>SDBV01007312.1_pt1 | contig 15135 bp, 16 predicted proteins | sample 2277081 | NCBI WGS metagenome assembly SDBV01 (sample SAMN10402039, study PRJNA504765) | marine sediment metagenome | isolation source: marine sediment core GS10_PC15, 223 cmbsf | place: Arctic Ocean: Southern Knipovich Ridge | collected 2010
CCGACCTGATCTATGCCGAAAAACCAGCAGTTTTTACAAGAAGGATCAAAACATACTGGCACCATCATTCCATGGGGTGATTGTTCAGGATCCGGTTTTTAAATGCTTTTCAAGCCAATCCAGATACTCTGAAAAGAGGAATATCCTGCTGTGCATATCATAGGCAACCCCATGGGTGCCGGTTGTTGATATTTGCGATCACATATCCGCGCTGGGCCAGGTACTGGTGCCAGCCGCTGGTTTCAAAGGTGTTGTAAACTCCTTGCGATCCGGGACCGCCATACACATCCATGAGCAGGGGATAGGATTTGTCCGTATCAAAATCCATGGGTCTGATCAGGTAGCCATCTATCTTCTGTCCGTCCGAAGTGGTGAATGAGAAGAGCTCTTTACCTGCGTATTCATATTCTTCCAGGTGCGAGGCAACCTGCTGTTGACCGGCCAGTACTATTAGAAGTTCCCCGTTTCTATCCCTTAAATCTACCTGGGACGGTGTGTTTGTATCCGAGTAGCTGTCGATGAAATATTGGCCGGACGGTGATACATTGACACGGTGATTGCCAGGCGCAGATGTTATCTGCTGTTTGCCCTTTCCATTGAATTTGACACTGTAGAGATTCCTTTCCAAGGGAGACACCTCGGTGGACAAATAGTAAAGCGTTTTCTTCTTTGAATCAATGGCTTTGATGCCAACAACTTCATATTTGCCCCGGGTGATCTGACCTGACAGATTACCCTCGTAATCGTACTGGTAAATGTGTGAATAACCGTCCCTGTCTGAAATCCAGAAGAAAGATTCCATATATTCCGGGAAGTACAACAGGTGTAGCTCGCCGGCAAAAAAGTCAAAAACATCGATCCAGGAGTCAGACTTTTCCTCAAGGATCATGGTCTTTTCTCCGGTTTGCACATCGAACATGTATAACTTCATCTGGCTCTGGGCCCTGTTCATCCAAACTATACAGCCAGGATATTTTCCCTTGCTGTCTAGTAGATCCTTGGAATATAGCCTCCATCTGTGTCGATGTCCAGCCATGCTTTGGTGCCATCCTGAACATTCAGTATACCGAGCCTTTCAACAGGTGGTGTGTCTCCTACTTTGGGATAGGGGATTTCCAGGTATTCGGGATGCTGCCCCGAGAAATCGGTCAATCTGTACAAGGGAACCTCCCGCTCGTCGGACTGCCAGAAGGCAATGTATCTGCTGTCCCAGGACCATTCCCAGGCCTGCACAAGTCCGAACTCCTCCTCGTTGGCCCAGCCAAAGCGGCCATTGTAATACTTGTCTTTTCCATCATGGGTTAGCTGTGAATGCTTTCCCGATGCAAGTTCAAACACAAAAAGATCACCATTCTTTCCATATCCGACTTTCGTTCCATCCGGGGAAACTTCTGCTGTAAAAGCTCCCTTGACGATGGATTTCATGGTTTTGTCTTTTAAAGAATACAGATAATAGTCGGCATCTCCGGAATTCCTCCAGATGCGCTGGAAATTGGTTTGAAAAAGCAGGTGTTGGTAATCCCTGGTCGTCACGAAGGGACCTGGTTGTAAAAAACGCTTCCCTCAATGAATCGTATTGCTTCTTCTGGGCAACAATGGTGAAAGACAAAAGGAACAAAAGAGCTGCAATGGTCAACTTTCTCATGGTATCTGGTTTTGGTTTTAAAGGGAGCAAATCTAACAAAAATCATTCGATCCGTGGATTTCTGTAAGCTATTTCATCTTTACCCGACCAAATGAACGGATCAATACACAGGAGATATGAAGGGAAAGATCATCGCAGCAATTTTTTCAGGATTATCGATCCTCTTAAGTTGTGAAACCGTTTCGGATCAGGATGTTGAACAGCAGGGTTCTGTGGATCTATTCCAAAAGCACCTTGAGTCAGGTGAAATTGGCGGTCATTTGAACCCGTTCAGTTTAATTGAGCACCCGGCCTATTCACCCGTGCATGAAGTGAATTTTCTGAATGAAGATGCACCGGTATTTATTTCCAAGGCGTGCGGGTATGTGCTGGTATATCCTGTCAGCAGCATGCATGTCGAGGTTGTAAACGAAGATGGCCATGGAGTGTTAATGGCCATTACATATTGTCCCATTACACGGAGCGGCATCGGTTGGAACAGGGTAGTGGGGAGCGATACCCTGCTGTTAACGGCCTCAGGTTACCTCTTTCGGGACAACCTGATGCCTCTGGATGTGAACAGCAACAGCATCTGGTCACAGATGCGTTTAGAGGGAATGCGCGGTGTACACGACAGGGCCATGATTGGTACCTTGCCAATCATTGAAACTACCTGGAGTACAGTGAAGGAGTATTTTCCTTCAGCAGGTGTGTACATCAACGAAAGTCTGTTCAAAGCAGCGGAGACCGGCGGCAACGCTGAAGGTGATGGATTGTTTATTGGCCAGGAGTTTGGTGTAATCAGCCAGGCTGTAATCCCCGGCAGGAGTGAAGTGGAATTATTCACCCTGGAAATGTTTCCAGGGGAGATCAGTTTGCTGTCGACCACAGTTCAGCCTGGTGGCCGGGTGGTTGTGGCCGGAAGTACCCTCCATCATTATATGGTCGCATTCCAGACCGGGTATGAAATGGAACCGGTTGAGGGGGAGTTCCCGGTCATCATGAAGGATGAAACAGGTACCTACTGGACTATTTTTGGCGAAGCAGTCAGCGGAAAACGGGGAGGAGAGAAGCTTGAGTCTCCCGTTTTTTATACAGCAGCCGACTGGGCATGGACTGCCCAGTTTGAAAATGTCACCTATTTTAACATTGATTAGATCCTGGACATGAGTGGAGTGGGGGAAGGATGGTACCTGTTGAGGATCGTAACCAATGAACGAAGCGAGGTGATCCAGGTTATGAAAATCAAATAGGCATTGTCATTCCATCGGCAACCTGTCTGTGATTCCGAACTGCTGGATCTGACCTTTCTGGTGTATGTATTTCGGATGCTGAAAGGCACTTATATTATTCACGAAGCAGGATTTCACTTATGATCGGGTTGATCTCTTTAGCCCGGGTGACCATCATCATATGCGATCCATGCTCAACAAGATAATTATATTGAACGTTTTTTATGGGGATCGTATGATCTTTATCCCCATGAATGTGGACAACCTGGTCAGGGTACTCCGTTCTGTTCCAGTTGATGATCATGTCAGCCGTTCTTTTTAAATAGAGCGGATCTTTGGCTTTCAGCATCTCCTTGAAAGTCTCCTTATCATGTTTTCGGTCGGGTTCGACTAATCCCTGAAGGATTCTGCCTCCCCCTTTGATAAGTCTCTTCGGAATGATCCTGTTGATGGGTATTTTTTGTTGGAAGGTATACCTGCCAGGTAGTTCGGCGGATCTCTTTGCACTGGAAACAATGATCACCCTCTCCGGGGTGAGTGTGTCAGCCAATTCTGTACAGATCATGCCACCCAGGGACACACCCATCAGTACAAAGGGAGTTGTGGTGTCAATTTGCGGAATAAATCGCAGGGCATAGGTAGCAAGGGTTTCCTTTTTAGCGGGGACAGGCAATATAATATGCGTGGTGTCAAATCCAGGCGGGATCCTGAGATGTTTGAACAGACGGGCATCTGAACCCTGTCCGGGGAACAGGTAGATCATTGTTTCCTTTCCCGGTTGACTCTTCCCGGAAACACCCATAGCCATGAGAAAGAAAAATATGAGGAATAGGATTTTTAGAGGGGCTCTTGACACAATACCGGGGTTTAGAATATATCCAGGTCCCTGCCAACGATGACAGTACCGGAATATCCGGATGCTATCTCCTCCAGGATCTCTTCTTCTGATGCACCCCAGAACAGGATGTGGTAAAGCACCACTTTTCCGGGTCTTGCCCTGCTGGCAATCCCGGCAAGCTCAACGGTCGAAGTGTGGTGCACCCTGTGGTACTCTTTCCATGCCTCCGGTTTGGTGTCAAAGCCAGCTTTGCTATACACTTCATGAACCAGGATATCGGCTCCATTGGCATATTCCAGTAATTTCTCCGAAGGTGTACAATCACCTGAAATTACGATCACCTTATCAGGGGTTGTAAACCTGAATCCCCAGGCATTGGGCCACGAGCCATGGATGACCGGGAACGCTTCAACTTTTATGTTGTTATCCTTATAAATGACCCCTTCCCGGGTGAATTCCTGGCACTCCACCCGCCAGCCCTGGTCGTTGGCGGGCTCAAGACCGTTGACACGGTATTCTATATCGGCCCGGTAAGCCTTAAGGATGTGATCGGTCATTTCCAGCATTCCGACGGGCCCATATACCTGGAGCGGCACATCCCTTCCCATCACCCAGGGGGTCAGGATCAGATCGGGATTCCCGGTACCCAGCAGTATAAGCTTTGTAACTTCTGAATCTGAAAAATTCCGCTGGGCAAACACCTGCTGCTGGAAAACCAGCATCACAACGATTGAAAAAAGGATTGATCGTGTCATACCTGTCATAAGTTTCCTGTTTTTTCTATGATCACCCTGGCATAATCAATGCAACACTGTATATCCTTTACCACAAAAGGGTCAGCGGCATATCCATGTTTTTCACTGATATCCATGTACTTTTTACATTGGGTGGAGGCATCTGTGTTTGCAAATTGCTTCACAGAACGAATGCCTGCCTCAACAACGATCCTTGCGAACACAGCTCCTATCCCCGTAATCCTGGAGAGGTCTGTAAGGGAGAATATTTCCATGATCCTTGCTTCAGGGATTCCGGGAAAGTCCGAGAGGGGGAATTCCCTGTAGCTGCCTTTATCAAGGGAATGGTTTTCCATGGATAGTCTCTATTTCCGGCCCAGCAGAACAATGCTTTCATCACCATAATAGACCTGGGAGGCTCCGGGGGAGAGCAATAGTTTTGTTGCCGCTTCCATGGGTTTGATCCGCCTCTTGTCAAAGGGTTCTCCGTCGTCGTGTGAGGTCAAATAGTTGAGTACGCTTTTCCCTTTCAGTGCTCCGTTTAAATGATCTGAGTAGGTTGAAAATAGCTTTTCACAGGGATCGGTAGCATTGTATTTGAATTCGAAATTGATCATGCTGTAGTGGGTTTCCCTGTTTCTCTGCCTCCTTTGGCGCCCTGTTTGCAGGAGGTCAGGGTCAACAATGAAAATGCAGCAAAAAACAGCAATACGTTTAAATATACTTTCTTAGTCATCCGTTCAATATTAAGATTCATGAACTAAAAGTAGTTATAAGTCAGAAACTAATCACTGTAGACAATCTCAATGAAGTGTAATTAAAATCGAAAAATCCTTGCTGAAAGCGAACCTTCAGATCCACTCCGGAACCACTGTTCCAGGTCAGGTTCATCCTGTATACCATGGGCCTGTCGCCATTTCCCAGGTACCCGATATATCCGCCCAGCTGGTGTTCCATCTGTAGTTCTCCAAAGTTCAAATCAAATCCTGTACCATATAAAAATGCATCATTTTGCATGTAGTTAACCAGGTTGGTCTGGTATACATAAAAACCCGCCATGGCATATGCCCGGACGTATTTGAGCGCACCGTCACCGGTCAATAGTTTTTTTCCTGCGGAAACATCGAAATAATAACCTGGCGCATCTGTATGCCTTGCTGCGTCAAAACCGGTACCGGAAGCAGTTTTTAAGTTCACCGTCAACATTATATCGGGGATCCGGTCTTGTTCCCTGACCAGGTGAATGAAGGTTTTGATATATACATCCCCAAGACTTGTTCCCCGGGCATCATATTCACGCGAGCGCCGCAGGTCGCGGGTGATGGTGTCAGTCCTGTAAAACTCCACCGGAACATAAGAAACAGATATTCCAACCCTGTCTGAGTAGAGTGGGAAGAATAGCTCGGTAAAAAGGTTCCCGGTTTGATCTCCGGGGCTGAAGTGCCCGTCAAGTCCCACTTCAAAGGACCTGTCCTTTGGAAGGATCCCTTTATTCACTTCGGGTACAGGTAGTGCATTGGGTCCCATAAATGCAGGTGAAACGATCATGTAACTGCTCCAGGATGTATGGCCGTCCCAGTTGTGTATCTGGTTCCACCAGGAATAATCCTGGGCATGAATGGCTGAACATGTGCAGAGGCTTATGAATATGGAAAGCCGGAAGGTTCTCATGGCCCGGGGAGCAGGATTATTTTTCCCGCCGACATGTTTTCCCTGTAGCTGCTTATTGCCTCCTCCACTTCCTCCATGTACATGCTTCGGTTGATATGGGAAGTGAGTGAAGCTGAAAGTTGCTTTTTTACCCTGTTGATAAAACGGAGCTTGTACAGGATACCCTTTGTATGCAGCCAGTTGCCCAGTTGGAATCCTTCGATCCGCTTCTCTTCTTTGATCAGTATTCCGGGATCTACGTTGATGGGATCTCCCGAAAGTCTTGCATATGCGAGCAGTGTTGATCCCCGGGGCGCCGCTTTAAGGAGGATGGAAGTCTGTTTACCGGTCACAGCATCCAGAAAGAGGGTTGCATTCAGATCCCCGGAAAGCTTCTGCAGATCATTTTCAAAGGACGCATCACTGCTATTCAGAACGTGGGTAGCTCCTTCGCTTTTCAGTTCCGGGAACTGCTCTTCCTTCCTTACAATATTGATCAAAGGGATTCTGTTCTGGTTGGACAATCGAATGAGCATTTTCCCCAGTGCACTGGCGGCTGCATTGTTGACCATGGCCTTATGTCCACCCTTCAATGCAATTTGAAAGAAGGCCATTGCTGTCATAGGATTAACAAGCATCATTGCACCTTGCTTAGATCCAACACCGGGGGGCAGGGGAACTGTTCGCATGGCCGAAGTTTTCATATATTCCGCCCAGGTTCCGTCACCTTCAGGATTGGGAGTGCAGGCCACCCGTTTCCCAACCCTCATTCCAGCCAGGAGGCCACCCCCTGCGGTTACCACAACCCCACTTCCTTCCAGACCGGGGATAAAGGGATAATCGCGGGCCAGGTAGTTGCCTTCCAACAGTGCAAGGTCCGAAGGATTGATGGGTGCAGCAGCCATTTTCACCAGCACCTCACCGGGACCCGGATGCGGGACCAGTGTAGATTCAACCAACAATTCCCCACCGGCAGAGTGTTGCCTGACAGCACGCATCATTTCCGGAACCTCTGGATGTTTTGCTTTCATACTGATCCACAAATTTAATTAATTTCGTTTTTAACACTGATCCAGGAGACGATCACTAAGCTTTTCGGCCTGACTTTCTTCGGCCATGTATACATTTTCTTCCGGAATGTTCCATCGTTCAAGAACCTCCTGAAGCACCCGGTCCCTCACAACCCAGAGTTGGTTGGTTCCGTACTCCCCATCCAGTAATTCCAGGATATCGGACCATCCCTGGCCCTGCAGTTCCATGGGACCAACCTCATCAATGACAATCAGATCAGGATCTTTTCCAAGGGCGGCTTCAACTATCTTTTCACCCATTCTAAGCGCCTGTGGATCGAAATAGAATTTACGGAATCTGGTCCATCCTTGTTTGGGTTCAATGGAGGCAAGAGGAAGATGCAAACCGGTTTCCAGGTCAATCAATGTAAATTCGCTCCTCTCTCCTTTAGAGAATGCACCCTTGCTCAAAATGCCTGCGATGCTGACTTTGTTCTCCCTCAGTCGCTCCACAAGATTGCTGACAAAGGTGGTCTTGCCGGCGTGGACTTTTCCTGTAACCACAAATATGTTATGGTGTGGATCAGATGGCATCATTGAACACACTTGAATAATCAACAGTGCCTGATACACCCTTCAGGGCTCCCTCGGTAAGCTCCATGGCCATAAAGAGATCATCGGGCATATCCCAGGGAGATATGATATGCCACTTTGAAGCTGGCACAAAGCCAAATCTGGGGTAGAAAGTACGGTGTCCAAGCACAATCACTGAGGTGAATCCCGAAGCTTTCGCCATCTCTAATCCCTCCTGCACCAGTTTACTGCCAATCCCTTTTTTCTGAAATTCAGGTGTTACTGCCATGGGTGCCAGAGAGAGTGAGGGGACATGTTGCTGCCCGTTTACGATATTTACAGGAAAAAAAAGAATGTGACCCACGGGTTTCCCATTCATAAGTGCAATCAGCGACAGATCCCTGATGTACGCAGGTTCGAGCCTCAGTTTCTCTATCAATACCCCCTCCGGGATCTGCCCGAAAGCCAGGTCATTGATCTTCTTGATCGCCTCGTAATCATCCGGTTTTTCAGGTCGAATGATCAATCTTCCCATTTGTTCTGTCATGATTCTGTAAAATTAGATAAAAATGTTTGGAACACTATCTGTTTTTTTTTGTTACCAGTTTAAATGAGGTGATGAAAAAAGCAAGGATCTGGTTCAGGAGGATCGGGATCATAGGATTTCTTTTCTTTTTAATTAAAGGACTTGTCTGGCTTGCTATATTTTTTGGACTCGGATCACTGTTTGTGAAATAGTTCGCAGGCAGTTTTCAAATCTGACCATAGAGTTCAATTTCTTCGGGATCCAGCTGAAATGCGGAGAGATGAGCTTTCATGGAATCTCCTTTCACATGATAAGCATCCCTTAAACGTGGATATGATTGCTGGGTTTGCCTGAAACCTGGCTGGGCCTGACTGACAGAAACAGATGCCAGGGAAATAATGGAAGCAATGAATAGTTTGTTGCTTTTTTTCACCTGGACACATTTTATTGTATTATTTTATTCTGTTCGAAACGTTTTTGATCTCTTTCAACGCAACCTGAATATTTTCCTTTTTCACATAGGTTTGCCCTATCACCATCCTCAGGATATATTGTCCACGGATCTTAGTGTGTGTCAGGAATATTTCTCCACCCTGGTTGATCTCTTCCAGGAGCTTTTCATTCAGGTTATTCACCGTTTCAGGATCATCAATACCCTGGGGATTAAAACGAAAACAGGTGAAGTTCATGAAAGGTTCAATGGCCAGTTCAAATCCGGGAACTTTCTGAATTTCAGTGGAAAAATATTCATTCAGTTCAATGTGGTACCGCAACCGCTCCCGGATTCCATTCAATCCAAAGCTTCTCAACACAAACCATAGTTTCAGGGCCCTGAACCGCCTTCCCAGGGGTACACCCCAATCCCTGTAATCGTTCACGCTACCCCTCGATTTTGTCTTCAGATATTCGGGAAGAACCTCGAAGGCTTTGATAAGCAGATCTGCATTCTTCACAAAATAGACTGAACAGTCGAAATTGGTAAACATCCATTTGTGCGGATTGAATACGAAACTATCGGCTTTTTCAATCCCGGCAGCCATCCATTGGTATTCAGGAAGTAGCAGAGCAGTCCCCGCATAGGCTGCATCCACGTGCAGCCAGAGACCGTACTTTTTGCATATGTTCCCTATTTCATCAATCGGATCCACAGCAAGTGTTCCGGTGGTACCAAGGGTTGCTACAGTAGCACAGGGAATATAACCATTCTGAAGGTCTGATTGTATGCACTTTTCAAGTGCTGCGGGCTGCATCCGCATCTGGTTATCCACACCGACTTTCACCAGGTTCTTTTTTCCGATGCCACTAATGCCAACCGCTTTTTCGACGGAGGAGTGTGTCTCGCTGGAACAATAGATCCTCAGGTTTTGAGGCACCCCTTCGTCGTTGGACCGGAAGCCTGTTTTCACTTCCCTGGCAGTTAATAATGCCACAAGAGTAGCAGAGGAGGCACTGTCCTGGATCACTCCCTCAAACCGGGCAGGCAGTCCCATGGCATCCCTGAGCCACTCCATCATGCGCTCTTCAAGTTCTGCAGCAGCGGGGGAGGTATCCCAGATCATGCACTGGGCTCCCACAGCAGAGGTAATAAATTCAGCAAGGATCGATTCAACAGAGTTGTTGGCTGGAAAGTAGGCATGAAAATTGGGATGTTGCCAGTGTGTGATACCGGGAAGAATGATATCATCCAGGTCTTTCATAATGCTGTCCAGCGATTCTGACTCAACCGGTGCCCGATCGGGTATCTTTTCGTAGATCTCCCCGGGTCTGGCCGGCGACTTTACAGGGTAAGATGTAATTTGATTCAGGTAGCGATCAATCCACTCAATGATGCTGTCTGATGTATATTTAAAGTTCTTTGGATCTAGCATAATTGCGCTAAAATTAGTAATTTTCCGGTTCCCCGTTTGACCGGGATCTAAAAGCTGACATATTATTATGTACCCCAATTCTATTTCTTTAAAAGGATGCATGATCCTGGCGGTTATCTCCATCGCCTTGATCTCAGGCTGTAACAAAGGAGGAAGCTCAGAAGCTTCTGAATTGTCTCAGAAGGAACAGCTGGGCAAATTACTTTTCTTCGATGAAAGCCTTTCCACTCCTGGAGGACAGTCCTGTGCCTCTTGCCACGATCCGGCTGTAGCGTTTGCCGATCCCGTAATTACCCTTCCTGTCTCAAGGGGAGCTAAACAAGGATTATACGGGAGCAGGAACGACATGACCGTCTCCTATTCCATGTACGTTCCTCCTCTTCAATTTAATGAGGATGAACAGGTTTGGTCAGGAGGTTTATTCTGGGACGGCAGGGTTAATACACTTTCCGAGCAGGCCATGGCACCACCCCTGAATCCCCTTGAAATGGCCAATCCGGATACCCTGTCCATAGCCAGGAAGATCCGATCGCTTGATTATTCGGATATATTCGAGGAGGTCTATGGTACAGGTGCACTTGAAAATCCTGATTCTGCATTTTATCATATGGCCGACGCACTGGCTACCTATGAACGGTCGGCCGAAGTAAATCCATTCAGTTCCAGGTTCGACCTCTGGCAAAAGGGTGAGGCTGAGCTAACCGATCAGGAGCAACGGGGATTCATGTTGTTTGTGGTTGAAAGTAAGGGCAATTGCGCTGCCTGTCATCCGCATACACCACTGGAGGACGGGACTCCTGCACTTTTCACCGATTTTACTTACGATAACCTGGGTGCTCCATCCAACCCGGAAAATCCTTTTTTCCTGCTTCCCCCTCTGTACAATCCTGATGGATTCGCTTTCAGGGATATGGGATTGGGGGCTTTTTTAGACGATCCGGCTGAAAATGGAAAATTCCGTGTTCCCACGTTGAGGAATGTGGCTGTCACTGTACCATATATGCACAACGGAGTCTTTAAAACCCTGTACCAGGTGGTCTCCTTTTACAACACACGGGATGTGGCTCCCTGGCCTTCACCGGAAGTAACCGAGAACATGAATGTGGATGAAATGGGAAACCTGGGTTTGACCAACCAGGAGGTGGAGGATATTGTGGCATTCCTTGAAACCCTCACCGATGGATGGGCTGAGTAGTGTCGATGGTAACATCAAATGTGTGCATGGTTTATTCACTTTCTACCTGATAAAAAAGAGTATGCTTTTATAGGCCATATCTAAGGCAAAATATGCGAAGGCCAGCGCAAAAACTTTAAAGACCACAGGTACAATCTTTGGCCTGGAAAGGATTGTTCTGAATCTTGAAAAGAGAAATGCAAGCAATATGGTGGAAATGAGCCATCCAAGCTGGACCAGTCCCATGAAAAGATAAGCTCCCAGGCTCATATGTTCATTCAACAGGATGGCTTTGGGAATGCAAATGGTAAACCAATAGGTCCACAACACTCCGTTGGAGAGGATCATCAGTACTATTTTCCATATGCCAAAATGTACCTTCTCCTCTGTATCCATGGTTCGGATTTTCCAGATGGATACCGAGATCCAGATAAGTATGGCAGCTCCAGCCAGGGACAGCCCCCTGAAAAAAGCTTCCTGAAAATTCATGGATACCAGTATGAGCAAACTAACCACAGCAACCAGGGTCTCGACGATCACGGCTATGAAAATAATTCTTAAACTCCTGAAGAAGCCCGATTGCAATATTTCAGTGAAAACCGCAGTCACAACCGGTCCCGGAATCACACCTCCAATGAGTCCCAGCATAAGGGCGATAACGAGTTCATGGATGATGGCAATCATTTGCCCGAATTTATATAAAATAGCCCGAATTCGTATATTAGACTTTTCTTTATGTAATTCACCAAACGAATTTATTATGAAATTCCTATCCGTTATTTTTCTGGCGCTTTCAGTAACCTTGCTGGCGCAGGAACCGCATGATCCCTTTTCTGACAGTACATTCAGTGGTTTGAAATTTCGAAACATCGGACCTGCCTTTGCTTCAGGACGCATAGCAGATATTGTCATCCATCCCGAAGACGACAACTGCTGGTATGTGGCTGTTGGATCGGGTGGGGTGTGGAAAACTGTGAATGCCGGGGTAACCTGGGCTCCCATATTTGACAATCAGACCTCTTATTCCATCGGATGTATTACCATTGATCCGAACAATCCGCATACCATCTGGGTTGGCACAGGGGAGAATGTGGGTGGACGCCACGTAGGTTTTGGAGATGGGATTTATAAAAGTGTCGATGATGGAAAGAGCTGGAAAAACATGGGACTTGTCTCATCGGAACACATCTCAAAGATTGTTATTCATCCCTCAAATCCGGATGTCATTCTTGTGGCTGTTCAGGGTCCGCTGTGGAGCGAAGGCGGTGAGCGGGGATTGTACAAATCAACCGATGGAGGGGAAAACTGGAAAAGAGTTCTGGGTGATGACTCATGGACCGGTGCAACGGATCTGGTGATTGATCCGGTGGATCCTGACCGGATGTATGCGGCCACCTGGCAGAGGCACCGGAATGTGGCTGCCTATATGGGAGGCGGACCCGGCACAGCCATATATCGAAGCAATGACGGGGGTGAGAACTGGGAAAAGATGTCCACCGGGATTCCCGGTTCAAACCTGGGTAAGATCGGCCTGGCTATTTCACCCTTTAACCACGATATAATCTATGCAGCCATTGAGCTGGACAGAACAACTGGTGGGGTTTTTATATCCGAGAACCGTGGTGTAACATGGAAGAAGCAATCCAATACAGTATCGGGTGCTACCGGACCACACTATTACCAGGAGTTGTATGCCTCACCACACCAGGATGGGAGACTTTACCTGATGGATGTCAACATCCAGATCTCTGATGATCACGGGAAGACCTTTCGCAGGATGAAGGAGCGGCACAAACATTCCGACAGCCATTCCATTAATTTCCGGGAGAACGATCCCGGTTACCTGCTGATTGGTACGGATGGAGGTATCTACGAAAGCTTTGACCTCGCAGAGAACTGGCGTTTTATTGCCAACCTGCCCCTCACACAATACTACAAGCTGGCAGTGGATGACAGTGAACCGTTCTACTATATCTACGGGGGTACACAGGACAATGGATCCCATGGCGGTCCTTCCAGAACCGATAACGTGAATGGTATCAGGAATGCGGACTGGTTCAAGATCCTGGGAGCCGATGGACACCAGACGGCAACCGAGCCCGGGAATCCAAACATTGTTTATGCAGAGACCCAGCAAGGCGGACTGCATCGCATTGACCGAACCACAGGAGAGCAGGTTTTCATTCAGCCTCAAGCCGGAGAGGGAGAGCCCTTTGAAAGGTTTAACTGGGATACGCCCATTCTGGTGAGTCCTCACGATCCTGCCCGGATCTATACAGGTTCCTACCGGGTATGGCGGTCCGATACCAGGGGGGATAGCTGGAAAGCCATCTCTCCGGACCTGACCAAAAACCAGGAGCGCCTTTCATTACCCATTATGGGAAGGGTTCAAAGCTGGGATAACGCCTGGGACCTTAATGCCATGTCCACCTACAATACCATTACATCACTTGCTGAATCGCCACTTCAGGAAGGACTGATCTATGCTGGAACCGATGACGGGATTATCCAGGTGACTGAGGATGGTGGAGAGAAATGGAGAAAGATGGAGGTAGGATCCATTGCGGGAATCCCTGCCACAGCTTTTGTCAATGACATCAAGGCAGACCTGTTCGATGCGAAAACGGTTTATGCTGCGCTGGATAATCACAAATTCGGAGATTTCAAGCCCTACCTCCTTAAGAGTACAGATGCAGGAAAGAGTTGGAGCAGCATAGCCGGGAATTTGCCGGAGCGTACCCTGGTGTGGAGGCTGGTGCAGGACCACTTGAAGAGGGAGCTGTTGTTTGCAGCCACTGAATTTGGGATCTTTTTTACACTGGATGGAGGCCGGAAGTGGATTGAACTCACTGGAGGGGTTCCAACCATCTCATTCCGGGATATTACCATTCAGCGTCGGGAGAGCGACCTGGTAGCCGCTTCCTTTGGACGGAGTTTCTTTATTCTGGACGATTACTCACCACTGCGCACCATATCGGAGGATCTTCTAAACCAGGAAGCAGTGCTTTTCCCTGTTAAGGATGCCTGGTGGTACATTCAAAAAAATGTGATCAGTTCCCAGGGAGCTTCAGATTATGTGGCTGAGAATCCACCTTTTGGGGCTGTGTTCACCTACTATTTGAAGGATGATATAACTACCCGTAAAGAAAAGAGAAAAGAAAAAGAAAGAGAACTTGAAAAGCAACAGGCGGATGTATCTTTCCCGGGATGGGAGGCACTGGATGAGGAAAAGGCGGAAGATAAGCCGATGCTTCTGTTTACCATCAAAGATGAGCATGACAATGTTGTCAACCGTATCACCACTCCTGCGAAACAAGGAATACACAGGGTTAGCTGGAACCTCAGGCATGCATCAAAAAGAATCATTGGGCTGGAAGCTGGTCCGAAGAGTCCTTCATCATCAAACGGTTTTCTTGTCACGCCCGGTACATATTCAGTTACCCTATCCATTGTCTCAGAAGAGGGAGAGGTTCAATTGGCCGGGGAGCAACAGTTTATTGTTAAACCTTTGCGTGAAGGTGCTTTGAAGGGCGCGACCTATGTCGAAATAGGGCAATTCAGGATAGCCGTTGAAGAGTTTCAGCAAGAATTAGGGGCTGTAAATGCCTCACTGAAACATGGTATGAAAAGAGTCAGAGCAATGAAAAAAGCCTATTACAGGATCGACCGGGAAACACCTGACTTGCTGAACAGGATCAACGGTGTTGAAACGGTACTGCACGATCTGGATAAACAACTGAATGGAAGCCCGTCGAAGAGAGAGGTGGGAGAGAAGCAACCGGCCACCCCGCGAAACCGCCTGTCGGTCTCCTCGAGGGGGTTGGCCACGACTTATGGTCCCAGCGACCTTCATATGCAAAGCCTCACCCTGGGCAGAAAAGAGCTTGAACCCATCAGGGATGGATT
>SDBV01007313.1_pt1 | contig 15135 bp, 21 predicted proteins | sample 2277081 | NCBI WGS metagenome assembly SDBV01 (sample SAMN10402039, study PRJNA504765) | marine sediment metagenome | isolation source: marine sediment core GS10_PC15, 223 cmbsf | place: Arctic Ocean: Southern Knipovich Ridge | collected 2010
AGTGTTGGAATATCTGTTGGAACTGGACCCGAAAGTCCCATCCGTTCAAGCGCCTGAGTGGCGTGCTCGGACCTAGCCGGAGGAACGTAGGAAGCATACCGCCAAGTCTCCTTCATGCGGCTGTGGCCGAGGCGTCGTTGTAGCTCCGGCAAGGGCGTCCCGGTCTTCACGGCGTGCACGGCGAAGGTGTGCCTCAAGTCGTGGACGGTCGCACCTTCAATTCCGGCCTTTTCGCAGCAGTCTCGCCAGGCCCTCCACACGTACCAGCCACGACTTCTGCCTAGGGTTGGGAAAAGGAGATCGCTGCGCTCAAGACCATTCGCAGCAATCCAGCCCCGCAGCAGCGCAACGACTTCTCCACCCAACGGCAAGACTCGTTTGGCTGATTCAGACTTGGTTCCCCATATGCGGACCTGCCCGGCGTCGAAGTCGATGTCCTCGACGCGGAGCTGGATCATCTCTCTACGACGGATGCCGAACGAAAGCAGCACGCACCACACGACCCACCAGTCGCCCGAACGTTCGCGAAGACGGTCGATCTCCTCTTTCGAGAGCCAACGTAGCCGTCCGTTGTTCGGTTGCTTCACGCCCACGCGATGAAGGATCTCCCGGCGTTGTGCCTCACCGAGGTGATGGCCGAGCAGCGCAGAGATCGCAGCCTTGTCGCGGGCGACCGTCGCGGGCTTGCAGCCATCGTCGAGGCGTCCATTCAATAGTATCTGGACGTCTTCGGAGTCTGCGAGCCAACTCAGTCGAGCGCCTTTGGGTGCCTTCCGCAAAATCCAGTTGAACGTGGATTGGTACCGGGGGTCTTTGCTCACGAGCATGAAGCTCTCTATAGCGTCACGGAGCGGAGGATTGTTGCTGGTGTCGCGCTCTTTGACTAAAGCGTCGAAGTGGCCCTCCGAGTAGGCCACGTACGCATCGGCGAGAGGTAGAGCACCGTTGCTGAAGAGTTTGAGCACGTCGAGGCGGCCTTTGTCTGCTAACCTCGTGACCATCGATTCGATGCCGTCTGCCGTCTGTTGACGCTTTGTGCGCGTCGAGATTGGGCCGAAGCGTCCGAAGCCGGGCAAGCGTTTGTCGATGTAGTAGATGCTGTTTCGTCTATACATTTGGATTCACTCCTCTTGAAGCATCCGCTGCTCGTAACCCTCGATGTCTTCGCGTCGATAGCGCCGCGCTCCGCGTTTCGGCCCAACCCTAAGAAACGGAAGAGCCGCTAAAGGGATGCGATAAACTGCATCGCGGCTGATGCGCCAGCGCTCAGCCAGATCGCCAGCAGTGAAGAGATGTTGAGGTTGTGTGTTGATGTTCATTATTCCAAGTCCAGCTTATGGGCGGCAACGAATGACTGGTTCGGCTCAGACCGTGGGCCATCTGGGTCGCGCAGTAAAACTGCGAGGTGCCACAACTGCTCGATATTGGGCGGACGCCAGAGCGGAGTAATGACCGCGAAGGCGTGCTCGACCGAACCGTCGGCACGGCGGAGCATCACAGCCTGTTCGGTTTCGCTGTCTTTGAGTTCAGGGGCCACGGCGAAAAGTTCTTCAAAGGAGTGATTGCATACTTCCATCGGAGGTCGCCCCAAGACTGCCTCGACATTTAGTGACACGACGAGGACTTTGCCGGTTCCAGCGCACATCATCTCTACAAGGTCCGTGGCCTGGTGCTTTGTCACTGCTCTCAGTTTGCGAGCGTCAAAGATCAGTTTGCGAGCATGCATATCGACCGCTGCAGTGAGCGCCATCATTGCTCGGTCGGTCGGGCGCCTCTGGCCCCACCGCACCTTGTCTATGAGTGCGGCCGAGATGCTCGGCAGCGATTCGTCCTTCTCCGCGCCATAGAACATCTCCCACGGACCTTCCAGGAGCCTGCGCAGGGTGGGGCGAGCCCCCATGAGTGTGCGCTCGACGAGTGCCTGCTTTAACCGATCAGAGCCTGCTTGCGCGTCCATAACTTATTAATATATTGGGTATGACGAGCACAGACAAGAGGCGGCGAATGTTACAGACATATCGGGGAATGGATGGACAAGAGCAGGACGCTCCGATGCCCCAGAACCCTTATAGACAGCGCATCCTGAGCGTTTGGCGTCGCCGGCGCTGGGACCGGGAAAAGCCAATGGTGGAGCCAAATCCCGGCTCGAAGGCCTTGTGTCATTTTTCACAAGGAGGTCAATCCTTAACTTGCTAGAGTGGGCCGCGTAGTCGCGATCCTGTGCCAAGTCCGCCCCCGTGGTGGCAGCTCAGCGTAGGCGCTGGACGGCAGGAGGCCCCGTCAGAAGGTCTGGCGTTGGGCAACAGTCATGTAGGGCATGACGGATAGGATAAGAGCGTATATGAATAGGATACGCACTACATGCAACACAAAGAACATCTCACCAAGTGGTCGACCGACAACCTCCAGCTAGCCGCATTCTTGTGGAGCTGCAACTTCAAACCCCAGGCAGTCCCCGCCAGTAATCCGCGTAAGGTCGACTTCCAATTCGAGCACTCGCAAGAACTCGACGACGCCATTACCGCATTCGTCGACGGCAGCGCGAAGGTTAATCCGGTCAGCTTCGACCTCCTGCGTGATCAACTGCATCAGATGATCCGTGAGGTGCAGGGAGGACGGCGATGAGCGGGAAGATTCGAGTCCGCACTTACACAACGAGTGGCCAACCGAACACGATTGAGATCAATGACCGAGAACTCGAATCTTTGGCCGATCTACTATCAGTCAGTTCAAATGGCAGGCGAGCGATTTCAACAATCGATCTGATCTCCCACAGCCCAGAGTGCTTTAACCGAATCGGTTGGCGAGTTGAGAAACTGGCTCTTCGGCACGGTATACTCCTCATGAGCGGACTACCCAAGAGTGGCAAGTCAGTAGTGAGAGCGCATCTCGCGACGTGCATTGCACTCGGGGCGCCTTTCTTCGGTCACAATGTGGAGAGTGGCCGTGTGTTGATCCTCGCTGAGGAAGACGATCTCCATACAGAGAGACAGCGCATCATCCAGTTTGCTAATTCATTGGGTTACTCTGAAACTGATCTCACGAATCAAGTAGTTCACGTTCCGCCTCAAGGCCTGCAACTGGACAGAGGGCCCGACCTGACAATTCTCAAGAGCATGGCTGCGGACTTCGATGCCGTCTTCATCGATCCGATCATTCGATTTCACAGTCGCGACGAGAATTCAGCCACTGATATGCAGCATGTAATCAGGCCGCTCATAGACTTGGGCAGAGAACGTTGTGTCGCCATCTCTCATCATATGGACAAGAAGGGAAAAGGGCCTCGTGGTACCGGCGATCTCCTGGCTTCCTATATGTCGAAATGGGACATCAAGGCGAGCAGGGAAGGCGATCTTAGCAGCATCAAGATTGAGGTGTCGCTGAAGCTGGGTGCAGCACCAAATCCACTAAGGGTCGGCTACGCATTCGATAACTCAACGGGGGTCATAACTGCCATCAAGCACTGCGCCGAAACAACGACGATAACCCCGAATAAGGTCGACTATGAGGGTCGTATCCTTGAGACGATAACGCAGAACTGGATGCAGCTTCCCAACAAGGAGGCCGTCCTCAACGCCGCAAAGGGTAAACGCAAGTCGTTGTCGGATGCCTTCGACAAGCTGTTGGCCGAGCGTCGTATCAAAGCCACAAAGAAGGGGGTAGTCGCGATTGAAGAAGAGTGAGGCGCATTCCCTAGGCCCAGACGTTCCCGGCGATGGGGAACGGGCTCGCGTTCCCGGCGTTCCCGAGGCGAGGGAACGCGCCAATCCGCCGATTGACCCCGACTTCGCCGAATACCTCATCCAAAGCTGGATCGGCACCGGCCCACGGTGCTCGCCCGCAGTCTATCGTGAGGTCGAATTTGCTTGGGTCCTTGGCCACAAAGCGGGTCAGCCGACGCCGCTCATCGCCGGCGAATACATCCCCGGTATCGACAACGACCTGGAGCCGGAGCCGCCAGCGCTCCGTCGACCCCGCATCCCCAACGACATTATCCAGGCGGCGAAGCGCGTCGACATCCTCGACGTCGCAGCCGCGCTCGACCTCGGCGAACCACATCGAGCTAGCGCAACCGAACACACGATCCTCTGCCCGGTGCATAGCGAGGAGAGCCCGAGCTGCTCGCTCAACCAAGCCAAAGGCTTGTGGCATTGCTTCGGCTGCGGCGTAGGCGGTGATGTGGTGGCGTTGGTTCGATGCGTCACTGGCTGGAATTTTCCGCAGACCATCGACTGGTTGGTAGCGTTGAGTGGCGCCGAGCCCCGCCACCCCACCCCGGCTGGCTGAAGGGGCAACGATGAAGGAAGGAACAGCCATCACGACAGCGGTAAATTTTTAGTGCATTCGAAACTTTTCACCGGCTCCACTTTCCCGAGCCTCAACAGCATGATAATGAAATGAATCACTCGCGACTTCCTCTCCAACCTCAACAAACGGAAATCCTATAATGCACCGAATCCCCAGCACCGCATCCTTCGAGAGCCCCGACGAACGCATCACCTACGCTCGCTTGGTCGATGCCCGCCAGTTCAACTCCGACGCCAGCGTCTGCGACATCCTGGCCGCACCTGGCTGCGTCACCATGGAAGGAGGAGGGCTCGCCGTCACAGACATCGAAGGCTACGATCACCATTTCGGCCCATCCGTAGTCGGCAGCGTCCACATCGAGGAACACACGACGATCAGCAGCTCGGTCGACCTCAAGCGGGCCATCAACCCCGACCTCGATTTCAGCTATCAGGCGCTCGACCTCTTCAAACGCATGAATGGGCCGCAAGCTCCGCTTAGCTGCGATGGCTGCGACGAAGAAGTCAGCGAGGACGACTACGCCCAGGCCTGGATCTGGGCTAGGCTCGCCGAGGGTGGCTGCTACGCCACGAAGGTCGCGGTGCGCCACGAGAAGTGCGGCGTCATTCCCGGCAGGAAGCCCCGGTGGCTAGGTCGCGCTAGGTGCTGCACGCTTAAGGACGCCGTCGATGATGCTTGGTGATAGTTCCTACATCTTTCGAAGGTGATCATAAGGTTTGCCTCTCTTTGTACAGCTATGTATTGCCTATTACTCGCCCAGGCTAGATAAATGTGGCTCAAGGCACTATAATGGGCTGCGGAGAGCACTGTGTTATGTCAGTCTTGACATATGTCAACTTTGACATATATTGTAAATGGCACCTTGGCATAAGCCACTCGTGTTGCTTAGCGCGGAGGTCAAAAGCCCTCCGTTCAGTGATGCAGCGAGACGCGAAGCAGGTTTCCTTTTGCGCATGTTGCAGAGCGGCGAGCGCCTTTCCATGCCAAAATCGAGACCAATGCCAGATATTGGCCGACGGTGTCATGAATTGAGGATTAATGATAGGACTCAGACTTGGCGAATCGTATACAGGCTGGATGAAGACGCTGTGGTGATCGTGCACATTTTCAGCAAGAAGACAAGAACAACACCGGACTCAGTGATAGAGCTGTGCAAATCGCGACTCAAAGCCTACGACGACATATAGACTCAGAAGATTCTGTTCTCAACGTCAACGTTAGCACGGATGGTTCAAGATGAGGAATAATAAGCGAGAGAAACTAGAGCGTGCTGGCTGGGAGGTCACTGATACTCAAGAATTTTTGGGGCTGAGTGATACCGAAATGGCACTGATTGATATTAGAGTAGCTTTTGCCAAGGCGCTTAGAGAGCGTCGCAAAGAGCGTAAGATTTCTCAAGAGAGATTCGCGCAAAACATCGGCTCTAGTCAGTCACGTGTGGCTAAGATGGAAGCCGGTGACCCGTCGGTTTCAATTGAGTTGCTCCTCAAGGCACTTCTGCGGACTGGGTCGACGAAGCGCCAGATAGCAAATCTCATCGCCGCCTAGCTACTAGATCGGTCCCCACGACTCTCCCAAGACGGTGTTCCGCGATTTCAGCCTCATCCCGCCCACCCCTTGTCGTTCACCCCTAGCCAGCCTGCTGCGTCAAAACCGCGTCACGACGCGACAAAACATCTCGACGCGCTTCCATTATGAAGGCCACACCCCGAGGCGTCTTAGACTTAAAATTAGGTGGCCGCTCGGGTGAACCCATTAGAGGAAAGCTGAAAAACAATTATAACGAGGAACCACGTCGAAAAAACGCAACCCACGTTTCTTCATCCAGAGGATGCATCTTCGCGTCGGCCGCATTCGATTTCTTAATGATCGCCGCTGGCATCGCCGATTCAGACAAATCGACCGCTCGACGTTGGCCTGTGAGTGACGAACTCAGTCGAGGGCATACCAAGGTATGTGCGCCAGAGCCGCTCTCAGACTAAAGTGCGAATCCGGCGATGCGCGGTAGCAACCTACCTGTGGTGACGATCCGTTGACGGCGAATTGTAGAAGTGAAGGACGACGACTACCTCTGATCCCGCCGTACCTGCCACGAGGAAGGGGCGGCCCCATGTAGGAACCCCGGCTTAGTGCAGTCAAGGCCAAACCCCGAACGCCGCTGGGACGCTCGGGGCTTTTTGCACTGTGCCAGAGTCAAGGTGCAGGCGGCTTTTAACTAATCTGGCCTTCCCCCCCGAGTAAAATTGATAAAGCAGAATATCGCGACGTCCTCTAGAACAACACATAAATTCAGTTTGTCCGTCTCAGGCTCGTACTCGAACCCTAGAAAATCCCCAAAGGAATCACCAAGTTGCCTTGGCAGCGAGCTACAGCTCCGGAGAGTTTCATTAGATTCTCTGCGACTATGGCACCTTCCGCGCTGAGTACACCACGAAGTCCACCACACGAAGAAAAGGCGTCATCTAACAAACGAACCGTGAAAACTCCATCTGGACCGTCCTTGCTGATCATGACATGGACGTTGCTATTGTCGTCGGTTTTGTCGATACCCGCCCATGAACCGACAAACGGACTGCCTGTCGCGGTAGCCGTCAGCGCAAGAGTGTCGCCAAGCGGCGGCTGCATGGTGTCGTCACATGCGGTGATACCAAGGGCCAGCAGGGGAAGGAATGCGATGCGGTTCATAGGGCCTCCGGGGGCAAGAGAGTCTATGTTCGTGGCTACGCTACCCTGCCTCAACCCATCACTTCAGTTGTGGTTGAATGGCGCTCCCAAAATAGGACGCCGCTGTTCGTGAAGCAATTCTCCGAGGATACATAGGCTTGGGGCAGCTCCACGAAGGAACCGCCCCTCTGAAGAAAGATGAAATTAGCTCCGATCTACGGCACGATATTCACCGCATCGCAACCTTCGATGGGAGTGCCGTCAAGCAACTCTCCCGTAAGACACGCTTCGGTGTCACCAACAGCAATGCCCGTTTCCTGGGTGCGATAATGCGAGACCAGGTCGGTGAAGTCGTCGTCGTTTACGTCCTCAAGATGGCCGCCGGCCTTATGCGCAGGGGCAGCGTCGTCGGGACCGAAGGCGAGCGTGGTAACATCCACGTCAATCACGTCGAAAACGTCACTGCCGAGAATCGCCACGGGAATAACGCCTTTGCTTTTCAGGTTGATGGAGTTCGGGTCGCTGCCGGGCTTGATGTCGATATCGACCTCGATGATTGCCGGAGCGAACACTCCATACAATCCGTGAGGGCCTGAAAACTCCAAAATGTCCGTATTCGGATCTGCTGGATTGAGTTCGCTCACGGAATTACCGTTGAACTGGAACAGGGATGTGACACCGGCGAAAATCGGGTGTGTCGAGGTAATCGGGAGTGACCCGGCCCCGCAAGGAAAACCGCCAACTCCGTTGTAAGGTGCCCCAAAATTAAGGCTGAAGGCGTTCAAGAAAGTGTTCCATCGAGCAGCCTCGGCAACCGCACCGCCTATCCCCGTGCCGCCTGCAAGATAAACGTTCCCGCCAGCGTTCACATAGTTAATCAAGACCGTGTTATTAGCAGAATTACCGGCAAGGAAAATCGCGTGGTACTGGAGGAGATTGGGCAAGGTAAACGACTCGCCGAGGTTTATTTTCCAGGTATGACCGGCGCCGGTCATGGTAGAGGCTAGCTGGCTCTCCACGAGACCGAAGTTGTTGGAGAAGACGAGGAAGTTGCCCGTGCCGCCGCCAGTAAACCAACTGGCCACATTGAGGGCAAACTGACCGGCATCCGCAGTACAAGAGAAACCACGGTTACTCAGCGTCCACTCATCGTGATTTACAACTATCTTTCCTGGTGTGGACGCTGCCAAGACCGCCGACTCAGGTGACTGGCTTGCCGAGGTTTGAGTGGAAGTTGGGGCATCGCAGGCAGCCGCTGCGATCAGCAGACACGGGATAAGAGCGATGTACCTAGACACGGATACCTCCTGCTGAGAACAATAGTGGCGTGGAGGAACGAGCTGCCGCCTTGGCAGATAGAGTTCTCTGGCTTTGGAAAAAGCTCGTGCTACGGTTGGTGGATCGCTATCGCTGCATACTGCCACGGCTAACGACCTCAGGAGATGAGGCTAAGACTCCCTCACGGCCCTACCCGACACGATGTTCTTGGGAGGGTGCAATATACGTGGCTGCCCTGAGGTCTCCTAGTCGCAGAGATTTAGCCTCATCCCCACCACTATCATCGTCGCCCTCCAGCCAGCCCTGAGCCTGCAAACCGCGTCAGGACGCCAACAAGCAGCTCGCTGCGATGTCGTCGCGATTGGCCACGCCGACGTTGATTGTATGCGGCGGAAATGTGGTCGCACAGAAATGATACATGCGAAACAATTATAGAGGCGATTCGACCCATTATAGCTTGGACTACTTACGGCTATTAGCGCGTAGCAAGAAGGGGCGGGCTCGGAGTACGGAGTCCAGTGGATCTTCTGTAGAGTGGTTGGGGCCGTCGTTGCTATGCAGCCTATGGGTTTTATGCTGCAGATGCTTAGGCTGCGAGGCGTGCAGCATATGCACGCACGTAAAAAGCTAGCCGCCGCTCTGCAATTGCTGTATCATGCGAGACATACACTGCCGGATAATTACACAGGTCTCTGCAATTTAACTGCGGGAGATGTTGTTCTTCCGGCAGGGTGCCTGCAATTCACGATATGTTAGACAGCGGTTCTGCAGAGGAGAAACAGATGGAGAGATCGCTCACAGCTGTTCTTTGCCTAGCTGCTTTAGTCGTGGCAGCCTGCGAGGGGAAACCCGAAGGCGAGCGAGGCGCAGCGTCTCCGGGCTCGACCGCTAGTGGATCCATGTCACCGCGCTCTGCCGAGGAGCTCGCAGACGCGTTCGTGCAAGCTAGTGAGGTAGGCGATACCGTCCTGTTCAGTCACTTGGTCTACTGGGAGGGGGTCGATAGTCTCCACCGCGACGTCTTTTGGAGAGCGGTCAGTGACGACTTCGGTCGTCCGGTGGACTCTGCCTGGGTCGGGGATTTGGATCCGAGCGAAAAGCTTGAGTACGAGTTAGGCGGTGTGGTTTATCGGCCGTCCTTGCGTCCGAAAGGCCGGCTGCACCTGCACTTCGGTGACACGGCGATGGTGTACGAGACGTCGTACTTAGTGGGAGTAGATAACGGAAGGTGGCTGGTTACCCTGGTATCCCCGGTTGAGCCTACCCAGCGGCCCGATAAGAACTGACCGCTGGCTAACAAAGCGTTTGCAACTGGCGATCTCCGGCCGCCAATAGTACGGGTCTCTGCAGATGCCAACCTCGGATGGCTCATCGCTGAAGTGGAGGTACGAGGGACCCAGATGGTGGATGGTGTCGAGACGCCGGTTGACGCGATCTGGGCGTGGATCGAGCTGTACGAGAAACAGTTGGGCACGTGGAGACTGATCGGGAATGTGTCTAACCGTCGTCCTTAAATTGCGTGCTCAGGTCAGGCCGCTAGGTGCAGGCATGGCGGCTAAGAGGGTTGCCGTGGCTGTTTCGGTTTCTCGCAGACGTGTTCTGCGTCAGGCGCATAGGCTTCCCGACAATCGCTGCAAATTATCTCGTAGCTCGTCTCAACAGTTGACGGCTCCAAGAAGTCTTCCTTGGCCGAGCCTGAAAGTGTAATGACTACACCCTGTACATTCGCCTCGACCTGACTCCTCGTCACTTTCGGAATGAAGCGATCCATCACGCTATCGGCTGCGCTGATCCTATCGCGGTTGTGCGCATTCTCGTCGTTCATCACGCTCTGATAAACATCAGACGCTGTTGGTAGCATCGTCGCCAGCGCCGCGTGCGTCCGCTCGATGAGATTACCTTGCTCTCCCTCAAGGACCGAGCGCTTCAATTCGCGATACTCGGGCATGCCCTGGATTCGCTGCACGTGTGTACGACTATAGTCGAGGGCCTTGCCGATGTCGCGCTGAGACGAGCCCAACACATCGAGGCGTAGCACCTGCTCGTAGTCGCGTTTCCATCGCTTGGGCACGCCGTCGGGGCGGTCGGCTTGAGTCCTGGCGGGCATCAGGTGCCTCCTCCGTGGTCAAGAGCAGCGGGCACCAGCTCGCACACCCGCGCCTTGATGAGTTGATCGAGGGTGTCGCTGAATTCGCGGCGAGCGTGCTGACCCTGATGTGTCGCTGACAATTTGTAAACGTGCTCGCGGCTGTAGCCGGTGGCTTTGGCGATGGCTCTAGGTGGCAGTCCGAGGGCGGCGAGTCTGAGGGCGAGCTGTTGGCGCTCGGTGAGAGTCTTAGGGTTCCAAGTGGTTACGGCGTCGAGCAATTGAGGTCCTTCTGATTGGAGTTGCAAGTTCTATCAATTCTTCTTGAATCTAGCCTCTGGAGGGGTCAGTTTCCAAGCTGACGCCCCGCTGCTCTCGACCACCGCAGCCGAGACGCTTGGGCTCTTTGACGGATCGGAGCCGACTCCTGGAGGATCGCATGAGGTGATCACGACCTTAACGCCGGACGTGCTGTGCCGCCTCACCACGTTCCGAAAATGGTGGGAATTTCTAGGACATTCACCCCGAGAATAACAATTTCATCACCGGCTCGAACGCCCGCTTTCCAGGGTGGCAAACTGTGACGAGCGGCTCCTTTGCGAATAACCCTTCTGGTGTAACGGTAGCGGTTATGCTAGCTAACTCGCACGCGATCACCTAGACTCCTTGCGACTAGTCCGTGGCCTATTACATTTGTCACCCCGTTTAACAGTGGATTGGGCTGGTCGGCCCGCCGCTCGATCAAGTCCATGACGACCTGGATCAGGAGAATTGCCCGATGTTCATGACCAAGTCACCATCCAAAGTTACCGCCGCAGCCCTCGCGCTCCTGGTCGGCATGATAGCGGGGTGCGGCGACAGCTCCACCGATCCTCCCGATCCTGCCGTTGCGACGACCGTCACGCTCTCGCCCTCGACGCTGAATTTCTCGTCGGTCGGAGAGACACAACAGCTTACCGCGACCGTCCTTGATCAGGACGGGGCGAGGATCAGTGGTGCGTCCGTTACCTGGGTGCCCTCTAGCTCATCCGTCGCAAGCGTTTCGTCCACGGGGCTCGTTACAGCGGTAGCCAACGGAACCGCGACGATCACGGCGACTTCTGGCACCGCAAGTGGAACGGCGTCGGTCGTCGTGGTCTTCCCAGCCCCGACAGTGACTCTAGTGTCGCCCAGCGTTGCCTTCGTGTGGGGCGGTATCACCATCACCATCACCGGGACCGGTTTCACCGCCAACAGCGCTGGGCCCAACGCTGTTACTGTCGGCGGGACAGCTTGCGCCAGCCCGACCACCAACAGCGACACGAGCATTACCTGTACCGTACCGAGCGGAGCCACCGGGCCGGCGGACGTGGTAGTAACGAACAACAATGGCGCCGGCACCTTGGCGGGAGCGGTCACGTACCAGACCACCCTGGTCGCGGCCGAGGGGGGCGGCATGACGGCGCCGCCGGGCGGAGCGTTCAATTTTTACTACATCGATGACGTGACCGCGGCCGCTACCTTGGTGGGACCCATCGGGTTTGGGGTCACCTGCATGGACTTCCACCCCACGACGGGAGTGCTCTACGCCACGACCGCCCCAACGGGTGGCGGTCTCCCGCGGCAGCTCATCACCATCGACCCCACCACCGGCGCCGGTACGTTGGTGGGGAGCCTAGTGGAAGCCGACATGACGGCCCATCGCATGCCGGGCTGTGCCTTCGTCGGAGGCACTTTGTACGGCGGTGACGGCATGGGTCTCAACTTCATCTCGGTGGACGTCAGCACCGGGATCGTCACGGTTATTGGCCCCAACGGGGTGGCGTCGCCCTCGGGAGCGTTCGTCTCGGACCCCGCCGACGCCAACCAATACTATTTTCCGGCAGGTATCATCTATAGCACCGACATCACCACCGGCGTCATGACCGCAGGGGCAACTATCACAGGAACGGGTGGGGGAACCCAAAGGGGGGGCGCGTTCCACAACGGGGCGACGTTCGCCATATCATCGGGGGCCGGGGGGCAGTTGGTGACCATCGACATGACGACCGGCGTGGGATCCGTGATCGGAACCCCGACTACCAGTCACCGGCTCGACGCGCTGGCCTCACCGACCCGCTGAGGTGGTCGATTCCGATACGCGCCTGAGCAGGGCTCTCGAGGGCCGAGACGCGCAGCGATTCGGGCAGTATATCCTCGACCTTCGGGACAAGTTTTAGGTCTGGCGGTTTCGTCTTGCGTGCCATTATTTTTTCCGTCCCTCACTTTTAAGCGTTTTACTCGGCGCTGAAAAATTAGCTTAGGGGCCGGTATCCAGGGGCTCTCAGGCCCAGTTAGGATCGGGTAGCAGCGGCCCGTCGGCAAACGGACAAACACTATTCACTTTCGGGGGTGCGAACGAGACGTTCGCTTTCGAGGCAAGAGAAAGGCCTAACGGCAGCATTCGAGGGATGTTTGAAATCAAGGCTCATGCTTTCGGTATTAGGCTACACGGCAATATCGATTGTCTCAACATTATGTCCGGCAACATTGCCACGATGAGCGGGGTAGTTACTCAATCCAACTTTGCAGGCATTCCCGTCGGCACAGATGCTATTTTTCAAGTGAAGGACAACAGTGAAGGCTCAGGCTCTGCTCCTGACGAGTGGTCGGATCTTTTTCTCTTCCTCGGACTCTCATGCGGTGAAATTGATTTTGATGCCTCTGACATACCCATCGAGGCAGGCAACATCCAGGTCAAGCCGTAGCTGTACGTTGAACGGCGGGATAGGGGCGGTCTGGGGCCGCCTCTATCCCACCACACTTCAGTCGTCCTCGCATGCAAATGATCTCGATTTTGGTCTGAGAAATTCTCAGGCACCAATAACGCTATAAGCGAAGGGCCCTTGGGGGGAGTCGACCTCTTAGGCAGATTCGGATTGTGGTGTTGCCGCGCAGCTCGGCCTGAGCGAAGATTCGTTGTACTTCTATCGGCTCGATGAGGACAGCCCTAATCGGAAGAATCCAGGCGCTGAGTCCGTTGAGGCCATCGCCAGGGCGGTTGCGAAGCACGAGAGCTGAGGAAGGCGATGGAGCGGTTGCGGAAAACTATCGCCTAAAGCTGCCAGCTTCGACTGTTGGAAGAACTGTTGGAACGCCCCGGTCATTCCCGCCATATTGCGGTCGGCTCTGATCGTATGTCGATTCAACCTAACTCACATTCCTATAGGCGCTTATCGGTTCTACGCGGTTATGGTCGCATCCGCAGAACCGCACGGGTGGTGGGATTGATCATATTTGAGGCCTTGAGAGGGGATCGTGAGGGTCAGCACAGCATTCGGATTAACAATCAATACCGTGTGTGTTTTGTTTGGACCGACGCAGGTCCTTCAGAAGTAGAAATTGTGGACTACCACTAGAGAAAGAACAATGCTTAAAACGAGGATTCCAACTGACAGGGCGCCGACGCATCCAGGGGTCATCCTGCTTAAGGAGTTCTTGGAGCCGCTTGGTCTGAGTCAGAAGAAGCTCGCTCACTTGATCAACGTTCACTATCCGCGAGTGAATGAAATCGTTAATGGCAAGCGCGGAGTGAGTCCGGATACAGCTCTGCGCTTGAGCAAGTTGTTTAGCACGACACCGGAGTTTTGGCTCAACGGTCAAATGGAATGTGATCTCTACGAGGCGCTTCAGTCTGCTAAAGATTCCAAGAGTCTGGAAGCGATAGAACCACTAGAGGTTGCGAGCGCCGCCTAAAACCCGCGCCGCAAGATCGCGCAGGCAGTCCCGACGCTACCGCCCACCGCCTACCGGAAAGCGGCCTCCAGGCGGGCGAGGTTCGCCCGCATCCCGGTGAGGTAGTCGCCTTCCGCCGGGGCGTTCCCCAGCGGCTCAAACACCACGGCGCGGATGCCTAACTCTTCGAGACGCGTCCGGATCGCGGGCAGCGGCTCGGCCTCCCACAGCATCACAGCCGCGGGGTGCTCTTCTCCTACGCTGCCCAGCTCACGCCACTCTGCCTCCGTCGGCGCCTCGTCGGGCTCCAGATGGAAGCTGATCAGCTTCAGCCGGTAGCGCTGTGCCAGATACTGGTAGACCGGGTGCGAGGCCAGCAGCGGCCGCTCGGGATCCCGGCTGAAGATCTCCGACAGCTCCGCGTCGAGCGCCTGCAGATCGGCTTCGAGCGCCGCGTATCCGACTCGTAGTTCAGCCTCCGCGCCAGGCCGCACCGACCGCAGCGCCTCATAGATCGCGGCCGCCTGGGCGATCGCGATCGTTGGATCCAGCCAGGTCGTGAAGGCGACCTGCCCGTGGGTGTGCTCGCCCTCTGGACCGTGCGTGTGGGCGACCGCGTCCTCTTCGACGATGTAGCGGTCGCTCACCCGAGCGGTCGTGATCACCTGGCGCGAGGGCGGCAGCGAGAACTTGTCGACCCACCCGGCGTAGCCCGCACCGTTGAGCAGGATCAGATCCGCACCCTGGTACGCGGCCACCGTCTCCGGATCGGGAACCCAGAAGGCGGGATCGACATCGGGCGGCGCTGGGAAGCGCACCTCGACTGCATCGCTGCCGATCCGCTCGGCGAAGTACTGCAGGGGGTAGTTCACCGTGTAGACGACGAGCGGCGTCAGCGCGGCCGTCGCCGAGGCGTCGGAGCTCTCCGGCCTCTTCCCGGGGTCAGCGCTGCAGGCGACGGCGAGGGCCACGAACAAGGCCCGCGGAACGACTCTCGCCCCGGATCGCCAACCCTCGCTACTGGCTAGCACGCGGCGCGTCATCTGTCAGCTACTGAGTATCATCCGGATGGCCAGCGCCCCGAACTGGCCGGTCATCCAGGTCAG
>SDBV01007314.1_pt1 | contig 15134 bp, 11 predicted proteins | sample 2277081 | NCBI WGS metagenome assembly SDBV01 (sample SAMN10402039, study PRJNA504765) | marine sediment metagenome | isolation source: marine sediment core GS10_PC15, 223 cmbsf | place: Arctic Ocean: Southern Knipovich Ridge | collected 2010
TACTAAAATACCTGGTATAGTTCTTGCTGGAGTATGTCAGGGTCCAAAATCGATAGCAGAGTCAATAGTTCAAGGTAGAGCAGCAGCATCCTCTCTTGCGAGAATGATGAGCAAAGATAAATACCGTATACTTTTAATACGGGCATCTGTGAATAAAGAAAGATGTGCAAAATGCGGTTTATGTGAGTTGAATTGCCCTTATAACGCAATTGCCTTAAAACAAGACGGTGCTGAAGTAGATGAGATTTTATGCAGAGGATGCGGAGCATGCTTAGCTAATTGTCCCTCAGAAGCCATCACATTACGGTATTATCGTGAACCTCAATATGAGAAACAAATAGATGCAATTTTGGAGGAAATATAAAGAGGCGAATAAAATGGGAGAAGAAAATAACATTAAGATTCTGGCTTTTTTATGCTGGAAATGAGGTTATGGTGCAGGAGATATGGCTGGTACTATTCGGGCTCAATATCCTGCAACAATTAGGCCCATAAGGATTAATTGTACGGGAAGAGTAACTCCAAGCTTGATGATGCGCGCAATAGGGAAAGGAGCAGATGGAATAATTGTTTCTGGATGATATCCTGGTGAATGTGATTATGAAACTGGGAACTTAGTAGCAGAAAGAAATATAGAATATACAAAAGAAATTCTAAAAACTTGTGGAGTTTCCCCAGAAAGAATTCAAATGTTTCACTGCTCTTCAGCTGAAGGTCAAAGATTTCAAAATGAAGTAATTCGTATCTCAGAAATTATTGAAAAATTAGGCAGCAATCCATTAAGAAAATCTTTAACTCTTGAAAAGGAGATTAAGAATTCTAAAAAAGGTAAAAAGAAGATTAAAACCGAATAGAATGAATCTTGAGAATAAATTTTAGTCTCAAGAAGACTGACCAAGCAAAGGTATCGGTCTAATTTATTTTTAAAATTGTTTTAAAAATGGAGTTTAAATTTACTAGAATTGAAAGAAAATTTTAGCTAAATTTTATTTGAAATTAATTTAACAAAAATATGTATTTATTACGCTAAGGTGTTTAATGCTCAATGGGAAAAGATCCTAGAATAAATGCTCAAAAAGAATTAGATAAAGCAGAATTATATTATGGAGCTGAACAATTCAGAAAGGCTAGCAAATATTTTAATTCTGCCGGAAACGAATATTTTAAGTTAAATGAATACAAAATAGCTAGAGAATGCTTTCTTTATGCTTCGAAGGCCTTTGATATTATGCATAGAAACTTTCCTACAATAGAAGCATTGAGAAACGCTGGAGATTCTTCCCTTCTTATTGATGAATTTTGGGATTCGAATAGATATTTTAAACAAACTTTAAGGTATGTTCCTTTTTTAAAAAGAGATAATGACTTGAATTATATCTTATTTGCTTCTTTATCTTTCTTGTGCTTGTTTCTTGAGGGAAAACAAGACCAGGGTCTAACATTGCTTAAAGATATAAAAAAAAATGTTGATAATACATATTTTAAAGAGGCTCCTTTAATTGGGCTTGTTAAAGATCTAATTTTTTCTATAAGAAATAGAAATTTAAATTATCTCGATAAAATAGAAAAGAATATCCAAAAATATCAATTACGTAAATCAGAAGTAAGACTTTTAAAAAATGTATTAGTATTAGCAAGAACTCATGTTTCTCTCAAAACGGACTTAAACCTAGATAAAGATCAATATACAACTAAAGATATAATAAGTTTATCTTTAAATTTAAACACAAAACCTTTATTAGAAATTTCACAAAATTCCTTTTATGATTATAAAATTAAAGAATTAAAAATTAACGGAATTGAATTAGCTCTTTCTGATAATATATTAACTCAAAAAAAGCCTTCTTTTCCAGTTTCTTTAAAGCCTGGTGAAGAACATATATTTGAATTTTTATTAAAACCTAATTTTCAGCTTGAAAATCCTTTCATAGGTCCAATTTCACTAAGTTGTGAACTAGATAAAAAATTCATTTTTTTCCGAGAAGATACTCAAATTATTAAGCCAAATTTAATTTCCCCACCCCCTTCATTAGATATATCTATGAAAAATCTTAGACCACCTCTTATTGGTCAATCCTTTCCAATGGAGTTTTTAATTGAAAATAAGAGCGAAGGCGATGCACTTGAACTTGAATGTAATATAGAATTTCCAAAAGAACTTAAAGTTGTGAGAGGTACTATAAAAAAACAGATTTATTCTCTCAGTTCAAATGATAATATGTCATGGGAAATATCACTTAAACCAATTGAGGCAGGTGACTATAACATAATGATGGAAATTAAGTTTAAAGATCCAGATCAGAATCAAATTGAGGAAACCAAGAATTTTCCGTTTTCAATAAAATTATAAAATCACAAAATTAAGAGTGTACTAAATTTGTCCATAATTGGAATAGATTACGAGAAATGTAATAGTTGTAAAATATGTTCAAGGACGTGTTTTTTATTTAAACAAGACAAAGAACAAAACAAAATAACGTTCATGGGCGCCCAAGATTTTTGTAATTTATGTGGCCATTGTATTGCAAGATGTCCGGAGGACGCTATTCTTCATGAAGATATGGGGGAAGTCTTTACATATGAAGGTGTGGATAAACCAGAAACGATAGCACCATACGATATTATATATAAAGTCCTCCGTGCAAATCGTTCTGTTCGGTCTTATAAAAAGAAAAAAGTACCTAATGCTATACTTAAAAAAGTATTTGAGGCAATGATTCATGCTCCTACAGGTGGTAACATTAGATCAGAGAACTTTTCTGTAATATCAGATCTAGTGCGAATTAAAGAATTAAATGATTCGGTTGTAGAAGAATTGCTTAAAAATCCCTCAACGGGCGAAAGATATAAGAATTTACTAACAATTCTGGGGAAAATCTTTGATAGTCCAATATATTTTGATGCTCCTCATGTAATTTTTGTTGAATCGCCTGATGATTCGGAAATTGAAGCTAATAACATGGGAATTATAATTACTTATGGAAGGTTAGCAGCCCAATCTCTTGGCTTAGGCACATGTTGGAATGGTTGGACTCAAATTGCCATGAACTATAACCCTAAAATAAAAGATATGGTTAATATTACAGGAAAAAACGTGGGAGTGTTTATAATTGGCTATCCTGCTGTGAAATTTTATCGGTCTCCTCCACGGACTCCAAAAAGTGTTAAGGGTTTGTGATTTCTTTTTTCTCTAAACTTTTTTAATGAAATTTCCTAGTCTCTAGGCTAAGAATATAATTCAATATGAATACTTGACACTTATAATTACTTGACAGAATATTTTTATATCCTAAGAGATGAATAATATATTAATAAAAAATATACGATAAAATCATAGATAATTAATATTGCGTAGATTTGGAATGGTAATTGAAAGCAATAATACGGATAAAAAAATAAAAGCAAATAATTATGAAGGATTAGAAGTAGGAGCAGTTAGTGTAAAATGGGTAAGAAGAACCCATGACGGAGAAATATACCATAAAATCATCCGGCATGAGGGAAACCCACTTAAAATAATAAAAGAAATTTTTGAAGAATACAAAACAAATAATTTCTCAAAAGTAGTGATAACTGGTCAAGCTGTTAAAAAATTTCTTTCCCTACCTTATTTTTCGGAAGCAGAATGCCTGGAAAAAGCACTTTCCTATCTTAATATAAAGCCCGATATTTTAATATCGCTTGGTGGCGAGACATTTAGTATTTATCCCATGAAAAATGGGATTATTAAGAACATAATCTCATCTTCAAAGTGTGCTGCAGGAACGGGTGAGTTTATTGTCCACCAGTTTCAAAGAATGGGATTAACCATTGAGGATGGAATTAAATTAAGTGTTAACGGAAATTCTATAGAGATGGCAACAAGATGCTCTGTTCATTGCAAATCTGATGCAACTCATAAACTTAATAAAGGGGAATGTCAACCAGCTGATATTGCAAAAACACTAATTTTTGACTTGGCAAGAAAAGTCAGCGAAATGATTGAATTGACTCAGTGGACCAAAAATTTTATTGTCGTTTCTGGGGGAGTAACATCAAATGAAGTATTTATTGAGAATTTAAATCAACTTTTACGCAATTCGGAGGTTATAGTCTTACGTGAAAGCCCATATTTAGAAGTTTTTGGTGCTTCTCTATACGCTTCTGAGCTTTCCGACGAAATTGATTTTCCTTCGTTCAATGTATGGTTCAATGACTACAAAACGATCTTTGACACACATAAACCGCTTAAAAATGCCGAAGATTTACTGGATTATCGCGTTAAATCTGATATAAAAAAAGAAATGATTGAAGGTAGGACTTATATTCTTGGGGTTGATGCAGGTTCTACAACAACTAAGGCAGTATTATACAATGTTTTAGATGGTATTATTGGAGCTAGCGCTTATTTAAGAACTCTAGGTAATCCAATTGTAGCCACAAAGAATTGCTTGAAAGAACTCATTGAACAAGTTGGAGATAAGTCAATAAGAATTATTCAATGTGGCTCTACAGGTTCGGCAAGGGAAATGGTTTCAGTTTATCTTAATAATTGTCGAAGTTTTAATGAGATTTTAGCCCACGCTAGAGCAGCAACCGAAGAAGTTCATAATGTAGATACAGTTTTTGAAATAGGTGGTCAAGACTCTAAATTTATCTCTTTCTTAAGAGGCATTCCCATTGATTATGCCATGAATGAAGGCTGTTCAGCAGGAACTGGAAGCTTTCTTGAAGAATCTGCTTCGGTAGATATGGGTATTGATGTAACTGAAATAAGTGGAATAGCCGAAAAAAGTGCTCACCCTATTATTTTTGGAGAGCGGTGTGCTGCTTTCATAAACACAGACGTTAGAGACGCACTCCAGCAAGGAGCCAGTCAAAAAGATGTTATTGCAGGATTAGTTTACTCAATAGCTGATAATTATATTTCTCGGATCGTTGGTCCCAGATATTTAGGAGAGACTATTCTCTTTTTAGGCGGAGTGGCATTGAATAGAGCAGTTGCATTGGCCTTAGCTGCTCGCTCTAAACGAAATATTGTTGTACCGGCTTATCCAGAATTAATGGGATCTGTTGGAACTGCTTTAATGGTAAAAGACCGTCTTAATGACAAAGAAATTTCTGAAGGTGACTTTTCCTTGGAGTCTCTTGTTGAAGGGGAAATGGAAATAAAAGGAACTTTTAGATGTAATGCGTGTGAAAATAATTGTGAAATTCGAAGAATATCAATCCGGGGAAAAACGTATCCTTTTGGAGGACTTTGTTCTAAATATACCTTACAACGTGAGAGAGGGGGGAATAATGTAAAGGAGGGTAAGGATGTCATCGAAATTAGAAATAAAATGATGTTTGAAGAATGGAATCCTCCAGCTCTCAAAAATCCTAGAGGTACGATTGGAATACCAATGGTTTTGTCTACTTTTGAATTATTTCCATTTTATAGCAAATTATTTAATGAACTAAATTATAAAATTGTTCTATCCGAGCCTTCAAAAGTTGGAGATAAAAAAACGGGTGCTCCCATATGTTATCCATGTGAATTAGTTCATGGAGCGGTCTATAATTTATTAAATCAAAATGTTGATTTTATATTCCTACCGTATGTAATCGAATTAGAAAATCCTATTGGCGCAACACATAGTTATACGTGTACATCTACTAGTAGTATTCCAGATATTATTTCAGCAGCCTTTGCGAATGTAAGACCTAAGCTTCTTTCACCTTATATAGGATTTAAGAAAAGCTTAATTAGAACTACATTAAAAGAAATTGAAAGAATGGGTGTTAGATTAGGTATAGCAAGGAAGAAAGCTAAAATGGCTGGGAAAAAAGCTATGGCATATTTTTATAAGTTTAAAGAAAAATATAGGGAATTAGGAAGCAATATTTTGGAAGAACTAACAAAAAATCCATCCGTTATTATTGCTGGAAGGGCTTACATAACTTGTTCGACCAATGCAAACCTTGCTCTTCCTCGCAAAATTATTAGTAGAGGTTATAATGCAATTCCTCTTGATTTATTGCCTCAAAGTAACAATATAGGGCACGAAAGAAATATATGGGCTTCTGCTCAACAAATATATAACGCTTTATCTTACGTGAAAAAACATCCTAACACATATATATGTTTTATGTCATGTTTTTCATGTGGTCCTGATAGTATTACATATCATCTCTTCCGTAAAGAACTCGAAGGAAATATCTTCTGTTACCTTGAAATCGACTCACATACAGCTCATGCAGGATTTGAAACAAGAGTTGGGGCCTTTTTAGATATAATCGAAGAGCGACGTAATAAAGCAGTAAAATTGAATGTTAAAAAAAAAATGTAATGAAAAAAAAAATGGTTGTAAGAGAAAAGATACGTAAAGCTGAAAAATTAAACTTAACAGGATTCAGGCAAGCAAGATTCTCTGAGAATTACGAGTATATTCTTGATAGTAATAGTAAAATTGTAGAATTTGATGACCCAAGGATTGTTTATATTGAGCCGGCACCTAGAAACCATTATGGAATTAGACTTATCGAAAATTTCTATAAAAGTCATGGCAAAAAAATAAGATTTGCAGGTGATACCGACCCTGATACAATACAATATGCTAAGAGAATTTGTTCTGGGAGAGAGTGCCTTCCAACTATAGGTATCGCCGGAGCCATATTAAAAGATGTATATGAAAATCGTGGTAAAAACGAAATTTCGATCTATCGGAATCCTTTAGAACAAATAAGCCCCTGCCAGAATGGAGGTTGGCCAGCTCTATGGGACATCTTTGCACAAAGATTAAAAATAGAAAATGTTATTTTTTGCGCGGCATTAAATCCAGATCAAAATTACATGGGATTAAACAACCGTGAGTTCTTACTGGCACAAGTCTTATTATACATTTTAGGACATATTGTAACTGAAGCAAAAAATGCATTACAAATTGTTGCTAAAAATACTGTTGAAGCTCTCAAAGCATTCGAGAAAGCAACAGATAATTTTATCAGGAAAGTAAAAGATCTAAAGAAAACTTTGAAATTGGGGCTTAAAGAATGGTCAAAAGAGATTTCTAAAATTCCTCTAAAGTCGTCAGTAGAAGAAACACCAAAGGTCTTAATTTTTGGAGGATTGAACTTATTATTCACTCATTATCCCTTAGAAGAGTACTTTCTTAATAATGGGATAATCCCTAAAGTGGTGGATTTAACTGAAGCAACTCGATGGATATTATATGCGTCATATATCATGATTTATAGATTTGAAAAAGGGATAATTTCACCAAAAAAACAGTTAAGTTTGATTGGATTAATTTTTTCTTTAATTTTTAGAAAAAATAGGCGAGATGCATTTAAAGCATTATTTTGGCGATTAGCAATGATAATTGTTGATTCTAATGTAAAAATGTATCGTAAAATAATGGGAGAAACTGGGCTTCTTTTTGACGAAGATATTCCATTTAAAACATTCTTAGAGGAGAGTCATCAATATGCATCATGGTTTACCTTTACTGAAACATCACCCACAACTGGGAGATTCCTACAGTCCATTAAATCGGGATTTTATGATGGATTAGTCAACTCAGGGTCTTTTAATTGTCAACCAGCCATGAACTCGCAAGCGGTTATACGCCCCTTAGCTAACAAGAGCGAAATGCCATATGCTGCTATAGATTGCGAAGGACCGTGGATCTCAACAAACCAACTTAGACTTATTGAGACAATTGCTGTTCAAGCCAAGAGATTGCGTGAAAAAAAAAATAATTTATTGAGAAATAAAGATAAAAAAATAAAAAATAAAAATTATTCTTGATTTTTGATTAAATAATTTTTTAACCGAGTTGGTAAAAAGAAGGTCAAATAATATTTTTTAATATATCAGCAATAAGTTTAAATATTATATCAATAAATCATTTATTAGCCGAAAACAAAGCAAAGAAAATTATTTCCAAAAATTCATGGCTCCTGTCAATCACCCTGGATTTTTGTCTTTTGGTTAGGCGTATGTTAATACGCTCTGATTTTACCCTGCTTCTCCTATAATGGTTATGACCTTCTTTTAGGTCTCTGTGTTGACAGGAGCCTCCTTTTATATTCTTAATAAAGAATTTTTTTTAAAGATTTAAAAAAAGTGGTGATTTTACGCAAATTTTTTAATTAACTAAACAAAATATTAATTTTCTACAAGCCTAATCTGCGTAATTCTATTATTTTTTTCCTTAGAATGTCGTTAATATTGTCAGGAATAATGATCTTTATTTTTACTAATAAATCTCCTCTTTCTTTAGTTAAAACATTAAGAAATCCTTGGTTTTTTACGCGACGTATTGTTGAATCCTTTATATATTGAGAGATAGAAATATTTATATTTCCCTAAAAAATAGGAACATTCAGTTCTCCTTAATGCATATTATTCGTTACGGTAGTTTTTTAAACAGTGTAAATTTTATCGTATTTTCTTTTGAAAATAGGATGTTCTTTTATATGAATAACTACATAAAGGTCACCTGGCTCACCCCCTCTTACTCCAGGCATACCTTTTCCTTTAAGACTCAATTTTTGCATACTTTTAATACCTTTTGGAAAATTAATTATAAGACTTTTCTTTATGCCTGTCTTAGGGTCGATAAAACGCACTTGTTTTTTTCCACCATAAAAAGATTCTTCAAAACTTATATCCATGTCGTATATTAAATCATCACCATCAGCGTTTGTATCTCTTTCAATATACGTTATATTTGCAGATGAGACATCATACACATGTTTAATTTCACTAAAATAGTCCTCATCTCTTAATTTTTTTTTAGAATTTGTAGTAAAACGAGGTTGGTGTTTTAATTTAACATAAACAGATGAATCTTTCTTAACTTTTGGAGTTTCATAAATCCATGTTCGCTTACTAATTGGAGCTACTTTTTCATTTTGGTATGTAGAAGGATTCTCTTCTATTGCTCTAAAACTATCATACATTTTCCTTCTTTTATCGTCGCTTAAAATGATGTAAGCGCTATGAATCCGCTTAAAAGTCTCTCCTGATTTAGTTTCGTGAGGATTTACATCAGGATGATATTTCCTAGCTAATTTGCGAAATGCTTTTTTGATTTCATATTTCGAAGCATCTGTTTTTATTCCCAAAATCTCATAATAATCTTTATTCATTTACACTCTCTATATACAGCATTTAAATTTTTGAACCTTTGTGTAATGATTTCATAATGTAAATAATGTTGATTTCTTTATAAAATCGATAAAATTTTAAAGTCGTTTTTTCATATATCAATAATCCATAATTCAAATAAGATGCAATGAAAAATGAAACTAAAAGTTAAAAAAATAAATTTTGAAACTGGCACAACAAAAGATGTAATTATCAATGCTAATAACGCTAAACGACTTAATTTAAAGGCAGGAGACAGGATTTTAATTAAAAAATCAAAATCCGAAAGTTTAGACGGGAAATTTCGTATAGCAATTGTTCAAATTACTTACTCTGATTCAATAGTAGCCCCCGGTGAAATTGGCATTTTTATAAATACAATTAAAGATCTCGATGATAAAGTAGAAGTTTCAGTGAGTCCCGTTGAATTGCCTGAATCTTTTAGGTTTATACAGAAAAAAATTATGAATAAAAAATTAAGCACTGAAGAAATCAATAGTATAATTTCCGATTCTGTTTCTGGACACTTATCTCCAATAGAATTAGCTTCCTTTATTACAGCAGTTTCAATTAACGGAATGGATAACCAAGAAATGATAGGTCTAACTTTAGCAGAAACTAGAAGTGGAAATTTATTCGATTTCGGTCCTGAAGTATATGATAAACATTCTACAGGTGGCGTTCCAGGAAATAAAGTCACACTTATAATAGTCCCAATAGTAGCTGCTGCAGGATTAATTATACCAAAAACCTCTACGAGGGCTATAACTTCTCCTTCTGGAACAGCAGATAGTATGGAAGTGCTGGCGCCTGTTGCGTTTGATTCAGAAGATTTAAAAAAAATTATTTTAAAAGAAAAAGCTTGCATCGTTTGGGGTGGAGCTCTTGATATTTCTCCAGCAGATAATATTCTGATAGAAATCGAACGTCCATTACACATGGATCCAATTGGTTTAATGATTCCATCCATACTTACAAAAAAGCTTAGTGCTGGAGTTAAAAAACTAGTTTTGGACATTCCCGTTGGTGAAGGAACAAAATTTCCCACTCCTAATGATGGAAAGAATTTTGCACATATTTTTAACGAAATAGCTAAGAATGTTGGAATAGAATCAGAATGTGCTCTCACATTAGCTCATCAACCTATAGGCCATTGCATTGGACCTGCAATTGAAGCCAAAGAAGCTTTAACTTTATTAAGAAATTATTCAGAGGGTCCTAATTCCTTAATTGAAAAGTCAACATCTTTAGCAGGGATACTTCTCGAAATGGGAGGAAAAGCAGAAAAAGGCCAAGGACAAAATTTGGCTAAGGAGATCTTGCGATCAGGTAAGGCTTATGAAAAAATGAAGCAAATCATTCAGATCCAAGGTGGTAATCCAAATATTTTACCGGATGATATTATAGTAGGTCCATACAATAAGGAATTCTATGCCACTAAAGAAGGGCATATAACTGGAGTTAATAATGCAATAATCAATCAGATTGCTAAAGCTGCAGGATGTCCTAATTCAAAGAGCTCCGGTGTCGAGATTTTTAAAAAACAGGGAGCAAAGATAAAAGAAGGTGAATTAATCTTTAAAATATATTCAAGTACTCAATCCAAATTGAATAAGGCAGAAAAGATTTACAATTCCACAGGTGGACCAATAATCTTAGGTGGAATGATGATTGAGAGGATTTAAGGATTGAGAGGAATTTATAATTAATTATTGAATTTCCATTATTATATCAATAAAAGACTCTTCTTTTTTATTCGATATATGATTGTTTTTAACATTTCAAGTTAATTTTATGTTTAAATGAACCAAATAATATTACACTCTTGATTTTTACATCTCTTTTAACTTTAGCAATAAACTTATTTAACTCCTCTTTAATTTTTTTCTGCATTTTCCACTTCACCGTTTTTATTAGTATCAACTATGAATATAGGACGAATTCTATCAAATATTAAATTAGCATTCATAATGGCCTTTTCATTGATATTAATAATATTTAATTAATATCTTTAATAATAAATAATCAAATTTTAAAAAAGGATTTAAATTATGATAACAAACCGAATTCTTCTGACTACACCGATAATGCCATATCCTACACTCCCAGCAAATGATTCTCTTACTGATGCTACTGGTCAACGTTTTACGAAAGGCGACGATATTTTTACTTTAATCTCTCACACACATTGCTTTGGAAACCATATCTTAGCTCAAAACATCGATAAACCAGCAATATTGCTTGAATATCCAAGATGGGATGATTTTACCAAAGAAATTGACAAGGGTTATGATATCGTTGGTATCAGTTGTTTTCCTGTCCACCTTGACAATGTATTAAAAATGTGCGAGTATATTCGAAAAAAAACCCCAGAAACAAAGATTCTTTTAGGTTCCTACGGAGCACAAGCATTTAAAGCACAATATGATGAGGAAACACAGAAAAAATACGTAGATTACGCAGTAAAAGGTGAAGGTGTTAAATTTCTCCGTGAATTTTTAGGTGAAGACACGGATCGACCAATTCAACAAAAACTAATGCCAAAATGTGGAGGTTCTCCCTGGTTTCTTGATAAACATCCTAGAGGGAATATCGCTTTCCTTGTGTCGGGTTTAGGGTGCCCTGGTGGTTGTGATTTTTGCTCAACCACTGAGATGTTTGGTTACAAACGAATAGAGCTACTTTCACCTCAAGAATTGATTGAACACATGCATTTGTATCATAAAAATTTCTCCAGCGTAGTTCAAGTTTTTGTAATTGAAGAAGATCACTTCCGCCATCCTCAATATCTCATAAAAACCAAGGAGTATTGGGAAAGTAATCCAGAAGTAGTGGAAAGTCTTGATTGGTTTGCATTTGGTTCGGTGGATCATATTTGGAAATTTGCAGACAAATATGGGTGGGATGCCATAGCTAACTTGGGAATTGGTGCGATATTTATTGGCGTTGAATCTAAATTTGCTGGAGAACATGGTTATAGCAAAAGAGAAGAAGTAGATGCACGGGAAATATTTCATAAACTTCATTCCTTAGGAATCCGCACCGTAGGAGCGTGGATATGTGGTTGGGATTTTCACAATCATTCCAATATATACGAGGACCTAAATTACTTCGTAGCTTGTTACCCCACGTTCCAACAGCTAACGCGGTTATCTCCATTTCCGGGTACAGATTTATGGTGTAAACTAAAAGATCAAGGTCGTATATTGGATACAGGCTGGGAAGATTGTCATTTCTGGAGCGGTTCACAGGAAAATGTTGCGTTAGAATCCCATGAAACGCTGAATCTAACGGAGTACGGATATGACTTGATGTACAAAACTTGGGGCCCTTCTATGCTAAGAAAGCTTGACATTGTTCTACAAGGTTATGATCATTGCTTAGATTCTGATAATCCTGTAATGCAAAATCATAAATCGATTTTTTTCAAACGACAAGCAGCTACAATATGGAACCTATTATATGCGATGGATAGATTTGCGCCTAATGGAGTAGTTAGAAGAAGAGTTAGGAAGATTGACGAAAAATATAGAGATCTAATTGGAGAGCCTACGCCAGTTCAAGAACGTATAGCCATGAAGATAGAATCTCTTGCAAAAGACTTCAAGGTAAAAAATATGTTTGATCCGTTTAATCGATATCCTAAAGAAGAACCAGCTAAACGATATCTTTACCTTAAGAATAAAAATTTAAAGAACAGCAACATCCCTTATAAAACAGAATTATTGTCCAAAATCCCATTCTCAATGAAATGGAGTAGTTTTAGATTCTCTCTTCGAGGACAACTTCTGGGATTTATTCGAAAGTTAAAATCCAGTAAAGGCAATCCCGAAATAGACAATTTCCTCATAAAGTCAATAAAGAAAAGAAATTTTTGCGTTGCGTTTTGATCTTTCTAAAAATTTAATTTTTTCCATATTTTAAGTTATTGAATTTCTAAAGATATATCAATAAATGAATCTTCCTTATTGTTTGCAATATGAATGTTTTCAACATTACATAAAACTTTAACATCTAAACCTCGTAAATATATTCCCTCAGTAATCCCACAGACTATATAAAAATAATAAGTGTAGGCTCCAGAATTTTCCAAGTATTCTGAATTTTTAAATCTGTAGATTATTTTATTTTGGTTAAGTTCCATAATCGAAATATCAAGTTCATCTTGAAAAAAGTCAAGTGAATTATATAATTCTTCAAAAAGTTTTAAATAAGTTTTAGCATCAAAATTACCTTTAACCTTTTCAAGTTGCTTAATGTAAGCATCTCCAAGAGAAAAATGGAAATCATCTAAAAGTCTTAGTCCAACCTCTTTAAAAATTTTCTCATCATTTGGATATTTATTTTTCAAGGCATGTAATAAGGCTTGAATAAATGAATTAACTAGATTCTTGCGTAAGTATTTTCTTTTTTTACTGAAATATAAACTCGCTTTTCCAATGTCCTTTTTTGAGACTAAACTTTCAGCTTCTAAAATGCTCAAATATTTTGAAACTGTATTACGATGAATTTTGACCCGGTTTGAGAGTTCAGTAATTGTTAACCCAGATGCAGAGTCAGCCAATTTGTTTAATATTTTTGATTTATAATTGTTTTTTTCCATTGATATTAGAATTAATGAATTATTATTTATATGTTGTGCTGGGCAATAATTCTTAAAGATGCACAATCATTCTCATCTATCATTTATATTATGAAATTTTATTATCACTTATCGCACAGCATTAAAAACATTTAAATATTCATCTTACTAAATAGTGATTAATATAATTAATAAAAATAAAAAAACATTAGAAATAATAAAAAAAGGCAAATAAAATGATAACAGATAGAATTTTATTGACGACACCTTGTTATCCGTATCCTACACTCCCTGCAAATGACAGCCTAACGGATGCTACTGGTCAACGTTTTACAAAAGGCGATGATATTTTTACTATTGTATCTCACACGCACTGTTATGCAAATCATATTCTAGCTCAAAATATAGATCTTCCATCGACGTTGCTAGAATATCCTAGATGGAACGATTTCACTAGTGAGATTGATAAGGAATACTCGATAGTCGGTATCAGTGCTTTTCCAGTCCACCTTGATACTGTTATGAAGATGTGCGATTATATCCGAGAAAGATCCCCTGATACAAAAATTCTTTTAGGCTCCTATGCGGCCCAGGCATTTAAAGCACAATACGACGAGGAAACTCAAAAAAAATATGTAGATCATGTAGTAAAAGGTGAGGGTGTAAGATTCCTTCGTGAACTTTTAGGCGAAGACACGAATCGACCAATTCAACAAAAGTTAATGCCAAAATGTGGTGGAGCACCAGCATTTATGAATAAATACCCTAGAGGTGGTCTTGGCATGTTAATTACAGGATTGGGATGTCCTGGTGGATGTGATTTTTGCTCAACAACCGAAATGTACGGTCGCAAACGGATTGAAATGCTTTCTCCAAAAGAATTTGTTGATCATGTTGCTCTTTATCATAAACGCTTCCCGGGTCTAAGCTCGGTCTTTGTAATCGAAGAAGACCACTTTAGGTATCCCCAATACCTTGTCAAAGCAAAGGAACTTTGGGAAAAAGACAAAACTCTCGTGGAAAACGTTGATTGGACTGGTTTTGGTTCTGTGGATCATATCTGGAGGTTTGCTGATAATTATGGTTGGGATGCCATTCCTGAAGTTGGAATGGGTTCGATTTTCATTGGTGTAGAATCCAAGTTTGCCGGTGAACATGGCTATAAAAAAACTAAAGAAGCAGATGCTAGAGAAGTATTTCATAAGCTTCATTCAATGGGCATTCGGACACTTGGTGCATGGATATGTGGCTGGGATTTTCATGACCATTCAAATATATACGAGGATCTTAACTTTTTTGTTGCTTGTAAACCAACTTATCAACAAATTACTCGTCTGTCCCCATTCCCAGGTACTGATTTGTGGTGCAGGCTTAAAGATGAGGGACGCGTAATGAACGTGGAATGGTCAGACGTCCACTTTTGGAGTGGTGCGCAGC
>SDBV01007315.1_pt1 | contig 15134 bp, 10 predicted proteins | sample 2277081 | NCBI WGS metagenome assembly SDBV01 (sample SAMN10402039, study PRJNA504765) | marine sediment metagenome | isolation source: marine sediment core GS10_PC15, 223 cmbsf | place: Arctic Ocean: Southern Knipovich Ridge | collected 2010
GGACAAATCGGCCAACAAGGATAGCCCGTTTCGTTCCTACGGGGTTCCAATCGATATGGTCAAAAAGGGTGCGCCGCCGGCGATCATGTTTGTCGGCACGAAAGACAAACTCGTCCCTGTCGCCAATGCCTACAACTTCCAGAAGAAATGCAACAAGCTGGGTGTCTGGAACCAGATCGTTGAGATGAAAGACGGGCCGCACACGGTGGGTCGAGCAGTGATCGGGACGAATGCGGAAGTGACCCTGGTGTTCGATGCATTCATGAAATGGATCATCGGTACAGGCCCGGAACCCGAATCGGGGAAGGTACACAAGTTTCAACATACGGCTGTGGCGAAAATAAAAAGGAATAAAAAGCCTTAGGGCGTGTTGCCCCTTAGAATGTAATGTCACCACCTACGGCGTGAACCGGCGGCTTAAATTCCTGCTTGCAGTTTGAGGCGAGTTTGGTATAATCCGTGGCATTGCAGGAGAAAGATATGTTTTTTGGCTGGGTTAACTGGAAAAGTCGGATAATTGTTTTGGTAGCGGTGCTTGCTATGACAGTTTTTTTGAGTTCATGCAGCAGCGATCTGTCGCAGCAAAGCGGTGGCGATGCGGTTGTTAAGGTTTTGATCGTTACCGGCGGACATAATTTTGAGAGGGGAAGTTTTTTTTCGATGTTCGACAGTTTTGAAAACGTCGACTATGTGGAAGCTCAGCAAAAAGACGACAGCGAGATATTTGAGTACCCATCCAACGTCGATCCTTACGATGTTATAGTATTATATAGCATGACCCAGAAAATATCTGAAAAGCGGAAACAGAACTTTATCGATGTTTTGAACAAGGGCAAGGGGCTTGTCGTCCTGCACCATGCGGCGGGCGCGTTTGACGACTGGCGGGAGTATGAAAATATCACGGGGGTGAGATATTTTCATAAGGAAAGCGTCAGGGACGGGAAGAGTTATAAAAGATCGACCTTTAAGCATGGCATCGACATGAAAGTTACGGTCGCGGCAAAGCAGCATCCTGTTACACGCGGGGTGGGAGAGTTTGTTATTCATGACGAGAGTTATAAAGGTTGTTATTTTGCAAAGGATAACAATGTTTTGCTGACAACGGACGAGGATACGAGCGATAAAACTATCGGCTGGGTGAGAAAGTATGGGAGATCGAGAGTTTGTTATATCCAGTTGGGGCATGACGGGGAGGCTTATAAGAATGAAAGCTACCGGAAGCTGGTGTCGCAAGCGATACGATGGAGTGCTGAAATTAATTAAACAGGGAGGTATAGATGGTTGACGGAAGAAATCTAAAACAGTATTTGCTTAGCAGTATATCTCTGGGATTTGCCGTTTTGTTTTTGAGTGCGTGCAATGAGGGTGTTCAGATTAAGCGTGACATGGAAACCCCGCCTAAGTGGGGTATCTGCAAGTCTGTGTCAAATGCTGACAAAATGAAAGCGGCGGGGTACAGCTACGTGGAAGAAAGCGTCAAGCGTTTTTTGATCCCACAGGAGCCGGATGAAAAGTTCGAAAAGAAGCTTAAAGCGGCAGAGAACGCATCACTGAAAGTTTACAGCTATAACGGTTTTTTGCCGGGAAGCCTTAAGAGTACCGGGCCAAAACCCGATCATGAGGAAATTCTGAAGTATGCAGAAACAGCTTTTATTCGCGCTGAAAAGTTGGGTTCCAAGATCATTGTTTTCGGTTCGGGGGGATCGCGTAACTTGCCGAAAGGGTTTTCATACGAAAAGGGCATCGAACAATTCACTGTTCTATTGAAAAAAATGGGGCCGATCGCAAAGAAGTACGGAATTACCGTTGTCATTGAGCCGTTGAACAGCAAAGAAAGCAACATTATTAATTCCGTCAAAGAAGGGACGGATATCGCCAGAGCTGTTAACCATCCGAACATAGGTGTGCTTGCGGATATTTATCATATGGCCAAGGATGATGAAGGTGCGGAGTCTATCCGTTATGCGGGCAAGCTGCTTAAGCACTGCCATATAGCGGAACGTGAAGGACGTAAAATGCCGGGAACCAATAGTTATGACTTTACGGCGTATTTCAAAGCACTGAAAGATATTCGATACCAGGGACGTGTTTCACTTGAAGGGCGTTGGGATAACTTTGACAAGCAACTGGTGCCGGTGATCGCTTACCTGAACGAGCAGTGGGCGAAGGCAAAATAAACAATTTTTGTATTAAGAAATAATTACTCTTATAAGGAGATGTTAAAATGACTGATGAAATTAAATCTGTTTCGCGACGAGACTTTATGGCTACAACGGGCAAGGTATCAGCGGGTATCATCGCGGCTGGGGCGCTTGCGGGCTGTGCGGAAGAGAGTTCGTTTTTTGCGCCAGCAAAGGTTTCGGGGGCCAATGATCGCATCAATGTAGGTATTGTCGGTGTTCGCAGCCGAGGTCGGAATTTGGCTGAAAATGTTATGGAGATCAAAGGTGCTCACATAAAAGCGATCTGTGATATTGACGGAAATGTTCTGGAGCAACGTGCCGGCGAGTTCGCAAAGCAGCAGGGATCCCGGCCTGACACTTATAACGATATGCGAAAGCTGTTTGACGATCCGGCGATCGATGCGGTTGTGTTTGCGACACCGAATCATTGGCATGCCTTGTGCGCGATCTGGGCGTGTCAGGCGGGTAAGCATGTGTACGTCGAAAAACCCTGCTGCCATAATGTGTGGGAGGGGCGCAAGATGGTCGAGGCGGCGCGTAAATATAAGCGCATCGTGCAGGTTGGCTTCCAGAATCGATCGATCGGGAATGTTCGCAACGCTATGAAGTTTTTGCATGACGGCGGAATCGGGGATGTTTATATGGCTCGCGGGCTTTGCTACAAGCCTCGGGGCCCTCTGGGAATCGTCAAAGACGGGACCGGAACCGGGAAGGATTATGAATATTTTGTCTTTAACAAACCTGGAAAACAGTATTCCAAGGACTATATTGCGAAAGTTAACTATGATATGTGGACCGGTCCTGCAGAGAAGATGCCGTTTAGCTATAACCGTTTCCATTATAACTGGCACTGGAACTGGAACTATGGTTCCGGTGATATCGGAAATCAGGGCCCGCATCAGTTTGACATTGCGCGGTGGGGACTTGGCAAAGACGAACATCCAGTTAAGGTCAGTTCTTCGGGCGGTTACTACGGGACGCCTTCGGATCAGACGACACCCAATACGCAGTCCGCCAGCATTGAATATGCCGACGGGAAGCAGTTGGCGTTTGAAGTTCGCGGTGTGTATACCAATAAGGAAGACGGGATCAAAATCGGCAATCTCTTTTATGGTACCGAGGGTTGGATGCACGTTGACGGCGGTACATGGAAAACTTATTTTGGTCGCAATAATAAGCCGGGACCGAGTTCGGAATCTAAGGACGTCGAAGCGGATCCTATGAATGCATCCGGCGCCGGTGGCGGCGGACACATGGGAAATTTCCTTGCCGCGGTGCGTTCGGGCAGGCGCTCAGATCTGACTTGCGATATCGAAAAGGGCTACATGTCTTCGATCTTGCCATTGCTGGCAAATGCAGCATACCGTTGCGGTGAGACATTGGAATTCGATGGTAAAAGCGAAACCTTTAAGGGTAATCGCAAAGCCAATAAAATGATCAAACGCAGGGGACGCAGGCCGTATGTAATACCGTCAAGTGTTTAAGTTTGATAGTCGTTAGTCGTTAGGGAAAGATACGGCCTAACGGCCGATACATTTTCATAAAAAAACAGTTGTAATTATTCGGTAACTGTCTGTGGCAAGTTGTCCCTGGTGATTTCCTCTGGTGGTGCGTTGTGCGCCTGCTCCAGTTGTGCTGCGGCTGAGAGTCTTTCTGGAATCGCTGGTTTTGTTACCGGGATTGGTTTTGGTTTTGCAGGGGCTGTTATCACTCTTGTCTGAAACTGGGAACCTATCGAGCGGAGCTTCTTGTACCTGTTATCTAACAAATTCTCGATGGTGGTTCTTTTCAGGTTTCGCAACGTTTTAATGATGTATTGTTCTACGTTATATATGGCATCGTGCGTGTTTCTGTGTGCGCCGCCTAGTGGCTCGGGGATGACGTCATCAACTAAGCCGAGCTTTAGCAAATCTTTGCTGGTTAGCTTTAGTGCCTCTGCGGCGAGGTTCGCTTTCCCGCCGTCGCGCCATAGGATCCCTGCTCCGCCTTCTGGTGAGATGACTGAGTAGTATGCGTTTTCCATGATCGCAAGTTTGTCTCCGACGCCGATGCCGAGTGCTCCGCCTGATCCGCCTTCGCCGATGACGATGCATACGATGGGGACCTTCAGGCGTGACATCTCCATCAGGTTTACTGCGATGGCTTGTGCCTGTCCCCGTTCTTCTGCACCTACGCCGGGGTATGCTCCTGGTGTGTCTATGAAAGTGACTACCGGTAAGTTGAATTTTTCTGCGAGTTTCATCTTGGCCAGCGCTTTTCGGTATCCTTCGGGGTTTGGGCAGCCGAAGTTGCACTCGATCTTTTCTTTTGTATCTCTGCCTTTGTTTTGGCCTACGATCATGACTCGCTGACGTCCGATCTGGCCGAGTGCTGTGATGATGGACGGGTCGTCGCCGAAACATCTGTCGCCATGAAGGGGGCGGATATCCTTTACCATTGCGTTTAGGTAATCAGTGACCATCGGCCGTTCGGGATGGCGTGAGACCTGAACGGTCTGCCATGCGGTCATGGTTGAATATAACTTCTTTAGCTCGGCAGTCTGTTGACGCTGGAGCAGGCGTATTTGCGCAGCGTTGTCGGTTCCGTCGGTTTTTGACGATCGCCTTAGCTGCTGTATCTGCTGATCGAGCTGCGCAATGCTATCCTCAAACGGCAGGTACTGGGCAGTATTGTTTATTTCGTTTTCCGGCATATTTTGTTTTTTTTTAATATCGTCATGGACAATGAGTTGCCCATGCTACGTTGAACCACCTTACTTCATTATACGTTTTTTTGTCACATTCATCACTTAAAGACGTAAAAAAATTCTGGCTGCGTTTGCAGTTCAGAAATCGAGGTTTCGCCTATCCGTCGGCTTGTTCCCTTTACGGGAGAGGTATATTATCAGTTTTCGTCTATAAATGGAAGAAAAAAATTGACATTATGGTTAATCCCGGTTAAATTCATTGTGCGTTACATCAAAGACGGATTTTTGATAAGGTGTTTATTTTGCAGGATTTACGAAAAATAAGCGTTCTAGGGATGGGCCTTTTAGGAGCCAGCATAACCCTCCGGATTTTACGTTCATTGTCCAATGTTAAGGCATTTGGGTACAGCCACCGGGCGTCTACTCGTAAAAAAGCCCGTCAATACGGGGTCGCTGACATAATTGTCGATGACATGGGCAAATGCGTTGCCGATGCCGATATGGTGATCGTTGCAACGCCAATCTGCACTTTTGAAGGGATCTTCAAAGAGATCAAAGGAACGCTTAAGGAAGGGTGCATCGTTACGGATGTCGGTTCGGTAAAATCTTTGCCGCATAAGTGGGGTGAAAAGATTTTCGGTAAAACAATCCATTACGTTGGGTCGCACCCGATCGCGGGATCCGAAAAGCGCGGAGTTGATTTTGCACGTGACGACCTTTTTGTCGGTTCGCAATGCATCGTAACTAAAACCGCTAAGACTAACGCGAAGGCTTTTGCGACGACTAAAAATTTCTGGGCGGAGCTTGGCTGCAAGGTTAGCACAATGAGCCCCGTTGAGCATGATAAGGTTCTTGCGAGTGTTAGCCATGTTCCGCATGTTACTGCGGCGGCGCTTATGAATGCGACGCTCAAAAAAGATATTAAGTATGCAGGCAAGGGTCTGACGGATACGACGCGGGTTGCGTCAGGGGCTCCGAGTGTCTGGATGGATATACTGCTTACGAACTCCGATAATACGGTACGCGGGATCGACAGGGTTATTAAAGAACTTACAAAGCTGAAAACCGCAGTGAAAAATAAGAACGCAAAGCATATAGAAGAAATGTTATCCAAGGCAAAGCGTGACAGGGACGCATTGATAAATTATAAGATAAAGAACAAGGAACTTTTTTGATCAAACCGGCTGATGCCAGTTTGAAAATGTAAAAATAAAAAATAAAAATGTAAAATTGCGGAACCAGCCTGCGGCTGGTGCTGATTTATGGTTTGTTACGCCGGAGATAACCGCATGGGCAACCTTTCGACAAGCTCAAGGCAGGCGAATTTGCCCGTCCTACGGTGCAGCAGGTTCTAATTTGTGTAAATGGATCCCAGCCTTCGCTGGGATGACAAAGTGTGGTGCAAATTGTTGATTGTGCTGGTGCAAGTTGTGGTTGTGACAGCACGGCCAAGCGAAGCTTGACCGTGGCACCCGGCGATGTGGTGCAGGTTGTGGTTGTGAATAATAGTTATGGGGGCCATTAAATAATTCTGAGGATCATTAACTGTGAAGCAATGGCGTTTTGAAGTATCTAATAAGGCTGAGTTTCCTGATGTGCACGGCGAAAGTGTACTTGAGGATGTAAAAGAGCTTGGGATAAATACTGTTGAGATGGTTCACTCTGCGCGAGTTTTCCTGATCGAAGGGGAAATCGACGATGGATTTGCCAAGCGAATCGCAGAAGAGCTTTTGACGGATATGGTTTGTGAGGATTACTATATCGGCAGAAGCGGTGCGCCTGCGGGTCCGGCGATGGCAACGATTATTGAAGTTCATCTTAAAAGCGGTGTGACGGATCCTGTGGCAGAATCGGTGACAGCGGCAATCAGTGATATGGGGGTTGCAGCCGAACACGTTCGGACGGCGCGTAAGTATGTGCTGCTTGGGACGCTAAGCGATGGGCAAAAGGAAACGATAGCGCGACGGGCGCTTGCGAACGACTGTATCGAAGATGTGATATACGGCAGCGATGAAGAGCCTCCAAGCCCGCATACGAAGGCTTATGAGCTTGACGTCAAAGAGATAGCGATACGTAATATTGACGACGATGCACTGTTAGGCATTAGCAAGGGGATGGACCTTTTTCTGAACCTGCGGGAGATGCAGACGATACAGGCGCATTATAAAGGGCTGGATCGGGAGCCTACGGATATAGAACTTGAGACGCTCGCACAAACGTGGAGCGAACACTGCGTGCATAAGACGCTGACCAGCAGCATCGATATGGAAATGGACGGGGAAGTTACGCACTACGACAATCTGCTGAAAGATACGGTGTTCAAGGCGACGAAGGACCTTGATAAGGACTGGTGTATATCGGTGTTCGCAGATAATGCGGGGGTTGTTGCGTTTGATGACGAAACTGCGGTGTGCTTTAAAGTTGAGACGCATAATCATCCGTCTGCATTGGATCCTTACGGCGGTGCTGCAACTGGTATCGGCGGGGTTATCCGCGATCCGATGGGGACGGGTATGGGTGCGCAACCTATCGCTAATACGGATATTTTCTGCTTCGGTATGCCGGACAAGAAACTCAATGAGATACCAAAGGGCGTGCTGCATCCGAAACGCATTATGAAGGGCGTTGTCAGCGGGGTGCGTGACTATGGCAACCGGATGGGAATACCGACGGTTAACGGTGCGATCTATTTCGATGACAGGTATATGGCGAACCCGCTGGTGTTTTGCGGGAACATCGGGCTTATTCCGAACGATAAATGTTTTAAGAATGAAAAGAGCGGCGACGTTGTTATGGTCGTCGGGGGAAGGACCGGGCGCGACGGGATACACGGGGCGACATTCTCAAGCGGTCAGATGACGCACGAACACGAAAACATTTTTTCTCATGCGGTGCAGATCGGAAACCCGATCGTGGAAAAGAAGATGCTGGATACGCTTCTGATGGCACGTGACCTGGATCTTTACGAATCTATTACCGACTGCGGTGCGGGGGGGCTGAGCAGCGCGGTTGGCGAGATGGGCGAAAAGCTCGGGGCCGAGGTTGACCTTGAAAAGGTTCCGCTTAAATATGCAGGTCTAAACCATACGGAGATATGGATCAGCGAGGCGCAGGAGCGAATGGTTATCGCGGTTCGGCCCGAAAAGGTCGAGGAGATAAGCAACTTGTTCGCGTCGGAAGATGTGGAAGCGACGGTAATAGGAAAGTTCACCGACGATAAAAAGCTTACGCTGAAATATAACGGCCAGCAGGTTGGGCAGCTTGATATGGAGTTTTTGCATAACGGAATATGTAAGTATTCCCGGCAGGCGACGTGGAAGAAGCCGGAACTTAGCGAGCCTAATATTGCAGAGAAGGATAATTATAACGACGATCTGCTGGCGATACTTGGAAGCTATAATGTTGCGAGCAAGGAATGGGTTATCCGTCAGTATGACCATGAGGTGCAGGGGGGCAGCGTCGTTAAACCTTTAACCGGTGTTTGTAATGACGGACCAAGCGACGCGGCGGTGATACGTCCGAAGTGCAACAGCGATAAGGGTCTCGCCATTAGCTGCGGGATGAATCCGATGTACGGCGATATCGATCCGTACTGGATGGCGCTTGCGGGGATCGATGAGGCGATACGAAATATTGTATGCGTTGGGGCTCGGCCCGACCGGATAGCGATACTCGATAATTTCTGCTGGGGCGATTGTACGCGACCCGAGACGTTGGGTTCAGTGGTACGGGCTTCGCAGGCCTGTTATGACGGGGCGATGGCGTTTGAAGTGCCGTTCATCTCGGGTAAGGACTCGCTTAACAATGAATTTTTGTGCGATGACGGGACGCAAATATCGATACCGCCGACGCTATTGATAAGCGCGATGAGTATCGTTGACGATGTTAACAAATGCGTGATGATGGATGCAAAGGAAAGCGGAAACCTGCTGTTTGCGGTGGGGCTTACGAAAAACGAGCTTGGCGGATCGCATTATTATAAACTTAGCGGTCAGCTTGGTGCGAACGTTCCGACAGTGAACCTGAAAACGGCAGCGGAAACCGCTAAACGTATACATAAGGCGATAATCGACGGGCTTGTTGTGAGCTGCCATGACTGCAGCGAAGGCGGAGTTGCGGTAGCTCTTGCGGAGATGGCATTTGCGGGGGGACTTGGCATCAAGGCGGACCTTAACGGGCTTGCCAGAAGCAAGGACTGCGTACGAAACGACGGGCAATTGTTCAGCGAATCGAACTCGCGATATATCGTTGAAGTGCAGCCGGGTAATTTCGATAAGTTCGCAAAGCTGATGCTCGATATTCCGTTCGGACAGATCGGAGAAGTAACCGAAGATAAAAAGCTTGTTATAGTTTCGCAGGATAATAAAAATGTTATCGACGTTGAGATCGACACGCTAAAGGCAGCATGGCAGAAGCCTCTGAGTCTGTAGTTCATAGTTAATGATAAATTTTAAGGTGTAAAGAATAGATATGGAAAATGTAAAAGCGATCGTAATGCGTGCGGCTGGTGTTAACTGTGATCTGGAGACGCAATTCGCGTTGGAAAAGGCAGGGGCGACGGCAGAGCGGGTACATATAAATCGTGTTATCGAAAATCCGGCTTGTCTCGACGAGTACCAGATACTTGTGTTACCGGGCGGTTTTAGCTACGGTGACGATGTTGCGGCGGGTAAGATACTTGCCAACCAGATCGTTCATCATCTGGCAGATGCATTGAATAAGTTTGTCGCAGACGGTAAACTTTTGCTGGGGATATGTAACGGTTTTCAGATACTTGTCAAGACCGGTATACTTCCCGGGTTTGAAGGTCAGGCCGGGGCAAACCTTATCGATCAGCCTATTAGCATAACGAACAATGACAACGGTAAGTTTGAAGACAGGTGGATACACCTTGAACCTTCCAGCGAGAAATGTGTTTTCATAAATCAGGGACAGCGTATATATCTTCCTATCGCACACGGCGAAGGAAAAGTGGTCACCCAAAACGCCGCGATACTTGAAAAACTAAAAACCGAAGGGCATGTCGCATTTCGTTATGTTGACGCTGACGGCGAGTTTGGCGAGTTTCCGGTAAATCCGAACGGATCGACGGATTCTATCGCAGGGTTGACCGATTGTACGGGACGAGTGCTTGGGTTGATGCCGCATCCGGAACGCTATGTTCAGCATACGCAACACCCGCACTGGGGGCGTTTGAAGGACAGGTCGGAGGCTGACGGGATGACGATATTTAATAACGCGGTCAATTACGTTCGTAAGAACCTTTAGTCTTTTTTTGTGGCGGATTTACGTTTTGTTTTGGCCTGCTTTTTTGTTTTTGATTCGAGCTGCTTGTTAATCTCTATTAGCTCAAGATGCGCTTCGTTAAGTATCTGCTCAGCTTTTTTTCTTGTTGTTACGTCCCTGCTGATACCTCTATAACCCTTGAAATTGCCGGCGTTGTCCTCGATAGGTTCGCCGCTGGTTTGTAAAACCACAACGCTTCGGTCAGCGTGAAGGAAGTTCTTTTCGAGTTTTTTGAAGGGCGCGTGTGTTTTTAAAGTGTTCTGCAGGTTCTCTATCGAATTTTTATCCTGAGCCGATGCTAACAGATCGAACGGAGTTTGGCCCATGACCTGATCACTTGTTATGCCCAGCAGGTCGGCTACGGAAGGGCTGGAATATGTATATGAATATTTATCGTCCATTTCCCATATCCAGTCAGAAGTGTTCTCTATCAAGTTTTGGTATTTCTGCCGGCTTTGTTTTAACTGCTGTTGTGTTTCTCTTAGCTCTACGAGTTCTTTTTGGTCGGTAACATCGTAAATAATACCCTGACAGCCAGCGATCTGTCCTTTGTCATTATTTGTAAATGTAAAAAACAGGGTGCAGTAAAGTGTGCCGGCGTTGGAGTTTCTTAGGACGACTTCCATCGTATCGATGGAGCCATTTTTAAGTTCATGGTAAAAGGTTTCTTTTTGCTTTTTGTCGGTCCAGAATTTTTTTGGGAGGAATTTTTGTCCAATAATCTCTTGCTTGCTTTCGATCCCGAGCAAATTCATAAGCGCAGGGTTTATGTATGTTACAACGCCGTCGATGCTTGTAGTAAAGATGCAACTGCGTGAGGATTCCATGAGTCTGAAATTATTTTCCTCTTCAGCGAGAAGGCTGTTCTTAACTGCCATAAGTATATTTTTCTGCGTGATGAGCCCGACAAGCTTATTGTTTTCTATAACGGGCAAACGATTGAAATTCTGCGAGTCAACTATTCTGCCAGCTAGCAGGACCGACATATCCGGCGGTACACTTTTGATGGGGGATGCCATTATGTCCGAAACGAGAAGTTCTGAGACGTTATCTTTGCTGTGCTCAGTGACAATTTTTCTGAGGTCCTCGTTGGTAATGATGCCTATGACAGTGTGCTCGTTTTCGACTATCAGGCATGAGATGTCGCATTTTGTCATCAAGGCAATTGCTTCTGTGAGCCTGACATTTGGAGCGATCGTTCTTACATCCGGGTTCATCAGGTCCCTGACGAGCATGTACGAATTGTCTCCGCTGTTTGAAGAAGTCATGTAATTGTCCTCTTCGTGTGCTGAAAGAGTTTTCTTTTTTTTGCTCTGATCAGTCATACAATTTTTACCCTTATTTAACTAATTTTGAAACCTTATTTAACTAAGATTGATTCTGAAACAATCCAAGCTTTTCGATCTCTTTCATTAGTGCCGGTTTCCTGATGGGCTTTAGGATGTAGGATTCGCATCCGGTATTGAACGCACTGATAATATCTTCCGGCTGTCCCTTGGCGGTTGTCATTATGATCTTAACGCCGCTAAGCCCTTCGATACCATTTTCTTTTTCTGTCTGTCTGATAATTTTGACCGCTTCGATACCATTCATCTCCGGCATCATAATATCCATACAGATAAGATCGAAAGGTTCGTTTTTCTCGATCGCATCTGTGACGACTTCGACAGCTTCTTTGCCGTTAACTGCAATGAACGACTCTCCTAAGTCAGAAAGATACACTTGCATCAGTTTACGTGCAGTAAAATCATCTTCAACTATTAAACTCTTCATTGTTTCTCCTTATTTTAAAGTGATTTAATTTTTTGATTGTCTACGATATGGCAAGCCAGCTTTTTAAGAGTCTGTATTTCCGACTCTATATTTTCCGGTTTAGTGGCCATATTTGTTTCAGTTTGTTTTATTTTTTCAGCAAAAGCAGTAAAACCTGTCCGCTCTGAGCCGATCGTGAATTGCTCGAACAATGCCTTTAAAAGCGGCATATCTTTTATCCTGGCGGCATGTTCCAGTGCTTCAGTTATATCTATAATTTCGCGTAAGAATATTTTTATCGCATCTGACATTTTCGGATCATCATCAAATTTTGATATTGCGATCAGTGTTTGATCCGAATTATCCGGTATTTCCTTGGAACTTGTTTCGTCCGACAGATCGATCATTGTATTCTGCTTTGTTTGTTCCGGTGAGGCCACTTTTTTGAGATATTTTTCAAGTATCTCATAGAGTTCATCACGTTTGATAGGTTTTGGAAGATATTCTGTGCATCCTGCATTAAAACATTTTTCCGCATCCCCTTTCATTGCATTTGCAGTAATTGCAACGACAGGAATATCAGTGTCGGTTTTTCTTATCGCCTTGGTAGCGTCGTATCCGTTCATTTTCGGCATCTGAATATCCATGATGATGAGGTCGAATTTTTCGTTTTTGTGGATTTCCACAGCTTTCTGTCCATCTTCTACGATAACCGGACATATTCCCATCTTGCTTAGTATTAACCTGATGAGCTTCTGGTTTGACTTGTTATCCTCGGCGACAAGAACTTTTCCAGAAAGACCTTGTATTTCGTTTTCAGAAATCTTGTCTTTATCTGTGTGTCCATAATCATCGTCTAACGAGACATCCGAATTCACCATAACAGGGATATCAATCGTGAATACCGATCCTTTGCCTGGTCTGCTCGAAACATTTATACTTCCGCCGAGCAACTCGGCAAGACTTTTGGTAATGGCAAGTCCAAGTCCTGTTCCTCCAAACTTCCTTGTTGTGCCGGAGTCCGCTTGTGAGAAAGATTCGAAAATGTTCTTGCACATAGACTTTTCAATTCCGATTCCGGTATCTTCGATCTTGAACCTGAGCCAATGTTTCTTTTGTGACTTATGAGCAGAAATGAAAGTGTAGACATGTCCTTTTTGGGTAAACTTAATGGCGTTGTTAATAAGATTAACAAGGCATTGGTGCAGCCTGGTAGGATCGGTTTTGGTTGTCTTTGGTATTTTTGTTTCATATACGACTTTAAACTCGATCCCTTTATTTTTAGCTGCGGGTTTCATCATGGACTCGATATTACTCAAGATGTCGCTTATCGAGCAGTCAACTATTTCGGTATCCAGTTTTCCTGCTTCTATTTTCGAGAAATCAAGTATGTCATTGATCAACTGCAACAGGTTCTGTCCTGATTCCCTTATCATATTTACATAGTTTTTCTGTTCATCTGAGAGTTTCTCTTCGAAGAGTATGTCGCTGAAACCTATGATAGCGTTCATGGGTGTTCTGATTTCATGACTCATGTTTGCAAGGAAATCACTTTTCGATTTATTTGCAAGTATGGATTCATTTGCCATTTTATTAGCTTGTTTGATCGATGCTTCAAGCCTTATGTTAGCATTTTCTGTTTCTGCGTTCGCTTCTTTGGAAAGCTTTATAAGCTTTAGAGCCGATGCACGTGATTCGCTTAATGCGGCGTTCTGCTTTTCGAGTGTTTTATTGACATTCTTGAGTTTTTCGTGGGCCTCGTCGAGGGTGATCTGAGCTCTTTTTCGATTTGTGATATCTCGATTGATTCCCCTAAAGCCCATAAACTTTCCACTGTCGTCAAGTATCGGCGAACCAAAACATTGCGCAATATGTTGATGTCCGTTAATATCTTTGAATATTACTTCTATCTCTTTGAAGTTTTGATTCGACTGCAGCGCCGATCTAAGCATCTCGATGGAGTTATCCTCGGCTTTCTGGTCGATAAGATCAAAAAATGTTTTCCCGATCATCTGGTCGTTATCCAAACCAAGAAGATCGCTTATGTTAGGGCTTGAATATACAAACTTGTAGTCTGCATCTACTTCCCATATCCAGTCGCTTGTGCTTTCCAGCAGGGAACGGAATCGTTCTTCGCTTTCGGCAAGAGATTTTTGCATCTCTTTCATTGAGTTGAGTTCTTTTTTTGCAGTGATATCGTATAGTGTTCCCTGTGTTCCGTTTATCTGGCCGTGTATATTGCGTGTGCGGGTAATAAATGCTGCTATGTGAATAACCTTGCCTATGTTTGTTTTCAGGATAAGTTCTTTTGATTCAACGAAACCCTTTTTCAATTCATCAAGAAAGCTAATTTTGTCTTCCAGATTTTCCCAGAAGTTCTTGGGCAGGAAAGGTTTACCTATAACCTGTGACTTGTCTTTGAGCTCGAGCAGCAGCATAAAAGCAGTATTTACATATGTTATAATTCCGTTTTGATCGGTGGTGAAAACGCTGCTCTTTGATCCTTCGAGAAATTCGAAATATTTTTTTTCTTCAGCATGCAGGCTGTCCTTGATGGCTTTGACAATATCGGTTTGTGTTATAACTCCGACAAGGGCATCATTTTTTATGACTGGAAGTGATTTAATTCCTTCGTTTTCGATTATCACACTGGCATTTAGAGCGGACGTGTCTGGCTCAACGGCGGCAACAATTTCATTTAGACAATCGGTTATTTTTAGATTTTCCAACTCATCTGTGCTGTCTACGATTATTCCGGGAAGATCCGCAACATTTAGTACGCCCTTTACGTTGTCGCCATCAGTAACGATTATGGACGATATTTTTTTCTTTGCCATGATCTTTGCGGCATCTGTGAGCGTTTTTTCTGGAGAGATGGTCAGCACCTCGGTGGTCATTACATCTTCTACCTTTAGCCAGTCGTGGATAGCACTATCCAGTTGGTCGGGACAGACCACCTGCTGCTTGATGTAATCACTAAATTTTTGTTTAGCTTTATCTGCCATTTGCTCTCCATAAAACAGGACGAAGTCATAGCGCATTGCGACTTTGCTATTTCGACAAATATACGACCTGTTTTAACGTAAAATATTTTTATTGTTGAGGTTATATAAATAATGACGGTATTTCGATGCGGTGAGTCCGATAACTGCCGGGAGTGTGGTTATTCACACAATTTGACTGTTTTTGAGGTAATTATTGACGCAGGGCGAGTATAATAATAGAAT
>SDBV01007316.1_pt1 | contig 15134 bp, 14 predicted proteins | sample 2277081 | NCBI WGS metagenome assembly SDBV01 (sample SAMN10402039, study PRJNA504765) | marine sediment metagenome | isolation source: marine sediment core GS10_PC15, 223 cmbsf | place: Arctic Ocean: Southern Knipovich Ridge | collected 2010
GCGTCAAAAGGACAGAGCGACGGATCAAAAGGAGAACCGTTGTTGATATTGAAAACCATTCTCAATTAGCCGCCAGAAGGTAGGAATTCGGCGCAGGGGTGTCAACTACCTGGTTTGTCTCCCATCAAGTAACGTGGCCCCGGACCGCGCCTCGCGGCCCGGTCGGCGGGGTTGAAGAGAGCACAGTTCGTTAGTGATAGACACCCGCACCCTATACACGACGCCAATCGTTTCCTCAGCAGCTCCAGCTCCGCGATGCGGGCGTCGAGATCCTGGCGCCACTGTCGTGACAGCCGCTCCCAGTCCCGCTTGGTCGGCGTGCGGTTTTCCGGCAGCGTGCCGAGCGCTTCCCCGATGGTCGCCAGTGGAATGCCGACCCGTTGCCCGGCTCGAATCACCGCAACTCTCCGCAAGATCGCCCGCTCGAATCGTCGCTGGTTGCCACTGCTGCGGTGAGACGAGATTAACCCCTTCGCCTCATAAAACCGCAGTGCGGACGGCGCCACTCCGCTGCGGGCGGCCACTTCGCTGATGGTGAGGAAATTGGCAATCGTCGTCATCTTACGAACCCCTTGACTTCAACCTTACTTGAAGTTGTAGCGTAGAGCATGACTACGGTAGAACGGCCTCGTCCGCAAGCCAGAGCCCGGTTCGGGTACCATGACCTCCCCCGGCTCATGACGCTCATGACCGGCGACGAGAAGCACGAGCCGAGCGCCACCTCGACGATGACCGTGCTGTGGGTGCTGTACGACCGGATCCTTCAGATTGACCCTAGCAGGCCGGATGATCCTCGACGCGACCGGTTCCTGCTCTCCAAGGGGCACGGGCCGATGGCGTTCTACGCGGTGCTCGCGGCGAAAGGGTTCATTCCGGTTGACGAGCTACATTCATTCGGTAGGTACGATTCCCCACTCGGCCAGCACCCCGACCGTAATCTCGTGCCCGGTGTGGAAATTTCGTCGGGGTCGCTAGGACACGGACTCCCAATCGCCGTCGGCATGGCCTACGCGCTTCGGATCGCGGGGAACAACGAGTCCCGGGTTTTCTGCATGATGGGCGACGCTGAACTCGACGAGGGCTCGAACCACGAAGCGATCGCCGTGGCTGGCCGTCTCCGGTTGGACAACCTCACCATCATCTCGGTGGATAATCGCTCGGCGTCACTTGGATGGCCCGGCGGTATCGCAGCTCGGTTCGAGGTCGAAGGGTGGTCCGGCGTAACGGTCGATGGCCGTGATCACTCACAACTTACTGCTGCGTTATCGGCGCAGCACAGCGGTCGTCCACACGTCGTGGTCGCGCAAATCGAGGACACTCGATGATCGAGGACACTCGATGATCGAGGACACTCGATGATCGAGGGCACTCGATGATGGAAACAATGCGAGATCGGTTTACGTCCGTCGCGAGTGAGTTACTCGATTCAGATGCCCGGGCGGCAGTGGTTCTCGCCGACATCGGGTTCTCACGGTTCGCCGAGCTTGGCACCCACCAACGTCACCCCGATCGCCTCGTCAACGTCGGCATCCGGGAACAGTTGATGATCAGCTTCGCCGCGGGAATGGCGCTCGAAGGGTTCCGGCCAATCGTTCACACGTACGCACCATTCCTTATAGAGCGTCCGTTCGAACAGATCAAGCTCGACATCGGTCACCAGGGTGTCGGCGCTGTGCTGGTCTCGGCGGGCGCGTCGTACGATGCGGCACCCAGTGGTCGCACCCATCAGGCGCCGGGCGATGTGCAACTGATGGCAACACTTCCCGGGTGGATCATTTACCTACCGGGTCACCCTGACGAGCTGGAAGCGATCCTTCGGCATGCGATGACAGTCGATGCGCCGGTATACATCCGGATGTCGGACACCGCGAACGCCGCTGCTCGCATCGAGGCCACGCAGCAAGCCATCGTCGTCCGCAGCGGCAAGGATGATGCCCCTGTCGTTATCGCCGTGGGACCGATGCTGGATCGGGTGCTCGAGGCGACTACGAACATAGGCGTGACGATAATCTATGCAACGATGGTTTCGCCGTTCGCGATCGACGAGTCTTTGCTACGTAGCGCTCGCGACGTTGTGGTGGTTGAGCCGACGCTCGAGGGGACATCGGTTCCCGCGGCCCAAGCAGCGATTTCCGGAGAACCCCGGCGCCTGATGGGGATCGGTGTGGACCGCATCGAGCTACGCCACTACGGCTCCGCTGCCGAACACGACGCGGCCCACGGTCTGGATGTCCAGGGTATTCGAGACAGGCTCGACCACCAATTCTCACTAGTCACTAATCACTAGTCACCAGTCACTCCGCCGCGCTCCAAATATTGTTCTCCCGGTTCACGTCGGGGAAGAACCTCTCCGGGTCGATCTCGACGCGGACGACCGGCGAACCGCGGGGTACGGTGACGGTGACCTGGGTGGCTCCGGCCAGCCAGTTATCCACGGGTGTCTCACGACGGATGACTTCTCCGTTCTCCCTCGTGATCACGAGCCTGACTGGCATGGGGATCTGTCCGCGATCGCTGATAGTGATTCTCGTACCGTCGGCGATCGGCACCACGCTGGCGACGGCCTGGTCGAGCACCCAAGTCTCGTAGTACCAGGAGCGCCAGAACCAATCGAGGTCGCGACCGGTGATCGATTCGAAGGTGTTGAACATGTCCCAAGGATAGGGATGCTTGTAAGCCCAGCGCTTGAGGTAAGCGCGGTAAGCGCGCATGAAATCCTCGGCTCCGAGGACTCCACGCAGGGCCACGAGGACGGACGCCGGTTTACTATATGAGGCGATCGAGAAAGCGACTCCGGTGTAGTGGAAGTCGGACCGCCTCATCATTTCCCCCTCGGATTCGGCGAGCGCAACTTCGATATAGCGCTCGGCGTCGGGCAGGTCATGGTTTCGCCCGGGGAAGTATTCCTTCCGCGCCTGGTTCTCGTTGAAGCTGGTGGTGCCTTCATCCATCCAACTGTAGCGTCGCTCGTCGTTGCTGATGATCATCGGCACCCACATATGAGCCAGCTCATGCGCGGTCACGTAATAGAGCGCGCTATCTCCGCGAGAATTGTAATCGCCGATGAGAGTCATCATCGGAAATTCCATCCCACCGCCTATGATGCCCGATCCTTCAACCGCGGTCATGTGGGGCCACGGATACGAGATCTCTGTGAACCGGGAAAGAAAGTTGATGGAATGTTGTGCGTAACCAACCACATCGGCCCAGCGTGGGGCGGACTTGCGATAAATCGCATCGATGCGCACATAATCAGCTACGCCATCGGCGTCGCGATCACCTACGCTCGTTCTGGCCGCCGACCAAAGCGATTCTTTCGTGGCGCTGAACGCTACATCCCGGACCTCCTCGGCACGATACCGCCAGGTTAACCAACCGTCCGGACTGGAAGCTGTCCCCCGCTCACCGAAATCGTCTTGGGTCAGCACCTGCACCGGTTCGTCACTCCCCTCCGCCTGGCGCAGCCGCTCGAGGACATGGGTCGCCAGCACCTCACGCGGATTGAGCAACTCACCCGTAGCTATGATCATCCAGCCCACCGGAGCTTCAACGGTCAGCTCGTAACTTCCGAAGCCAGCATAGAACTCGGCGTCTCCTGTGAACTGATCGATCTGCCATCCTTCCACATCATCGAACACGGCCATCTGGGGGTACCAATAAGCGATGAAGAACATGTTGTCCCCACTCCAGCCCATACGGCCGTCGGCTCCCGCTTGTGGCACCGTGAACGAGTACTCGATCGAGATCGATAGCGAATCGGCTGGTTGGAGCGGCTCCCCCAGTCTCACCATCAAGCGCGTTCCGCTGACCAGATAACCCGGGCCCTCCGTGATTCCGGGATGAAGCTCCTCAGACCCGACAGCCACCCGACTCAGGTTCACTCCACCCGTCACCTCCTGGGTGTTCCGGCGCGGCGCTCCTTCAGCGTGGAGATTCTGGATGAGATGGAGCACGACTAGCGGCAGCTCGTGCGGGGAATTGTTGTGATAAACGATATCTGCGCTGCCCTCGAGGCGTTTCTCCTCAGGCATCAGCCGCGCCGACAGCCGATAGTCGGTCCATTGTTGCCAATAGCTTGGGCCAGGCTCCCCGCTCCTCGTTCGCGACCCGTTCTTGATCGCTTCCCTATAGCCACGAGGCAGCGTGACGGCTTGGGGTATCGGGCGGCTGACTCCAGCTAGCTGCAGCTCGGGAGAGAGAGCTTCACCCGAGGATGCGGATCCTGCACAGGCGCTTATCGCTGTGATGACCGCCGCCGCCAGCGACGCCAGAAAGAAACGTGACATAAGGAACCTCTGGTTCCGGTTGTGGTAAACATCTAGGGCGAATGAATCTGCGTGCATCCCCCGCCTGTCTGCAAGCAGACCGCCCGTGGGCGAACCGAATCTTCTCCCCGGCGCCTGACGAATCCCTCGAATGAGCCCCTAATGTGGCAGTTGGCTCGACAACAGTTAGACAAATACAGGATAAACGGGCGCGGTCCGTATAGAGACTCGAATCCAAGCGCACGAAAGGAGCGGATAAGATGAGGGCCGGACTGGACAGAACCCTGGCGTTGGGCGGTCTGATGATCGTGCTGCTGCAGGCGATGATTATGACGGAAAGCCAGACTCAGGCGGCACTGGTGGTATTCGGCTTGATGCTCAACCAGGCAGGTTATTGGGGCTTGGGGCGGCGGTTGGCGCTCCACCGTCGAGTGTTTCTGGCGCTGCGGGCCGAGGTGGACTCCTTCTTAAGGCTGGTCCGCCAGCTCAATGCACAGGTATTGGAAGGGAGCGCCAACAGCGTGGTGCAGACGCGTTCCGAGATGATCGACGCGGTGGACAAGATCTGCATGGCCGCGGGCGTCATCGGCGAAACGATTCCGCCGGAGAAGATCGCCGAGCACCGGCGTGAAAAAGAGGCGGCAGCGGGTAGAGCGGCAGCTCAGGGCTAACGCGACACGGCGCAGCGAAAGCCTATGAGGATGTGCTTCGATGTTGCGGGACGACCGTGGCGGAAGGCACAGCGGCAGGTGCCGGGATCATCGTCCCACGAACAACCCTTGAGCACGGTCCTGCCATCAGGCATCGTCGAGCTGGTCCACTCGAAGACATTGCCGGTCAGATCCATGACGCCTTCGGGCGTCGCGCCAGCGGGATGAGCGGTGACCGGCGCCGTGCTGGCGGCCCTCATCTGCGCCGCTCCATCCCTCCACTCGTCACCCCAAGGAAACAGCCGCGAATCGATACCGCGGCAGGCCGCCTCCCACTCTTCTTCGGTAGGCAAGCGTAGCTCCAATCCCTCGCGGTCTCCTCTCCAAGCGCAGTAAGCCCTAGCATCATCGCGGTTCACCAGGACGACGGGATGATCAGCCGATGCCGCCGGCGGTGAACCCTCGTCCCAGAGGAAGCGCCGGACCTCATCATACGAATGTGCGAGAAATCCCTGACTCTGGTAATCGCTCTCCTCTATGTGAGGTCTCACATGACCCGTGGCAGCGACGAACCCGGCGTAATCGCTTTGGGTGATCGGAAATCTATCTAGAGCGAACGATCGGACCTGGCTCCGATACGGCAGCGCTTCCCACGCATCGTACCAACCGGCCCGCCGCACGAACGGCGGAGATAGCGAATAACCTAATTCGCGCTCGAGCGAATCGCTTCCCAAGCTGTAGCTGTCCCCGGGTATAGAGACGAGGTGCCCGGGCAAAGGTCTTGAAGGGCTGTCTCCGCAGCTGGCCGCCGCCGGCACTACGGCAGCCACAGCGGCGGCGACAAGCGTTCGGAATCGCCTCCGTCGGATGGCCACCGGGCGGCTATGGATGGTTGATCTGTCGGCTATCGGTGATCCGCGGGGCGCCTGTACGTTCAGGCGGCGAGATTCTAGCGAGGAATCCAGCCGTGAGGATAACGGCGATCATCACGACCGTTTCCAAGCGAACCGTACTGCGCAAGCGTCCAGGACCGCCGTCCTGGCCGAGACCGGGAAGCGAGCGGGTTCGGTGGTAGGCGCCAAAGGCGACGAGGACAGCTAGCCCCGCGGCTTTGACCAGTACGCCGATACCATAGGATGTGCTCATGAGGTCACCGAGGCTCGGAACAAGGATGAAGGTCAAGACCAGACCCGTGGCGGCGATGATAACCACCGACATCAGAGCAACCGCGGAGACGCGCGAAACGCTTTCCGCGTATTCACTGTCCTCGCCATCACCGCTAGCCAGAATGAGAAGCCCGCCCAGCCAGAGCGCTACCGCCACCAGGTGGATCGTCTTCATGGGTATCGACCAAAGCGCTGAACGTCATCGTATGTCCAATCGCCCCACTGACAATCACACCCCCGAGAGCAAATCCAGCCGTCAAACCGAGGTTGCGAGTCATGATCAGCGAGCCGAATGCCAGGAGCGCGAGCCCTAGTCGGACGACTTCCAGTCTACCCGCCTCGATGCCCAGACCAGCAACGACTACTTCTGCATCGAGTCCGCCGGGTGCAAGAGACGCCAGCCACACTATCAGGCCCACGGTGAGAGCGACCGGCGCTAGCCATCCCAGGTGAAATGTCAGGCGCCGGGGACGCTCTCCTGTGCCTGGGATAATCCAGGCCAGGAGGGCGGCTGTACCCGCGAGCGCCAGCAGGAGGCCGATTCCGATTCCACGTACGAGGGAGAGGAGAGCGGACCCACCGCTTTCCATTCCCGCCTCATCGGGGGCGCCCGGCTTACGTCGGGCGCAGCCGTACTTTCCATCGTGGTAGACGGCAGCGCGATGACGAACGTGAACTCGCCGCTCACGATATGCCCATCGATCGAGATCGTTCGCCACCTGACGTGGTATTCCCCTGGATTCAAAGCCGGCAGCGCGGCCAGCACCACGTTCTCGTCCTCGGGGTCCGCTTGCGGTCTCAGCGTCATGTCGCCCGAGCCGCTACCCAGCGTGATTCGAGCCAGGCTCGCGCTGACGGGGCCGCTGAAGAGCAGGAAAATGCGCTCCGGCCGCTCGGTCAGTGTATCCCCCTTCGCCGGCTCCGAGAACACGAGCTCCGTATGCAGCGCCGTCTCCGCGCCTTTCGCCGCGGCGCCGGTCGCCGCAATCATCACGAGTAGAGCGGCGACCAACCATCGGGGTATGATCAAAAACACCTCCTGAGATCGGGTTCGACCGCCGGTGCCGCATCGACGCCCGGCGGACGAGCCCCGCTCGCTGTCCGGTAACGGCGCGGCAATCTAACGGGGCGCCGAGCGCCGCTCAACCGCGCGCTGAGTCGATTGACAGGTTAGGGCTGCGGGCTAAGTTTCTATTTAGTAAAGTCCATTTTAGTAAACGAGAGGAGCTCACGCTGCAGAATCCTTTTCGAGTCGGCGGCACGGTAGTGGGCGAATACTTCACCGACCGCGCCGGCGAGATTCGCCGCATCGTGGCCAGCTTGAAGGAGCCGCAAGCGAAGCTACTGGTTTACGGGCCGCGGCGCATGGGGAAGTCGTCTGTGCTGGAGGCGTCGATATCGAGGCTTCAGAAGCGGAGAATACCGGCGCTGATGGCCGACCTCTCGGCGACGACGACGGTGTCGGATATGGCGACTCGGATCCTGCAGGCGGCGGCGTGGCAGCTTCGCCCAACCTGGGAGAACATCGTCGCGGAGCTGGTGAAGCAGCTGCGGGTGAACGTCACGGTCGTCGCCGCTGCGGGCAGCGGGCACCCAACGTTGACCTTGGACGTGAGCGGGCGAAGCGCGCCGTTGGAGGACCAACGTTTGACACTGGGGGCCGCGCTCGACGCGATCGATCGTCTGGCCGCAGCCAAGAAGAGGACCGTAGGGATCGTGCTGGACGAATTTCAGGAGATCCATCGTTTTGGCGGAGAGGAAGCAGAGTGGCATCTGCGAGGCGTGATTCAAAGGCATAAACATGTCAGTTATGTAATGGCGGGCTCGCGCACGAGCCTCATCCTGGGGATGACGGAAAAGAACCGGGCCTTCTTCAAGCTATTCGAGCTCCTGCCATTTGGGCCGATCGACGAGAAGCACATGGAGCGCTGGATAGACTCACGGATGGAGACTCACGGATTGGATCCAGCGGGTTGTGGGCTGCGGATCATCGAGTTGGCGCGGCCGCGGACGCGTGACATCGTTCAGCTGGCCCGGACCGCTTTCGAGCAAGGCAGCGCGCCGGGAAGGCTGGACGCTAGGGTTATCGAGCGAGCATTCGAGCGCATCGTGGATATCGAGGGCGACCTGTTTCTCGCTGAATGGGAGCGGAGAACGGCGCTGCAGCAAAACGTATTGCGTGCCATCGCTGCGGGCGAAAGCAAGCTTTTCTCGGAAGTCGTCCGGGATCGCTACGGATTGAAAGGAACATCGTATGTAGCGGCGGCGCTCGAGACGCTACTCGAGCGCGATCTCGTGGTGAAGCGCGACTCAAGGTACACTTTCGACAGTCCGTTCATGCAGCGTTGGGTGGTGCGCCATGCGCTGCCCGATGTAGGAATACTCAAGTGACCTGAAAAGGCGATTGTCTCGATCAGATAAATTCGACGCTGTCCACCATGTGGACGCCGTTTGCGAGCGTCTTGTGCACGGGGCAGCGCTCCACTATCTGCGCGAGGCGCTTTCGCTGCGCTTCATCGAACTCGCCTTTGATGGTGACCTGGCTGGTCATCCGATCGATGAAACCCTTCTTTTCGTCCTCACAGTCCCTACAGTCGTCGGCATGTATTCGATCGTACTCGTAGCGAGCGCTGACCGATTCGAGGTTGATGCCCTTGTGCCGACAATAGAGCCGTAACGTGATGCAAGTGCAGGCAGCGAGCGCCGCAACGAGAAGCTCGTAAGGCGTTGGGCCGGTATCCTCGCCGCCCGCCGAAGGCGGCTCATCGGCCACCCATGAGTGTCGTCCGTTGGAAAGCGCAACCTGGGTTCCAGTCTTCAGTTCGGCTGTTATAGTCGCCATCGTTCCTCGCGTTGTTCCTGACAGCCTGCCCAAGCGGTTACGAGCCTCTAGCCTCCGACAGCTATGGCCAGACCCGCCGTAAGCAGCAGATCGCTCTGGAATTGTTGTCCCAGCGGACCCTCGGTGAAGATCGGGCCGCTGACTCTGATGTTGAGCTCGTAGAAGTAGTCCTCCGCATCGACGCGAATGTAGAACCGATCGTTGATCCGGAAGCGTGCACCCGCCGCGACTACACCGCCGCCGCTGCTGGTGCCGCGAACATTCCTATATGCATCACCGCCCCGATCGATGAAGGCCACGCCACCGTCCACGTGAAAAGCGATCGGGCCGCCCTGCTGGCCAAACGCCAGGATGAGCCGGCCGCTGCCCGCCAGCACGTAAGCTGTCTCTACCGTCCTCTCGCTGCCGACGGTCAGCTCGGCATTGCTGAAGGCGTAGAAGAAAGACATCTCCAACCCGAGCGGCCCGGCAAGCCACAGAGTACCGCGTGTGCCAATGGCGGGAGCCGGCTTTGGGTCCAGCGCGAACGGGATCGCCCCACTATCTCCGATTGCCACGATACCCCGCAGGCTGGTCAAGGGGCTATAGACGCCCGCAAAGGGAACGAATTCGAAACCGACTTCCTGAGCGCGTACGTCAGAGGCGGCGACGACACCCAAGATAGTGAAGATAACGACCGCAGATCGCGTTAGACGAGAGCCCGATATTCCCGGAAGCTGGAACCCGGCCTCGGGTCTTTGCATTCCGTTCGGTGAAGCAGCAGTCGGCCGCCGTGGCTCTGGCGGCTGGAAACGGAACCTCGCTTTGGAGAACGTCATGAGTGTGAACTTACCCGCCCAGCTGAAGCGGCGCATCCCATGGATCGCGGCCGCCGGAATCGTTGGGGCCATCGTCTTTCTGACTGCCCAAGTGCTCGCCGGCTTCCCGGCCACGATCGCCCAGTTCATCGGTCGCCAGATCGTCCGCAACGGCGGCTACAGCGAATCTCTGGCTGGCGTCATCGGCTATGGAGTGCACTTCGGTGTCGCATTGAGCTACGCAGCGCTTTTGGGGATTGTGATCTCCTTCGTTCCGCTACCCGAGGGGCGCGGGCCGCGCTGGGTGATCGCAGCCTTCATCGCCGCTGCCTTCGGTTGGATCTCATCCCTGGTCGCCGCTCCGGCGATCGCCATCACGATCGGCATCCTGAGCGGACAAGGTTTCCCGGCGCAGCTACCGGGACTGAACACGGCGTTCAATTTCGTCTTCTGGATCCACATGGCCTTTTTCGCCATCGCCTGGTCACTGGAAGTGGTCACGCCCGATCTGCTAGCTTCGCGTGCCGGGATGCTCCGGTCCGACTCAATGGCGAGTGTCGTCTGATTTCTCTTGGCGCCCGCCCTCTTCCGTCCAATACCAGCGGAAGAAGATCACCGTGATCGCGGCCCAGAGTATCAGCCCCCCACCGATCTTCATCAGTAGTCCGGCGACCTGCTGATCGACGCGAGTGGGAAGCCCGCGGATGGGCGGAGCCAGCTCATAGGTCGAATAGAGGGGTAGATGGCTGAACGTCAGGTAAGCGAAGACGGGCGTGCTCAGTATCGTCGCCACGATCAAATAACCGACCCGCATCCAGGGCGGGAACCCCGGTCGTTCTGGCAACGGCGCGACCAGCGGCCACCAGAAGAGCAGACCGGCGAGGAGCCAGCTCATATCGATTGCGAAGGAGCCGAGCTGCGTCGGCATCAGTCTGTCGACGATGGGGGGCCAATGAGTCGCCGCAACGACCAGGTTGAACAGCACGAGAGCCAGCAGTGGCTGGGTTAGCACTCGTAGTAGACCGAGCAGGGGCCTTACGCTCGCCAGCCGTTGGTAGGCAACTGGAGACAACGAAAACAGAAGCGCCGGCGGGGCGATGAGCGCGATGAGTAGGAACTGGATCATATGTGCGCTGGCCAGATAGCCGGCGCCGAGGGCACCCAGCGGCCAGTCCAGCGCCACCCAAAGTGCGGCCGCCCCCGCAACGAAGGCAGCGAGGCGCGGCCCCCGCATCTCTGAACGCACCCCACGCTGAAGCGCGAAGTAACCCACCGCCAGCAGAGCGATGAAGATCCATACCCCGGGGTACGGCTGCCACCTCCAGGCCCAGGCGGCGGTTTGAGCTGAACACCACCACTGCACTAGAGCGATCCTCGCTTAGGTCTAAACGAGAAAGCGCGGGCACCCTACCAGGGCGCCCGCGCTCGTTCGCCGAGAATGGATAGAACTATCCGAAGAGGATGGTTCCCGCGACGCCTACGCCGAAAGTGAACAGCTCAGCCATCACCTCGAACAGGTCACCCACCGCGTTGAACAGTCCCGCCAACGCGAAGAGTTCCGCCTCAGTCAGCGGTGTCCCATCTGCGCCGGTGAGCACCGCGTTGTCCACCGTACCCGTGATATTCGCGACCAGCTCATTGTTCACCGTAACACCGCTGCCGAGAGCGACGTTACCGAACTGATCGAAGTTGAAGATGAACTCGATGACGATGTCTGCCGCCGCATCGGAGATGATGACGGTGTTGCTCCCCGAGCCATCTGAGCTTCCCGTGAAGTCGAACGTGACTACCGTCGTGCCGAGGATCAGACTGAAAGAGGAGCTGAACGTATCGGTAGACCCACCGACGGTGAAATTAAAGTCCAGCTGGTCGGTGCCGTTACCGACGAAGCCGGACATCGTCAGAGTGAAGCTCGTCTGGCCGAAGCTCCCCGTGATATCGTAGTTGACGAGAGTGCCGACACCGTCGATCTCGGCGACGAGGCCGACATCGATGGTGGTCGGCGAGCTGTCGTCGGTGATATCGATGAACCCAATATCGTCGAGGGGCAGCGCGGGCAGCTGGCTGGCCTGATCGATCGTATACAGGCGGAAGCGAATGCCGTTGGGCGGCGCCAGCCCCGGGTCGTTGGGATCGATGATCCACTTGACGTTGGTCGGGTCCCAGATGCAAGTCACGCCCAGCAGATTGCTGGGGATGTTCGCCCTCAGACCATCACCCTCGGGGGTACCTTGCAGCTCCTGGAGCCGCTGGACGCTCGCGGCCAGATACTCCGCTGCCCTCGCCATCGAAGCCCGATTGGGTCTTGGGACGTTCGGCGCGATGAGGGGCGAACCGGTGACGCCCAGGATGAGCCCCCCCAGCACGTCCAGCGAGGGCAAGGCATCGTTATCATCAAAGAACGAGCTGAGGATGCTGTCAACGGAAGCTGCCGACTGCTGAGCGACCTGCTGCGTGTTACCACCCGTCAGCTGGGTGCCGCCGTCGTCATCGCATGCGGCGCCTACCGAAATCGCCAGAGTCATTGTGGCTAGCCGCGTGAGCCACGATATTTTGAGATTGGTCACGGTTCCCTCCCGTCCGTTGTCGAGGCATAGCCTCCAATTGATGGATTGGGGTTAGACTTCGAAAGAGCTGAACACCCGGCTCCCGCCAGGGTCTGGGCATGAATTCGCGCTGGTCAGACCCACCAAACTAATGTGTCCTGACACGGACGCAAGCAGGGGATTCACCGCCGGCGGCGGCCTGCTGGACGCGGCTTCGTTGACCGTCCCGGCCATTTTGATAGCCTATTGGGGTGTGGGAAGATAGACCACTTCGAGTAAGACGGACCTTCAAGACCCGGTCTACATGGCGGACAACGATATCTTCGGTATTCTGAATCTCCCCTTCGTCGAGAATCTCTACGCCGAGTACCGGCGCGACCCGACCTCGCTGCCGGCGGATTGGCGCCAATATTTCGAGTCCCTGCCGGCGGCAGAACGTCCAGCTAGCGGCTGGAGGACCGCTCCTTCGTTCCCGCAGCGAAGCGTCTTCGACCCGGGGAACGGCGCCGCGCCGGCAGCCGCGCGAGGCGGCCATACGGCGGTCGACTTGCTTCAGGATCGGGTGGACCAGCTCATCCGCAACTACCGGGTAAGGGGCCACATGATCGCGGCGATCGATCCGCTGGGACGCGAACGACCGATGCAGCCAGAGCTCGAGCCAGGTTACTACGGCTTCGGCGAAGCCGAGTTGGACCTCGAGTTCTCAGCCGACACGCTGCCCGGAGCCAAGGTGCGTACACTGCGCGGCATCATCGATCACCTGAAGAACACCTACTGTCGATCGATCGGCGTCCAGTTCTACCATATAGATGAGCTCGACGTCCGGCGTTGGCTCCAAGACCGCATGGAGGCCACCGAGAATCGCCTCGATCTGAGCCACGAGGAACAGCTTCGCATCCTGACGCGCCTGACCGACGCCATCATCTTCGAGGAGTTCATTCAGAAGAAATTTCTGGGAGCCAAGACCTTCTCGCTCCAGGGAGCGGAGAGCCTCATCCCGCTGGTCGATCTGGCCATCGACATCGCCGGCGAGTACGGGCTCGCCGAGATCGTCATCGGAATGGGGCACCGTGGCCGCCTCAACGTCCTTGCCAATGTGATGGGGAAGAGCCCGCAGGAGATCTTTCGTGAATTCGAGGATGCCGACCCGGAATTCCTGCTGGGGAGTGGCGATGTAAAGTATCACCTAGGCCACAGCACTGATTGGAAGACGCCCTCGGGCAAAGAGCTGCATCTCTCGCTGTGCTTCAACCCCAGCCACCTGGAATTCGGCAACCCGGTGGCGCTGGGCAGAATGCGTGCCAAACAGGACCGCGTGGGCGACAGCGAAGGGGATCGCGGGATGGTGTTCCTCATCCACGGTGATGCTTCGTTCGCTGGAGAGGGCGTGGTTCAAGAAACACTCAACCTCAGTCAGCTGAAGGGCTACCGAACGGGCGGCACGATGCACGTCATCGTCAACAACCAGATCGGGTTTACCACATCCCCCGCCGAAGGTCGCTCGAGCACCTACGCCACCGGCGTGGCCAAGATGCTGCAAAGCCCAATCTTTCACGTGAACGGCGAGGATCCCGAGGCAGTCGTTCAGGTAGTTAAGCTCGCGATGGACTTTCGGATGACGTTCAAGCGCGACGTCATCATCGACATGTACTGTTATCGGCAGCTGGGCCACAGCGAGACGGATGAGCCGGCGTTCACCCAGCCTCGTATGTACAGAGCGATACGCCGGAAACCATCCGTACGCGATGTCTATCTAGAGCACTTGCTATCCGGCGGCGGCATCACCCGCGAGGAGGCAGATCGTGTTTCCGCGGAACGGCACGAGCTGCTCGAAACGGCCCTGGCCGAAGCGCGCAGAGATCCGAAGCAGCGGCACGCGGCGTCTGGCGGCGTGTGGGATGGCTACCTGGGTGGACCGGAGAGTGAAGCAGACGATGTCGAAACCAGCGTGGAACGCGAGCGCTTGCGCAGGCTGCTGGAGCTCGTGACCCGGCTTCCAGACGATTTCCACCCGCACCCCAAGATCAAGCGGCTGTTAGAGAGCCGTCGGGGGATGGCCCAGGGTGAGCCGCCGCTCGATTGGGGCGCCGGTGAAGCACTAGCTCTGGCCACCCTGGCGACGGAAGGCTATCGCGTGCGCCTGAGCGGCCAAGACAGCGAACGCGGAACGTTCAGCCACCGGCATTCGGTACTGCACGACTACAAGGACGGGCATCCTTACTCGCCGTTGGCCCATCTCGCCGACGATCAGGCGCCCGTTGAGATCTACAACAGTCCTCTCTCCGAGGCAGGCGTCCTGGGCTTCGAATACGGTTACAGCCTCGACTATCCCACGGCGCTGGTACTCTGGGAGGCCCAGTTTGGCGACTTCGCGAACGCCGCCCAAGTGATCTTCGACCAGTTCATCACCAGCGCCGAAGACAAGTGGCGCCGCCTCAGCGGCCTGGTCATGCTGTTACCCCATGGATTCGAAGGCATGGGTCCGGAACACTCGAGCGCCCGCTTGGAGCGTTTTCTGCAACTCGCGGCTGAAGACAACATCCAGGTCGCCTATCCGACCACACCCGCTCAATTCTTTCACCTCTTGCGGCGACAGGTAGTACGCCGCTGGCGAAAGCCCCTCATCGTCATGACACCGAAGAGCCTGCTTCGCCATCCCGAAGCCGTATCGACGCTCGACGACCTTGCTAGTGGGACCTTCAAGCGCGTGCTTCCGGATAGCGGCTGCCCAACGCCGGAACCGGGACGAATCTTGCTCTGTAGCGGCAAGGTGTTCTATGACCTCGATGCGGTGCGAAAAGAGCGCGAGCTATCCAACGTGGCGATGATTCGCTTGGAACAACTTTATCCCTTTCCAACCGCCGAACT
>SDBV01007317.1_pt1 | contig 15133 bp, 7 predicted proteins | sample 2277081 | NCBI WGS metagenome assembly SDBV01 (sample SAMN10402039, study PRJNA504765) | marine sediment metagenome | isolation source: marine sediment core GS10_PC15, 223 cmbsf | place: Arctic Ocean: Southern Knipovich Ridge | collected 2010
AGAGTCTATTTTTTTAAATCCTTTTGAAATGCAATTTGATCAAGCGCAAGAATTTGAAATTCATTTCTTTGGATTTGATACCTTTGAGCTTGTTACAATGGAGCTATTTTTTAGATTGAATCAAGATCTTGTTGTCTATGCGTTTTATCCCACTTTTGAACTTTTACAAGACAGTATGCAAAACCCTCTTCTTTTTTCATGTACACAATTTTTGAAAAAAACCCTCCATCTTTTAGATCGTTACCAAATTGATCTAAATGTGCACCTTAGCGTGCCACAAAACTTAAAAAAATATATCCCTGAGCATGTGGATTTTATCGCGTCTGAAGAGGTCAAAGAGACCTTTTTGAAAAGAGTGCAAATCGATCTTATAACCAATCAAAAAACAGCACTTAGCGTAGATGAATCCATTTGTATCAAGGTAGCAAAAGATAAAATGCGCGAAGTGGAGGTGTTTCTAGAATATGTAGAAGATTTTTTAAGGCTGCATCCTGAAAAAAATGCACAAGATATTCTTGTACTTGTCCAAAATTTAGAAAGCTACGTACCTAGTATTCAAGCAGTATTTCAAAATCCACATGTTCCTTTTTCGTTTCAAGTTTTAAAAGAACAAACAAAAAGTTCTTTTTTAACACTGTTTTTTCATTTTTTAGACCTTGCCTATAGCCCCTTTGAAAAAAAACATATTTTTGATCTTTTAAATCATCCAATGATCTATCAAAAACAAGGGCTAAAGCCTGAGGATTTAAAACAGGTTGAAAAAAAGCTCAAAATCTCTTTTGGGCTTAATAGCAAGCATCGAAAAGAAAGCTTTTTTGCAGATGGCATCAAGCAGGTTCCAGAATTTGAAAAATTCACATTTTCATCCGCCTATGAACAGTTTTTAGACGCTCTTTTGGATGCCAAAGAAAATCTGTTTGACAAAACACTCGATACGTTTGGCAAAATGATGAATTTTGTCACACAGCTCTATAAAGATTTTGAGCCATTAAGGGATGATGAAAAACAACCTGTGTTTATCTGGTGTGATTTATTGATACAATTTTTAGATACTTATTTCTTTATCGATTTTGATGATGAAGATGCAAATCATTCTTTAGAAGCACTGCAAAAAGCGCTTGGTCGTTTTTCTCAGTATGAGCACAGAGTTTCATTTGCGCATTTTTATCAGCAGCTAAAGGCTGCTTTATTTAAGCAGCATCAGCGCTTTTTTGAAGCAAAAAATGGAATCATTTTTGCACCCCTTGATATGCAATTTGTTGTCCCAAAAGAAATGATTGCAATGATGGGATTGAGAATGGATGCGTTTTCAAATCTAGAGGCAAATGAAAAGGCAAGACACTGTTTTTTAAAATCACTGCTTGCTTCAACAGCGTGTTTTTTTGCAAGTTTTTCAAAAGAAGATATGGATGAAAATCCCGCGCTTTTTTTAAAGGAGTTTTGTACAGCTTACAATATCCCTATTCAAAAGACACCAGATTTTGTGTTTGATAAAACGAAAAATGTCTCGAGCTTCTTTAAAGACTATATCTTAAAACATCCCACCCAAAAAACGCCTGTTGCTGTGGTAGAATCTAAACCATCCATTACAACATTTAAAGAATTGATTTCGGTCTATACACATCCATTAAGAGCGTATTTTCAAAATCAAAACATTTTTTTTGAAAGACAAAAGCAGAGCTTTGATCTGTTTTTATCTCCTTTTGAAAAACAAAAAATAAGAGAAGACATTGCGCATCAAAGCAGCATTGGGATTGAAAGTCTACCCGTAGGATTTATGGAAAAAGTGGCGCTATTTGATCTTGAAGAGAGTGCATTTGCAATAGAGCAGCACTTAAAACGACTTGATTTAAGCAAAAACGATCTTTTTTCTTTAGAGTTTGAAATGGGTGTGCTCCATAACTTATCAAAAAAAGGAGCATTGATCTTTTCAAAACAAAAACCCATTGCCAATTTCAAAGCATTAGTGACACTTTTAGCATGTGAAGACAAAATTTCCAATACGGCTTATCTTGTAGATCTGAATATGACCCAAACACTTGAAGTAAAAGATACGAAAAAACATTTAAACAATCTTATAGACTTAGGCTTGTATCTTTTAAAAGAGCCTACGCCTTTTTTCTTGGAAATGATCATGCCTATTTTGAACAAACGAGCGGCTGATTTACAAAAAATACTCAAACAAAAACAGACAAGTATGTTTGTTGATCCCTACCTCCTCTATTTTTTAAAAGAGGACCAACAGTTTGATACAGATGCATTAATTGAGCGTTTATATGATCCTATAAAAACCACTTTTGAACCCCTTTTGGAATATGCAAAATTTTAAAGTTTTAGATGAGAAATTAGACTTAAACCAGTCTTATTTTCTAGAAGCTTCTGCAGGAACAGGTAAAACCTTTTCCATTGAACATTTTGTCGTGCGTCAAATTGTGGAGAGGGGTCTTTCCATCGAAAAAATCCTTGTTGTGACGTTTACAAATAAAGCCACACAAGAGCTTAAAACACGTCTTTTTGAAAATTTACAACAGATTAAAAAAGTACTCACTTCAAATGAAAAAACGCCTTTTGAATATGTGAAATACTATCAAAAAAGCGAAGACAGAGCGCTTTTTTTAAAGCGTTTAAATCATGCTCTACTCTATTTTGATCAGTGCCAAATCTTTACTATCCATGCTTTTTGTCATGATCTTTTAAAAAAACATTTTTTATACCAACTTAATCTTGTCGAACATTCTCAAGACATGCAATTGATGTATGATTTTTTCTATGTAGGTATTGATCATGAACATTTTTTCCCCTCCCAAATCCTCAAAGTGATTCAAACATTTGGATTTAATGAAAAAAATTTGCTTTTAGAGATCGCAAGAATTGAATCAGAGCATGTCAGTTTTTCTAAGCTACCTAATCGAAAAGCTGTGTTAAAACAACTTAAAGAAAATCTAAAAGCTCTATTTTCAAATATTGAGGTAGAAAAACTGCAAAAAGATATTTATGCGCTTGGTAGCATCTATTGCAAAGTCTTAACAAAAACAGGCGCGCTAGATTTCAAAAATGAAAAAAGACTAGAGAGTTTTTTGCGTCTTGTTAAAGACAACAATTGGGATGAAGAGGCTTTTTGTCAACTTGCGTATGATGGCTTGATTTTTGATCTATTTAAAGAGAAAAAACAGCGCTTCAAACCTATAAAACTCCACTATCCCCATCTTTTAGAGAACGTATTAAAGGACATACAACCTCTCTTGAAGTTCGAATCGGAACCAAAATGGATTTTGTATCGCTTAGCAAAAAGTTTAAGGGCCTTTTTAAAGCAAAACGCCAAAAGACAGCTCTTTTATCACTTTGATGATCTGATTGAAACGCTGTTGGAAAAAATTCAAGATCCGGAAGAAAGAGAAAAGATTCAAGAGCTTTTTGAATACGTGGTCATCGATGAGTTTCAAGATACAGATTCTGTGCAATTTCAAATCTTTTATACGCTGTTTATCAAAGAGCAAAAGGTGCCCATTTTTTTAGTTGGAGATCCTAAACAAAGTATTTATGGGTTTCGAAAAGCAGACGTGTATGCATTTTTTCAAGCAAAAGAACTTTTTTGTAAAGAAAATCAGTTTCATTTGACCACAAACTTTAGATCCCAGCCTAATTTGACTCAAGCGCTTAACCATTTTTTTTCTTTAGCAAAAGATAAAACCTATCTTTGGTTACCAAAAGAAAACAAAACGCTCCCTTTTCATTTCACAGAGCCTAAATGCAAAACAACAAAAAAGGATCCAGCGCTGCATTTTATGCTCATTGATCAAACGGACGCTCATCTTTTTGCAAACATATATCGCCATATGTGTGATTTACTTGAAAAAGGGTATCAATTTGAAGATATGGCTATCTTAGTCAAAGATCGCAATCAACAAGAGAGTATCTACCAATTTTTAAAAAGCAACAGGGTGCCTTGTCAGTTGCAAAAAGAAGTTGTGCTCAAAAAAAGCCAAGTATTTTGGCACATCAAAGCCATTGTTGAAGCGATCCAAAATCCTGAAGATATAAATATAGTCAAAAAATTGATGATGATTATTTATGTTCATCAAGAAAAAGCAAACTCAGATGCTTACCTTTCCCACCTTATTGAAACGTTGCTCAGAGCAAAAGCCCTTCTTTTAAAGTCAGGGCTTATGGCGTCAGTGTATTATTTTTTATGGCACATAGATGCAATTTCTTTTTTGGTGCATATGGAAAATGGTAAAGAGATCTATTTGGAATTGGTAGATGCTCTTGGCTACATTGCAGAAAAAGGTATTCAAGAACAGTGCGATCCGTTTTTGCTTTTAGATTTTATCGATTCTGTAGAAGAGCATCGCCTATCCAAAAAAAGCGCGCAAAAAGGGGTGATTATAACCACGATTCATAAAAGCAAGGGGCTTGAATATCCTATTGTTTTTGCGTTGGGTGTGATGCAAAGAGTTATAAAACAAAATAAGGTGCCACTTCAAGAACTCGAGGATTTGGATGCAGAAAAGTTGCGTGCGCTTTATGTGACTCTTACACGAGCAAAAGAAAAAGTGTTTGTCCCATTGGTGTTGAAAGAATCATCTAAAATGACTTTAGGTGTAGCCAGCCCTATAGAAGTTTTTATCGCGCATATTCAAGCAAAAATGGAAAACACGACATATCAACAAGCATTGCAACATTTAGACTATGCATTTTTTGCAAAACAACTACAAACACTTCCCTTTACCACGCTAGATCCTGTAGTTCCTGTTGACATCATGCCTCAAAAAAAAGAGAAAATAGAAATTATCCCACACATCAAACCTGCGCTTAAAAACACGTTTGAAGATTTGAGCCTTATGTCCTTTTCTCAACTTACAAGTGATCTGGCCAATGTAGATAAAACACACATTGAAGCTATCGATTTACCCAAAGGACCGCTTGTAGGCACCTATTTACACGATTGTCTGAAAATCTGTTTTTTAACAAAAGTCTATCAAAACCCCAACTTCAAGAAAATTGAAGCTATTGCAAATAGACAAGTTCCAAAAAGTTTTTTGGAAGAATATGGCACGCATTTTTGCGCATTAATAGAAAAAGCGCTTTTGCTTCCATTGGATATTGAGGGTAAAAGCATCCATTTACAAGAAATACCTTTTACTCACATTTTTGCAGAAACAGAATTTTTGTTTATCCACCAAAACAACTATTTTAAAGGCTTTATAGATCTTATATTTATGTATGAAAATAATTGGTATATCGTAGATTGGAAAAGTAATATACTCATATCATATACCCAAAAAGAGATGCAACAAGAGATGCAAAGACACAATTATATGCTGCAAGCCAGTATTTATGAAAAAGCACTTGATTTACAAAATAAACCTGTCAAAAAAGCCTTTTATGTCTTTTTGAGAGATAGCAAACTTGTGGCCTTTACTCCAAAACCCCTAGAAGAGTGCTTATGATCGATACATCTATTGAATCTCACCTTGCTAAAAGGCTGTGTCAAAAACTTAAATTAGATGAAACGCATCTTTTGTTTTTTATTTTTTTATTTGCCGCTGCAAAAGAAGGTCATCTTTGCACAGAATTTATTCCATCGATTGCGCCAAGCCTTCCTTCCTTAGAATTGGAAGACACAGATTTTCAAATCATTAGAGAAAGTTACCTAGAACTTAAGGAAAAAGATCTAGCTCCCTTTGTATTTTTTGAAGGTCATCGTGTCATGTTAAAAATTCAAAAAGAGATGCAAGAAAAACTCTACATGCATTTTTCTCGTTTAATTGAAAAAAACTTAAAACTCATTACAGGAGGTCCTGGGACAGGTAAAACCACCTATATTCAAAACTATTTAACAACGCTTGAAAATACAACACGCATTGCGCTTTTAGCACCTACAGGAAGAGCAGCATGTCATTTGAGTCAAAAAGTCCCTAAAGCGGCTGCATCGATGACATTGCATCGTTTTATCCATCAGTACAAACAAAGCTTTGCTTTTGATGTCATTGTTGTGGATGAAAGCTCTATGATCGATGTGCATCTCATGTTGCAGCTTTTACAAGGGATTAAAGAAAACACCCAGCTCATACTTGTTGGCGATCCTTATCAATTGCCAGCTATTGAAAGTGGGTCTGTGTTTTTAGATTTTGTCAAAATATGCCAAAAAAAATACCCACATGCAATTGTAGAACTCAAAAAAAATTATAGAACCAAGTCCAAACAAATCCAGGCATTTTCAGAAGCACTTTTGGAACAAAACACTCATTTTTTAAACACTATTTTTTCAAAAACGTTAGATGATATTGTCCCCCTATCCATCATAGATGCTCAAAAAAAAGCGCATGCCTTTTTTTATACGCTTTCTCAAATACAAGAGCCTAAAAATTTTTTCGAAAAGCTCAAAGAATTTGTGATGCTCTCTTGTTTTAATCATGGGATATTTGGAGTGCAAAAGAGTAATGAAGAGATTTTTCAAATGTTAAAAGAGACTCATCAAACAAAGCTTTGCCTTCCTGTATTACTTACCCAAAATATGCATTCTTTGGAGCTATTTAATGGGGATGTGGGCATGCTTGTTCTAGAAAAAAAGCATGCGTATCGATGGCATCTGGCATATGTCTATTTTATCACAAAAGGGCGCATCCAAAAATACTTAGTGCATACTCTACCTTCAATCAAATTGGCATTTTGTCTTTCTATTCATAAAAGTCAGGGAAGTGAATATGACGATGTGCTTTTAATGCTAGACAAAGAGGCACATCTTTTTGGAAAAGAGCTACTTTATACAGCTGTGACACGCGCCAAATCCAAGCTTTATCTAGTGGGTGAAAAAAAAGAATACGCACTCATAGCAACACAAAAAACTTGCCGCTTATCTCAACTGCAAACCGCATTTGCCTAAAAACCTGAGTAAGACGCAACATAAAAAACCGCTCAAAAGGAACTTGTCTACTTGGCGTTGTCATAACAAAAAATTAAAAACAATTTTATAACAAGTTGTCAAGTATTTTTATTCTTGATGAGGGAGTTTTCTGTGGATACGTTTTTCTGTTAAGAAAAATGCCAACACAAATGAAGCAAGGTAGGATAAAGGAAGTCCGATGAGTGCCTTATGATACATTGATAAGCTATAAACAGGCACGCCTTGCGTGGTTTGTCCATCCCAAAGGTAGACGAGGATTAAACCAATCAAGGGTTGCATGATACAACCTCCAACAAATGTGGCAAAGTTAATGAATGCAACAGTTGTGCCTTTGGTTTCGGGTTGATTATGAGCGACTGCTAAAGAGTAGGTGAAAATTTGTGATGATGTAAAAAATCCCACCAAAAATAGGCTTGAAAACGTAAACCACGGGTTAAGGTGTGGAATATAGAGAACAGGGATCAAACATAAACAGGCTAAAAGGGATCCGATGATAATCAAGGTCTTTTTTTTGAAGATTTTTTTGGATACAAAATAGCCCATCAAAGGACCACCCACGATCCAGCCAATAAAAATCATAGAAATGGCAAATCCAGCCAGTTCCTTATCAAAAGCGTGAGCGCGCTGTAAAAAAGGCACACCCCAAAATCCTGCAAAGGCCACTGTTGTCAGATAAGTTAAAAGTGCAATGATGGCATTGAGCCACGTTTGAGCGTGTGTAAACACCTCTTTTGAGTTTTTTAAAATGGTCGTAAATTTGGGTCTTTTATGTTCTAATTTCTGCATTTTTTTAGGTTCAGAGCGCAAAATATAAAAAAAGATCACGGAGAGAATCACACCAAAGACACCCAATAAAACTAGAGGGATTTCATAACCAAAATGTTTAGCAAGCAGTCCAAAAGGTCCTTGTCCCAAAAATGGGCCTAACATGCCTAGTGAATTAACAAGGGGAATGAGCAGAGCTGCTTTTTTTTCTGCAAACCAGTGCGTGGAGACATACATGGCACCTAAAAACGCAAAAGAAGAACCAAATCCCATAATGAACCGGCTAAGATATAAAATCCATATCGATTGTGCAAGTCCAAAACCAATCGCTCCAATGCCACAAATCAAGCTGGCAAAAGTGATCAATTTGCGGGCAGAAAATCGATCCATTAAAAATCCCACAGGCAATTGCATCGGTGCATAGGCAAATAAGTAAAATGCAGAAATGAGTCCTAAAACGGAGGCATTAACATGAAAAGTGCCCATCAGTTCTGGAACAATGACCGAAGGAAAGACGCGTAAAATGTACTCGTAAAGATAAAACATGACAGCCAAGATCCAGATCGTCCAGCGCATGTTTTTGATTTTATCTTCCATAGTCGTTATCCAATACCAATAGTAAAAATTAATTATACAAATTTTTCTTCACTTTTTCAAGCAAAACTGACGCTTAAGCGTCAGTATAATCTCGTTTTCAATCTTGCTAACCAAAATGGTTAGCTGCAATTTCATATGGGGCTGTTTGCACAGCCCCCTTAACTTCATTCAGATTGAAAATTTTGAATCCAATTTGCACATTTAATTTTTACTATTGGTATAAGTCAGGGCGTACGTTTTTTGCAAACTCTAAAAGGTTCAAGCGTTTTTTATTGATTTTTGCCTCAAAAAGAGTGGATTTAAGCTTAAAAAATACCAGCTTGAATTGTTCGATATTGCGTTTTGAAAAATAGGGCTCTAATCGATCTTCTTTGACATTTCTAGATTTAAAACTCTGAAGCCATTTAACCAGCGCATCCACATCGATAGAAATGATCCATCGATTGAGCTCTTCTAAAATAAGTGGAGGCATTTTACGTGTGCCTAATTTATAAAAAAAAGGACTTTTTTGTAAAAAACGTGCCTTTGAAAAAAAACGTGTTTTTTGAAAAAAACCTTTCTTTTCCCAATCAAATTTTAAAGGTAAACAAATATCAAATTGACACACTACACTTTTTTCAACGGCTTTGAAAACAGCAATATCTTCGAAAGATTCTTCAATTCCAAGCATTAAAATAAGACATGCACTTTTCCAAAAATTCAACACATCCACTTTTGAAAATGGAGGTTTATTCAATGATTTGATGGCATCTTGCTTAAACCCTAAGACTTTGATAAAAAGAGTCGGGGTTTTAGCAATGAGAAATTCTTGTGCATTTGTAAGTTTTAATACGCCTTCCATAATCTCATAACTTAAAAACGCATCCACGTTTTGGTCTTCTAAATAGGTTTTTTCTAAGAAGTTATATGTAGATTTTGGTTTTGTTTGTGGAGCAATAAAAGAGATCGTATGAGTATCGATAAATGTTTTTAAAGCGCACTCTCGTGTTTTGACATGATACTTTTGCAAAGAAAAACTAAGTTCTGGAAAAAAAGCATAAAATGCGTCTAAAAGGGGATCTAAATGCATATGCACCTTCTTTAAGGCGCCTTGTTTTTGAAACAGTTCAAAAGGAATTTCAAACGTTTCAGATTTAAGATATGGCATAGAATTTATAGGGACAACCAGCGCACTATCTTCTAAAAAATATTGCAACTCATCAATAGATCCAAGTAAACGGTGTTTTGGAAAATTTGCATGAAAAAAATCCAACACAAAAGCCTGTGTAAATTCCGCGTTTTTGTAGATCCATAAAGCTTGATCCTTAGGCTCGATAGAAAATTGCGGGAAATACTTTTCCAAAAAGGCTTTTTTAATCCCCACATCAAAGGGGATTTCTTTAAAAGAATCCTCCAAAACCACATAGACTTTTGTTCCTTTCAAAAAGACAAACTGACGATTCTGCACACACACATAATCCATTTTTTCTTCTAAAAGAATCGTTGTTCCATGCTGTTTGATGAATACGCAAGGAGTTGTATTTTGATCAAAGATCAATACAAAATCTTTGTTGTGCACACAAAAATTATGCATCTCGGTATAAGGATCTAGCGGAAGCTTGGCTTTTTCAAGCATCAGAGTTTTTAACGTGTCAAATTTTTCTTGCGTGGCTGTTTGGAAAGGACTTGCGAACAGCAAAAAAGGAAAAAGCCAAAAGATCAGTTTATTCACTGACATTACGCACCCCCTCCCATTTATATGAGGGCTGCAAGGAGCCATTGACTGCGTCTTTCTCCTCAAGCAACTCCAAGGAGTTGCTTTTGTCGAACATCCTTGTCTTTTGCACCTTTCGCTCCTCCTCTAAATAAAATGTATTGCGTAACATCAGTTATTCATCTTCAATCAATGGGGGTAAAACGAGCACGGTTTTTAAGTTTTCAAAATCTACCAACGGCAGGGCTTCAACAGTATACGCGATATCGTTTTCTTTTTCAAAATCCACCAAAACACCCACCAAAAGCCCTTCTTGAAAGATGCCATCGTAACCTGTTGTGACAAGCAAATCCCCAACCTCTAAAAGAGGAGGGCTTTCAAACTTAAGCTGTGTTTGCATGGGTTGATAAGTCAGTAAATTACGAGCAGGTCCATAATCATCTGCAAAATCGTATTGAAATCCAACGCCCAAAAGCCGTCTTTTTTGAAATTTGGATTGCATCCCTTGGATATGTCCTTTTGCCAAATGGTGCTGAGCGCTTTTTTGATGCAAGTTTTGTTCCAACTGGTGCAGCAAGAGCTTTTCTTTGGATGAAATCGCTGGATTTTGTAAAAGTAGATTTACGCTTTGTCTAGCTGTTAGCACCTGAATAGAGCCGCGCTCTAAGCGCACAGAGACGTTGAGTTGGGGGTTGCTTAAAAGACGCACAAGGCTTGTCTTTTTGTTGACTTTTTCCACAACGCCAATCGCCAGATTTCCAAAACACACCACGCTCTTTTTTTTCACAATAGGGCAGTTCTGCTCTCCTACATCAATCCAGCAAAAGGTGGTATTTTGCGGGGGATAAAAAATGACATTGGCATGAGCTAAGGCATCTGTGCTTTTCAACTGTTTGCATTGCAAAAGCGCTGATTCTAATGTTTGATTACGTTGTTCCAAAAGATGGATTTTGAGATCTTTTTCTTTAGGGTCGACAGATTCTGTACGGATTTTGGCAATGCTCACAAGTTTTTCTTGCAATGACCACTGCTTGACTTGAAACACAAAAAACAATGTGAGCAAAAACAACCCAAAAACAAGCGCCTTTTTCATACAACGAACACCTTATAAAAACAGAAGGTAAACTCATTATACACATTTGGCGTTATTTCTAAAGACATGGCGATGATGGGTCGCCACATTTAAGCGATGATCAGTCGCTAAAATGTCTATGGAGGATTTTAGTGTTGTTCAAGGTTGGTAAACATTTGAACTTACGCGTTGTTGTAGGATGGTTGAATCTTCATATATGTTTTGCATTGGATGTGTCAACATGCGATTGACAACACCAGCAACAGCTTTTGCTACTTCCTGTCCACCAATAAGAAGGCCCAATTTAAAGACGGTTTCAAATTGAAAAGGTTTTTTGGTAAGGTAGCTAAGGGCTAAGTATGTAGCCACAAAAGGCAAGGCTTGTAAAATGAATAGGAGTCCTGAGCGCGATTCTTTTTTTACAAATTGCCTTAAAGCGTGTGTTTTGGGAGATTGTACGGTGCTTTTAGGAGGAAGCTCTGGCTTAACAAAAGATTTTTTCAGGTACGTTTGAATATGTCTTTCAAGATGATATGCAAGAATATAGGCGCCGCTAAGTATTAAGATGCGATCTTTTGAAAAACCAAGGGGAGTACTTGCATATTTTGCAAAGGCGATTAAGCTCAAGCCTTCTAATAAAAACCCACGTTGTTGAAATGAAACAGAAAATACCACACAAATCTCCAAATTTTTTAAGCCACATTTTACCAAAAAAAGGCATTTCTAACAATCAAAAAAAATGCTAAAATCGACTTTATACCAATGGTAAGAATGAATTTTACAAATTGGATCCAAGATTTTCAATCAGAATGAAGTCAAGGGTGCTGCTTAAGCAGCACCTATGAGATCGAAGTTAGCCACCTAGGGGGCTGCTTGGACAGCCCCTTTATTGGTTAACAAGATCGAAAACAATATTCTGACTGAAAAGAAGGAGTTGAATTTGTAAAATTCTTTTTATTATTGGTATTGGGGGTGTTAGCTCAGTTGGTAGAGCGCAACAATGGCATTGTTGAGGTCAACGGTTCGATCCCGTTACACTCCATTCTTTCATTTTCTGTAAAAGAATTTCTTGATTTTCAAAGCATGTATGGCACTCTGGCAGAGAATGTAAAAACATTTGGCCATAGGATTTTTTTAATAGTCTGTTATCTAGTATCAAAACAATGCCGCGATCTTGACGAGAGCGAATAAGCCTGCCAAATCCTTGTTTGAATTTGACAATGGCTTTGGGAATGGCTAGTTCTAAAAAAGGATCTTTTCCTTCATTTAAAAAAGATTCTTGACGTGCTTCGAAAAGAGGATGTGTGGGTACCTTGAAAGGAAGCTTTGTGATGATCAGAGATTGCATGTGGCCTTTGGTATCCACGCCTTCCCAAAAAGAATCGGTGCCAAAAAGAATGGTTTTTTCTTCTGCTTCAAATGCTTCTAAGAGTTTGGGTTTGGGTAAATCTCCTTGTTTTAGGAGGATAAAATCGGTGTTGGTTTCCTCCATTTTGTCGTAAAATCTGTGGAGCATTTCAAACGAGGTAAAAAGAATAAAGGTTTTTCCTTGTGTGTGTTTGACTGTTTGCCAAACAAGATCGATGGAGCGTTCCAAAAACGCATGTTCGTTTGGTTGAGGGTGAGGGTTAGGAATGGCTAAAAAGACCTGATTTTTAAAATCAAAGCATGGGGGATATTGGCATTCGATAGGTTCATAAGAATCAAGGCCGAGTTGGGTTTTGAAAAAATCAAAGTTTTGATTTGTTGAGAGCGTGGCGCTACATAAAATCACACTTTCCATTTTTTCAAAAAGCAATCTTTGTAAAAGAGGGGCGATCTGTTTAGGAGCACTATAAAAACAGAGCGGATGTTTTTCAAAAAAATAGACACTGTCATCGTTTAGGTCGGGCTCTAAAAGATGTTCAATGTCTTCTTGCAGGTGTTCTAAGTCTTCTTTTTGGGCGAGAAAATCCGTCACATCGATGTTTTTATCGAGCGTTTTTATGTCTTGGATCAAATGATCGAGTTGTGTTGTGAGGGTTTCTGTGAGAGTGAGGGTATGTGTAATCATGGAGTCTACAGGAGCAAAAAAAGTTTTTTTGGTGATGCGTGGGGGTTGATTATGTACATGCTCTTTTAGAGCATCGAAAAGATCAAAAATAGCTTCTTGAAGTTTTAAAAATAGGGGTTTGATGTGCATTTGTATGCGATCGAGATTTTCTTTGGGATCAAGATGCACGAGTTTTTTTTCCAAATGTGTAAACAGAGATTGTTTTGAGCTCAATTTGACAATTTGCAAACATTTTTTTCGATCTAAGTGCTTGGAAAAAACTTTTGTGGCCACGTCTTCTAAATGGTGTGCTTCATCTAATATCAGGTGTTCAAAAACAGGAAGTATGGCACTTTTTTCTTCTAAGAATTTATGTTTTAAATCGAGCAAAAGCAAATGGTGATTGGTGATAATTAGGCGCGCTTTTTGCACCCGTTTTTTGTTTTGAAAAAAGAAACATTCTTTAAAAAAGGGACAGCGTTTTTGTTCGCACGCTTCTTGTTCACAAGCGATTTTGTGTTTGATAGTATCGCTCACATGCAAAGCATTAGTATCGCCTGTTTGCGTGGTTGTCATGAAATGTTCGAGTGTTTCATGGGCTTCTGTATGAGGGTCTAAATCATGAAATTTACGCAAACAGAAAAAATTATTCATGCCTTTGGCAATTTCTATGGGAAGATCAAAATCCAAGGCTTGTTGCAAAATAGGGATTTCTTTTTTGATGAGCTGGTCTTGTAAATTGAGCGTGTGTGTCGAGATGACAATTGTAGTGTCAAAATGTTTGATATGCAGCATGGCACAAAGCAAGTAGCACAGCGATTTTCCAATGCCGGTAGGCGCCTCTATTAAAGCGTGTTTATGGGTATTGAATGCTGTTGCAATTTGTTTGACCATCTCTTTTTGATCGAGACGTTTTTCAAAAGAGGGTATTATTTTGGCAAGAGGGCTATCGATATCTAAAAAGCAAGAGAGTGTATCAATATCTAATTGATCATCTTGGTGTATTTTCATTCAGATTCTAGAAGATCAAGGAAGGCTTTGAGCTGTTTAGCGCGCGTTGGGTGGCGCATTTTTCTCAAAGCTTTGGCTTCAATTTGGCGGATCCTTTCGCGTGTGACTTTGAATGTGACTCCTACTTCTTCAAGCGTTTTGGGTTTGCCATCAGCTAGACCAAAACGTTGAATGAGGACCGTTTTTTCCCTTTCTGTGAGGGAGTTTAAAACGCTGTTGATTTTATCTTTTAAAATGGAATAGCTTGCAGCATCTGCAGGAGATTCCACACTTGTATCTTCCAAAAAGTCTCCAAACTGACTCTCGCCGCCTTCGCCGACTTCTGCCTGCAGCGAGATAGGATGTTGTGCAATTTTGTAAATTTCGCGGATGCGATCGGCCGTCATCCCCAATTCTTCTGCAAGTTCTTCTGGAGTGGGTTCACGTCCTGTTTCCATCATGAGTTTTTTGGCACCTCGAAGCACTTTGTTGATGGTTTCGATCATGTGCACAGGAATACGGATCGTTCTTGCTTGATCCGCAATGGCGCGTGTGACAGCCTGTCTGATCCACCAAGTGGCATAGGTAGAAAATTTGTATCCTCGGCGATATTCAAACTTTTCCACAGCTTTCATAAGGCCCATATTTCCTTCTTGGATCAAATCCAAAAAGCTAAGGCCTCGATTGGTGTATTTTTTTGCAATAGAGATGACAAGACGTAAGTTAGCTTCCACCATTTCGCGCTTTGCTTCTTGGTTTTTGTCCATCCATCGAAGTAGCATGCGCACATCTTTTCTAAACTCTTCAAATAAACGTCCAGCACCCAATTCACGCTTAAGAAGTTTTCGTTTTGATGTGAACAGTTTTTGCATGGCGTATTTATTTTTTTCTGCCCGTTTTTCTAAATCTCGAACCTCATTTTCAAGCTTTAAAAAACGATCATAGGCACGCAAAATCACTTCGCCAAAGTCATCAAGAGGACCGGTTCTAAAATGAAAGAGTTTTAAATAGGTTTGTGTACGAATACGATTTTTTTCAATCTCTTCGTTGAGTTTTATGGCTTCTTTTTCTTTAATT
>SDBV01007318.1_pt1 | contig 15129 bp, 17 predicted proteins | sample 2277081 | NCBI WGS metagenome assembly SDBV01 (sample SAMN10402039, study PRJNA504765) | marine sediment metagenome | isolation source: marine sediment core GS10_PC15, 223 cmbsf | place: Arctic Ocean: Southern Knipovich Ridge | collected 2010
TCACGCCGTGCCATCGATGCGCCCGTGATGTGGCTGGCTTCTTTCCGTATCGCCGCTACCAGCTCCTCGGCGGTCTGTGGCGGGGTTGCTTCTTGCGGGGTCATGGTATTCTCCTAGTAGCTGAAGCTCATGGTTTGCACGGCCCCCCGGCACTCGCTAGGGGGCCGCGCTGTGTCGGCGTCAGTATGCTAGAGCATCACCACATTCTCCCTTCCAGTCTCCCGCGCTGCACATTCACTCGGGCTATCAGCACGGGTGGCCCGCGACGGGGCGCATCCCTGCGCCCGCTGCATCCTTGCGTCGCAGTCCTTGCGCGAGCGTCGCGGGGAAGGGGGCGCAGCATCGGAACGCAGAGGGGGGAGTCTCTACGCTGCTGGTGGCGGGGTGGTGACGCCGCGCCCCCTTCTCCATTACGCTTGCTACTTGGCATCGGTGTGCTCCAGGATCAGGATTTGCACGGTTGCCCGTAGTACGTCGGTCTGCCGCTTTCCTTCAGCCTTGCACGCCGCACGGAACGCAGCCGCCTCTTCTTTCGTCACCCAGAAGGTGAACATGTGGCGGGTCTTCTTCCATTGTTTAGTAGGCATGTACCTGTTATAGCACAGCCCCGCCAAGGGCGTATGTCAGGCAGAACCCGCAAGTTCATGTGGTGTTTTGCCGTACAAATGGAGAAGCCCCGTTGCCGGGGCCTCTCGCGCCTAGTCATCGAGACAGCTAGGGAGGTAGCATGACGGAGCGAGTGGCGCGAGACTTTGAGGACCACAGCCACCCGCCCCAGGAATCGGCAGGTTAAGATCGGAGGCCATACCCCCGTCTGTCCGATGGCTGGCATCAAGACAACTGCTAAGTCAGCCGCGAAGCCGGGCGGGCTAGCCTCCGCCCCTATCCTACCACGGATTGCGAGTGGCGCAAAGCATCACGCCCCAGGCTTTCACCCAGGGCGCTTAGCCGACCGCTGAGGCTGCTCGTGCTACGAGGTGTGTGCTTCGTTCTTGCCTTCGACGCCCTGCTCTTCCCGGAGAGCGGTGCGGTGTTCAAGCCAGAGCGTGGCCTCTTCGATCTTGGTGATGGCGATGCTATTCTCCCGGCAGGGGTACTTGCTGTTGAGATCCCGTAGCCGCATTGCGAGCAGCTTCAATACGTCCTCGTTCTGTATGCCGTTGACGCCGTTCTCGCTGACGGGGCCGTGCTGGAACTGGATGTCAAGGCGGATGGCGAGGCTATCGGGGATGTCGGGGCTTGTGGGTTTGATGCTGCCGCGATCAGTGGTTCCGTCGTATGCGATGATGGTTGTGGCCATTTTGGCCTCCTTTCAGTGGTGCCTCAGCAGGCTACCTCTATCCTACCACACTCAGGTCGTCGACGGGTTTTCGTATCTAGGTTTTCGGCCTCAGAATCAAAGTCGTCGACTACCCCAGCCGCACGCCGATGTAGGCCAAGCGGCGCTTGAGCGCGGCGGGCGGCTTCATGCCGTGCTCGACGTAGGCGGCGAACTCCCGGAGGATCGTGGCGGCGGTGATGGTGGCTTCTGTTGGCTCTGGCATGTCGGGTTTCTCCTCCACTGCGGGGATGATGATGTCCCAGGGGATTCTGTCGCTCGGGCACGCGGTGGGCGGCGCACCGAAGCGCGTCATCTCTCGATGTTCCCACGCCTGCGCTTGGCGCTTGAAGGCCGGCCAGCCCTCCCCCTTCTTGTACCAGCGGGCCAGATCGATGAGGTTCTGTACCTGGCTGTCCGTCAGCGGCTCGCCGGCTACGCCCTCGCTCTCGCAGGCGTCGAAGGCGATGTTGGCGGCGAGACTTCCGTTGGCCCAGATGTTGGTGCCGCGCGGGTAGTGCTGGATGAGGCGGCCCACCTTCGGATTGGTGAACGTGAAGCTCGGCTCGCCCGGCGCGGCGATGATGCGGCGCATGGCGGCAAGGTGGCCCTCCGCGCTGTGGTAGACGATGCCGCGCTTGGCCTTGGGCTCGGTGATGCCAGGATAGCCGTGGGCCTGCGGGTGGCCCGGCTCACGGACTGCGGCGGCGAACCAGCGGTCGCTCATAGCCACGCCCACAGCTCGGGCAAGATCATCATCGCCGCGTAGGCCAGGGCGATCCAGAAGGCGAGGATCATCGCCCGTTCTTCCAGGTATCCACCCAGCCCTCAAGGCCGATACGCATCCCGACCCAGGTCAGCACCGGCACAGCGGTCGCGCTGATCAGGAGCTTCACATCGTCGGTCTGAGTCCAGGCATTGAAGAAGGCCAGGCCCCCGATGACGACGGCCCCCAGCACGCCCCGTGCTAGCGCCACACCCCAAGCCGGTGAGTCGTTCCCTACCAAATTGTGGAACAGCCAGTCTTTCATGCGTCTGCGTCCTTTCTACTCTAAATGCCAGCCGATGGCCAGCAGTACCGCTATCGCAATTATGGCGGCGATGCCGACGCCGGCCAAGACCAACGTCAGCTTCTCGTCCCAGGTCATGGCGGAGTCACCTTAAGGATCCGGGCTTCGTACAAGCGAACGTGAGAAGTATCACTCGCGTCCCCTCGTTCTGCGGAGTATTCTTTGTCGCCGGCGTCTAGGGTGACAGCGCCACTACGCAGTCTATCCCCCAACCCAGTCACCGCTGTTGAGAGGGTTGAGGCGGCCACGAGCGTATCATCAGTGACGTTCCGTAGGCGAGCGAAAGTAGTGATTGCCCCATTATCCGTTGCCAGGATCACCTCGAAGAAGAATTGAGTCCCCGTAGGGAAGTCTGCGGGATTGATCAGCGCTAGGAAGGGCCAGCCATCCCGGCTGTAGACGACTAGCGATACGTCCTCAATGTCCAGGAAGGCAATGAGGCCCGGCTGGACGGGCGGGATCGTCCGAACAGGCTCCGATGCGGGCTGCCACCAGTGGGCGAGATCGACATCGGGGGGAAGCTCCGTCCGAAACTCCGTAGAGGGATAGTAATATGGGCTCGGCTTCGCGATGATGACCTGCTCGGGGTGCTGGTTGTACCAGGCGAAGTCCGGGATGGTCGGCGGCTGGCCCAGTACAAGGCCGCCTAGTGGGGACAGGGCAAGCGGCGTCGGGGGGCTGGTGTCCTGCAAGAACCAACTGAAGTCGGGAACGGTGACAGTGATTGGCTCAAGGGATTGGCCGAGCCAGCCCTCACCTACCGGGAAGCGCGGGCGAATGATGTCGGGCTGGACCACATTCCAACCGTAATCGGGAATGGTGGGCGGCTGTCCCTCTACAGACAGGCCGGGGTCAACTTGATGTGGGGGCCGTACAACATCCGCTTGTTGGAGGAACCAGCCGAAGTCCGGGATCGTCGGTGGCCGCCCCTCAACACGGGCAGGATATTGGTAGCGCTGGACCATCAGTAAGCGACGACCTCTGCGGGCACGGGCGGTGTCATCGGCGGCCCCATCATCCTAGCCGCCATCATCTCACCTACCGTCAGGGCAGTTACCGTGATCTCGACTGAGTTGACCTTGTTGACGAACAGATCATCGAGGTCATCGTTGAACCACACAGGCTCGAAGCGGCCAGCAGCACTGCCAGGTGTGGAGTGACCCGCGTTGATGTATCTCATGTCGTCCGCTGCACCCTCTTGGTAAGCCGACTGCGCCCCCCACGTCCCAGCTCCATCATCCGACTTCTTGTAGAACGCTGTGACGGTAGTAAAAAGTACCTCACTCCCATCCTCGTTACCTAGATACGCACAGTAGAGGTCGTCGGTGTTCTGGTCAATGAACAGGGCAGCCCCAGCACAATCATCGGAGTCTGTAACCACGTCCGTCTTTGCCGTAATCGTCGGGGTAGCTAGGGTAATGTCCCAAACCTTCAAGTCGGCTGTGGCCACGTCCAGGTCGGTCCAAGCAGCGACGATGATATGCCCATCCGAATGCCGGACAACAGCACTCATATTTAGAAGGTTGCCAGTATCGTTCATGCTCCCTGATATAGATGTTTCACCCCAAGTGTTCGCGCTGTTGTCGTATTTCTTGATGCTAAGTTCATCCGCCGATCTATCCCAATAAAGCATGACGACATCTTGGTTGTCGGCAGAGTCGTCGTCAGGAAGCAGTAGGACTTCATCGGGCTCGTTGCCATCACCACCAGTTAAACGATCAGTCCAATTAACCCCTGAATCTATAGAGCGATAGAAGTCTTGCTCTCCATCATTATCGCCCCAGAACTGAACGTATAGATTCCCCCCCACAGCCTTCGTTCCAGTAATTGCGTGGTTAAGCCTAGTTGTGCCTGGTTCAAACGATGTTCCTGTGAACACGGTCCTGTCCGTCCCTAGTGAGTCATCTGAAGTATCGAGGCTCCGATAATGGACAAGATGACCCGTTGATTCAGCCCACCAGATGTGGATGACCGTACCACTATCACCAGGAGTCCATTTGTCAAACCAAATATCCATAGCAATCACTGTGGCAGTGTCGATGGTTACGGGAGCCGCCCAGCTAGCGCCGCCGTCTGTTGTCTTGCGATACCTCAACGTGACCGTGACAGTGCCCTCGGGAAAGAAGACATATCCCGTATCCTCGTCAGTCCAAACGGGGCCTAGTCGCGTAGACCTCGTATGTAGGGAGGTCTGTGCTCCTGTCTCGACTGCTACATCAGCCATCAGACAGCACCCTCTAGGCGGTCGATAATGTCCTGCTGGATCATCCCCTCTGCGGCCCTCATCTCGGCCCACCAGCCCTTGAACAACGTCTGTCGCGTGGAGAGGTCAACGTCGCTGAGGTTCGCCGCAACGTCCGCGTCGCCCAGCTTGTCGAGAAGGGTCGGCAGCTCGCGGTAGACATCGAGGTACAGTTGCTCACCATGGGCCTTCAGGGCCTCCTGGACGGCTTTATCGTCCGCGCGGGTGTCCACGTAGGCGTCGAAGGCAGCGAGGCCCGGACTAGCCATCAGAGAGCCTCACGGAGCCTAGATAGCGCTGCATCATGGAGACACGCGCCGCCATCTCCAGGTCGAGAGCGTTGTCGCCCAGCGCAGCGTTCAGGTGCTTGTTGGCGTGGGCGACCGCCTCCCGCACGGCAGCACGAGCGAGGGTAGCGCCTTCCGCCTTGATGGCATCCTTGTCGGCCACGGTGCCAGGACGGCCATCCGCGTAGGCATTGAAGTCGGTGAGTGCCTGAAGCACCTAGCCCCCTCGCTCTAGAGCCTCGATTGTCTTCATGAACGGCGTGCAGTTCTCTTCGCAGTTCTGCTTGCCGCACGTCGGGCCGTCGCAACTGAGGCAGAACCCTCGTTGCATTCCCGACCCCGGCTGGATGATCCAGTGCATCTGGCAATGGACACACATGAGGGTCTCGCCGCTTTCGGCTACGTACCCAGGCCGTGTCTTAGCGGAAGGCCCGGCACCGCGAAAGAACTCGGTTATGACAGGGGGCGGCTCAGTGAGTTCAACGGAGCCGGCAGGCCGTCGGACGCTGCGTACCAACACAGGGGGCGGCCTGCCGTCGAGATACCGGCCGTCCGGGCTAACTAGCTCGGACACCTCTTACTCTTCCCACATTACCGTTACCCGTGCGATGCCCGTGTACGCCGAGCTAGACGGGTTGAAGAAGTAGGATTCGGTCGCCGTAGCGGGGAGGACGATCTCACTTCCCGGCGCAGCTATCCACCGGAACGTGGCTCGCTGGTTCAGGTCGAAGTCGAGCACCTCGCTGTTGGCCTGAACGGTGCCGCTGCCCGTGATCTCCTCTTCTGTCAGGATGTCAGCCGAAGGCGCATCTGGATCAAGGCCATTTTCTACTGCGGCTGAGCCCGTTGCCGAGGCTGTCCCTGCCCGCATGACTTGCCACCGGATGGTGTTGTCGGCAGGAGTGGCACCGTGGCCAAACAGGATGTCGTAGATGCGCGCGCGAACAGTAGCGACCCCCAGCAGCTCACCACACGCATCACTCCCGTCCGACCCGGCATTGGCCGAGACGGCGGTCTGTTGCAGTCCGACTGAATATCTGTCTCCCATGTCGTTTCCTCCTTCTTGGCTACTTGCCCTTGCACTTCGGGCAGGTGATGAGCTTCGGGTCGCCCGTGACTAGGGCACCCGGCCGGGGAGCCCCACATTCAATCCTCGGAGCCTCAGAGCGTGGCAAGCCCCGCACCTTGGTGTTGGCGTGTACTACGTCGTCCATGTTGTCTTTCCTTTCTGTGTGATCTTCACTATACCCGAGATTCTATCAACTTCTCACGGTGTAAGGGGGGCTCCCGCAATATCCATTCCGAGCGGGATGTAGAAATCACCTCCTCCGATAGTTGTTAGGGCAATAGTCCCCGAGGCATCCGGGACCGTCAGCGTGCGCGTTGTATTCGGTGCGACTTGATCAAGTTGGAACTCCACGACCTTGGTATTGTCCGTCGCATCGAAGATGTTGAAGGTGCTGTCTGGGAACTCCGTCTCAGGCGAGGAAGCGCCACCCCTGGCCCCCAGGAGATCCCCCCTACGCAGGTCTACAGCGGAGCCAAAGGTCCAGGTCCCTGCCTGTTTCTTTATGGTCAGCCTGGCAATGAGGAACGCTGTTGAGGATTCGAGGTCGAACTCGCGGGGGAGGTCGAAGTTGTCGTGGCCTGAGATGTCCTGCTCCGCACTGGCCTGCGTGTTGTAGAAGCCAGATGGCAGATTGATCATGATGGGCTCGTAGGTGCCCGTCTTGTTCGCCACGCCCCAGAACACGAGGTTGAACCACTTGTTGTTGCCGATCAGATTGTTCCCGGAGTCGCGCACAATGTCGAAGAGGTTGTTGATGTCGTTAAACGGAGTGCCATTCCAGTTGACGACAAGGGCCTTGTCGTTTCCCCCTCCAGGGTCGGTGTTCACAGCAGGCGAGGCGTGTGCGTGCATCTGATAGATCACACCCGAGGTGGCCTTGTAATAGACCGTCGCGTCTACGATAGTCAGGTAGCTGGTCGTACCGGCCGGGTTGATACCACTGAAGTACCGTGCGGCGGTCAGGCGTTCGCGCTCAGCCATGTGGGCCATGTGGCCCTGGCTATTCGTCCCCATCCGGTGATCGTTCCACTGCTGCTGAACATAGGGGCCGTTGTTTGAGACGAACGTGGCTGAGGGGATGAGGTAGTAACCGACCTTGATATGCTCGGTCGCGGGCCACTGGGTTGTGGACTTGGTGAGCACCTTCGTGGCTATCGGGATGTAGATGTAGTTGGTTTTGGGCGAAGCATCACTGTCCGTGGTGAGGGCAATCGTCACCGCTGGCGTGCAGTCTAGGATCGAGAGCCCGTCGCTGAACCGCATGGTGAGGTCGCCACCGTCCTGCTGCTGGAGAGAAAGCGTGACGGTGCCACCGGCCTCCGAGATGTCGGCGTCTAGGGTTTCAACAAAGGTGCCGTTGAAGTAGTCCGAGTCAGAGCCGGGAGACGCAGTAATACCAGGCCCTATCACCGTCCCCGTGCCCACGTAGAGATTCCCCGTCCCGCCCAGCAGCTCCACCTCGAAGTCCGCTGGCACGTTGGGGCCGAAGACGGAGCGCTCGAAGTAGCCCTTGACGGAGTAGGAGCGGCTCGTGGTCGGCAAGTCTTCCATCCGGTTGCCGTCTTCGTCCTCGATGAAGGCGTTGCCGACAAGCGCAGCGTGGACGTAGGTTCCGCTCCCACTGGTCGGGTCATCAGGGGCCCACAGGATGTGGATCGGGGCCTCGCTGTCCGCCGGGAGGTTTGGCACGTTGAAGGTGCAGCCTGAGATTGCCAGGTTGATGTAGTTAGGGCCGAGGTCTGCCGCCTTGCCGATTAGGATAAATGCCCACTCGGAAGAGTGATCGGTGTAGTCAAACTCACAGCCAGTGAAGATGAGGTTGTCGTGGCCACTGGCTGCGGCATTGGTTCCGTTGCTCAACTCGAAGGCGGCATCAGATGTGTTGTCACCCACAATGCGGCAGTTATCGAACTGCACGGGGCCGGTGTTACCCATCCGGCCCACCCGGATGCCGTTGAGCAAATGGCAATCCGAGAACAACGTCTTGAACATCCTTGAAACGGACCCACCAGCCACTTGAACCGTGTCCCACTTGCTGTGGAAAACGCAACGGCTGAAGCGGAGCCGGGCCATACTAACCACTTTGCCATTGTCATCGACGCCGCCCGTAATATCGCAGTCCTCAAGGGTCAAGTAATCCGCCTGGAGTGTGCTTGTGTCAGAGTTGAACTTGAGGTCTCCGCCAACCGTCATGTGCCGGAAATGCACCCCCCGCATGAACCGGCCAATGTCGGCCGTGGTGCTGCCCAATTGCAGGTTCAGGGTGATCTTGAAGTTTTCGACTACAGACTCCGGCACCCCTTCGCCCGCGAGGCCGAAAACGCCGGACATGGTGAGGCTGTTGATCGTAGTGAGGTCGCCGGGCAGCGTCGTAAGGACAATCTTCGCCACGCCTGTATCGGGGGGCTCAATCGTCACGTTCTCGGTGCCGTAGTTGCCGGGAACCACGAGGATCGTCTCATCGCCGCCGGCCGCCTCCCAGCCATCCACCGCGCCCTGGACAGTGCTGTATATCTGGTAGGTGTGGCCGTGCGAAGTGGGGAACGTCGCCCCCTCGGTGCCGGTGTAGTCGGCGTCCACGATGTAGTCGTACTCGAAAGGCCCGGCAGCGCCCGACCCGTCTATCGTCAGCCGCCGGTTGAGCGGCCAGGTACCCCGCGTCAGGGTGATGCCGTTGATGGCATCGAGCTGGAAGCCGAAGCCCTGCGATACCTGATCGTCCATGCCCTCGATGGCCTGGTAGTGGTGATGGCCGTCGCCCACCTTCCGCCGGTAGGCGTTGTTGGGCTGCTGGTTCTCTAGCGCCTGGACGCGAGGAAGCGCCTTCTCCATGGCCTCCTCTACGGCTGAGAGCCGCCTAGGGAGCCCTAACGCCGCACGGTCGCCGTCTACTATCCTCTGTGTCGCCCATGCCTCTATCGCCGCCAGGGCTTCAGGGGAGAGCACGCCACGTAGGGACTCTATCAAGTCCGTCTTCTGTTCGTTAGGGGGAAGATCGCGGTGGGGCATCTACAGCACCCAGCGATCGATAGTCACCTCGATCTGGTAGCCCATCTTGCCGTCCTGGGCCTCGCCCACGCGCTCCTGGATGTTCCTGATGTAGCCGGTGAATGGGAAGTTGAACGCTGGTTCCCTCACAGGGACGCCCTCGCCGCTTTTGAGGGCTCTTAGCTTGAGGAGCGCATCTTTCACCCCGAGGCTACCCACCATGCCGTCAGGCGTGACTGGGAGGATTGCCGTATAGGTGTGCGGAGTGACGGCGCGGATGCCAAACGCCCGGATGCGCGGGTCGGCGGTAGCGGGAACGAAGGCCGAAGCCTGGTTGGTATCAAAGCGAATCGACGCCATCACTTCGTAGCAGGTGTCGCGGTTGCTTGCAGCCGTGCCCGCTGCCCCACCGCCGGCCGTCACGTTCACGGGGATGCTGAACGTGTTGGCGCTGATCCAGGTGACGACGTGCTCGCCGTTGATGCTTGGCACAGCGTCGTGGCCCTTGATCGTCACAATGTCGCCGGATATGAACCCGTGAGCCGTCACCGTGAGCACCGTCGGGTCGGCGGTCGAGGAGGACGTGATCGCCGTGCTCTTTTCGTTCGGCGTGAACTCGAAGTGGCCGGGGCCATCGTCGGACGTCAGGTCGCTCCCGAGTTGGATGGATGTCTGGATTCGGTCGCGGTGAATCCGCGCCTCGATGTCCACGTTGGCGTACTCGTTGTTGTCGATGTCGAGCCACATCATGCGGATGCGCTTCTGCTTCTCCGGCTCCCCGAAGTCGGTTCCGGGCATCCATATCTGGCCCTGCTCGTTGTCGCCCCCACGGTAGGTGGTCGCAAAGCCGTCAACCCTGACCTGGCGGATTGAGCCATCCAGTTCCAGGTCGAAGACGGCGAAGCGGCGCGAATCGTCCAGCATCCAGAGGATGGGGTTGGCTGAAGTCGTGGTGATGCCGATACGGAGTTTCGCGCTCCAGCCGGTTCCCTGTGGCGAGATGAGGTTGCCCATCCAAGTGATTGTGCCGTCGCTCTCGATCCAGCCGATATGGAGTCCAGTATTGCTGTTGACCGCGTAGGCCCAGCGCCCCCAGGCCGCGAAGCCGAACCAGCCCAGAGGGCTAGGCGTCAGGCTGTCAAGATTGATAGGCGTCCAGTTAGCCGGCGACTCAGGACCAATGGGTATCGCCGAGTCACCCCAGATGCGCCACAACCCCGTGCTGTGCGCCCAGTAGGCGTAGGGGCCGTGCGCCCCGCTATTCGCACCGTCAAGGCCCTGGTAGTTCGTGAGGTAGCCGCCGGTCGCCTCAACAAACTCCAGTACCGGAATGCTGTTGCCCTGAGAGTCGAAGCGGTAGGGCCGATCGGGCTTGGAGACGAAGAGTTCACCGCTCACGCTGAGCATGTCGGTGATCTGGAAGCTGCTGTCGCCCACCTCGAAGGCTCCAGCGAAACTGGCCCCGTCAGCCGCCGTAGCGGATGCATCAATCAGGTTGGTGCTGTACGCTCGCCACATCTGGGCCACGCCCTCGTTCTGCATCTTGGCGAGATGGAGCGCCAAGTAATCCATCGAAGTCCACGAGTCGTTAGTGATGGCATCAGCCCCAACGCTATCCAGGCGCTCCACGAAAGCCCCAGCGGTGCCACCAAACGGCACGTACCACTTGCCCTCGAAATAGACCGGACGGCCCGCCTCGCCGTTGCTGATCGTGGTGCTGCTAGTTTCCTGGGTAGGAGTCCCCGTCCCGCCCGTGCCGAGGTCGATCTTGTAGATGCGGTTGGCGTTGACGATGTAGAGGTATTCCTTGCTGGAAGGCCCGTCCATGACGAAGCCGTAAGCGGGCTTGTCCGCGTCAACCCCAGTGGACAGCGTGAGCGCCGCAACGCGCTCCCCCTTCCGCATCCTGAGATACGGGAAGGTCGATGTGTCTACGTTCACCGCGTTGTAAATCTGGTTCGGTGCGCTGATCTGCTTCTCGGTGAAGAACCCCATCCCGCCGTTGAAGCCGGAGTCGTAGCGGCGCTCTAGGGTGCGGGCGGCGGAGGAGGTCTGCCAGCTAGAGCAGGGGTACGAAATCCCGTCGATTGTAATGGTGAGTGGCGGTCGGTCTGCCATCCATCACACCGTCGTCAGCTCATTGGGAACGATCCGCGTTTCCTTGAGGTTGTAGCCCAGCGCCAGTGCGCGCGTGCGCCTGATGCGGTTCCAGCGCCGTTCCTCGCCGCCTTCGTTCCAGTCGCGGTAGAACCGAGCGATGATGGCCGCTACCAGGTAGTCGCGGTCGCAGGTGGTGGTCGTGGTGTTGTCGGTGAAGGCGTCGAAGCCACGCAACATGACGATGCCCACGGGGCGGCTCTGGACAGCCTGGAGGATAATCCTGAACGGGTTCACGCCCCGCGCCTCGTTGATGATGGTGGGGCGGGGGGCGATGGCGCTTCGCCACTGGCGCGAGAGAGCCACGTAGGAGTCCGTTTCCTCGCTGAGAAGCCCCTGGGGCATGTAGAAGGCGTAACGCACCTTCTCCTCGCTCACGAACCACGAGGGGGCTATGTAGGGCCGGAAGGTGCCCGTTGTCTGGACGATCACCGGAGCGGCCATGTAGAAGTCGTCGCTGGCAGCCGCAGAGATGACGCGAATCCGCATCTTCTCGCAGTCGGACGGCACCGCTTCCTGAAAGCGCACCTCAGTCCACGCGGGCTCATCTATCGTCACGGCCTTTGTGACTTCGCTATCCGTCTCGTTGTAAAGCTGGACGATAACGGAGCCAACGGCGGCGCGCACGGTGACGGAGACAATCAGCACCTCTGTCTCGTGGACATCGAAGGTAGTCGAGTGCCAGCCCTGGCCCGCACCGTCGGCAACGCCATGAACCGACTGCTGGCCGAACAGGACATTTGCGGATGTCGCAACGAGTTCGGTTGCTGTACCCCCAGGGGCTACTACGTCGGCCCAGTCCGTGGCCACGTCTATGGTTTCGATGTCCGAGTCGTTCACCAGGGAGGGGAAGTAGACGTAGGGCGCGTCGGTCTGGCGCAGGATCTCGTTGGCAACTTGATCGAGCATGTCGCCCGATACCCCGTGGGGGTACATCAGGTACTTCACCCCAACGGCGGCCAGTACCGTCATTGCCGGTGAGAACGTGAGCGTGGATGTGCCATCGAAGCCACTATCGTCTACCGCGACATAATCAGAGAGTTCCGTGATCGTTCCGCCGGAGCCCCCAGTTGTGACCGCAACTGGGATGGTGGCCGTGCTGGCCCCAGTCTGTGTTGCCGGCCACTCGCCGTTGATGTCGGGCACGCTTCCTATGTGACCGGAAATGACGACGTTGTGGACAAGTCCCGAGCCGTAGCCGTGCGCGCTGGCCGTTGTGATAACCGTGGGGCTAGCTATCGAGGACGAGGTTATGGCGACGCCCGACAGCTCGCTCATGATCTCGATACCACGAGCGTCGTACTTGCTGTTCGCGGTCGAGCCGCGCCCGAGCTTGGTGTCTATGACTGTGGTGGTAGTGCTCGCAGTGGTCAGAAACAGCGGGACGGGCAGCGCCTTGAGCGCCTCGTCGCGCTTGTTGAGCGTGCGAAGCACCCCGTACTTCACTAGCAGGCGGGTCACGGTGGGCATCTACTTGCCCTTTCGGCCCTTCTTCTTATGAGGCATTCTTGTGCGCTCCCATGTGGACTCTACGGCCTTGGCTGCCAGCGAGTTCACTACAGCGCCCCCGGCGGGAGATTCCATCATGTCCAGGTATTCCGAGCCACGCGCCCCGGCAGCCTTCTCCCCCAGGGCCAGCATGGCGGCGGTCTGCGCCCTCTGCTCGGCGATGGCGTCTTGTTCCTTCTTGTCGCCCAGGTTTTCCTGATAGGCGTCCCATTCCTCCTTGTGCCGGTGCCGGGCATGCTGCCGCTTGGAGTAGAGGTTCGCCAGGCCGGCGGCGGGACAGGTCGTGCCGGACAGCCCGATCTCCTCCAGAATCACCCTGTCGGGGCTCTCTGGGTGAAGGAAGCACTTGATGGTGCCCAGCTTGTACTCCGGTGCCTCTTCCTTCCTCGTGGTGAACATGAAGTTGCCATCGTCCAGCCGCTTGCTGAGCGTGCGGTCCAGCATGTACTTGGGGATGGGAAGGGGCTCGCCGTCCTTCATCGAGTAGATCATCACCCTGCGCCGCGCCGGGGACGTTTCCTTGAAGATGATCTCGGGCATGTCTTCTTGGTCAAGGCCCTCGACCTGAACCAGCAGGTCGCGCTTTCGCTGCGCCTTCTCCTCGATGCTTAGGGGGGGCGCGACGGCTGCGGTGTCATTTGCCACGATATAGCTCCTTTGCTGCTGCCCGCGGATAACCGTTCCGCTCGTAGTGCCCGCCCCGCCCGAAGGTGCTCTTGTTCAGAATGATTCCACGGTTCTGGTCGATCTGCCGAATGTGGTCTTCGACAAGGGTGCTCTCAGAGAGCATTTCGTCTGCGCGGTTGGCCCAGTATTGGTCCTCCCGGTTCTTGTCGGCGTGCTCCTGAAGCTGGGCTACGGTGTTCTCTCCCTGGCTCGGCATGAGCAACCCCTGGATGCGGTCGAAGTTCTCAGCAGGCCCGAAGTCGTGCGTCCACTCAGCGATGGTGTCGCCCCTGACCACGTAGACGGCCTGTATCCAGCGGTGCCCAGGCTTCCCCGGCACCTGGCGTGGGCCTTCGTACAGCCCGTAGGCCGCTTCGTCGGGGAACATGCGGCTGGTGAGTATCTTCACTGGACAGCCACCTCTTCAGGTGTAGCGGCAGGCACCTCCTCGTCGCTCGCGCCGTTGGCTGAGAAGCCGGGCACCTTGATGCCCTCCTGTTGCTCGATCTCGTCCCAGACCGGCAGCAGCGCATAGGGCTCCGGGTGGCGCACCTTCTTGGCCTTCGCAATGATGTTGTCTTGCTTGTCGCCTTCCAACTCGATCTCGATGTCCTCAAAGATGTCTAGCCGTTCGAGCAGGAGTTGCAGCCGTCTCGGAGTGAACCCGTTGCGGTGGAAGTCGTGCCCGCCCTTGTTGCGACCGTAGACTTGCCAGAAGGGGTAGTAGTCGGGCTCCCCGGTTCCTTCCTCCATGGCGATGATCTGCTTCATGGCCGAGAGCAGGTTGGGCACCATGATGGTGAACTCTCCGCCTACCCGTAGGATGCGCGTCCACTCGTGAAGCACCTTCATGACCTCTTCCCTGCCGAAGTGCTCCAACACATGGCGGCTGTGAACCATATCGAAGCTCTGGTCCTCAACGGGAAGTTGGCGAATGTCGCAACGATAGTCGGGGCGCGAGTCCCCGTCGTCATCGAAGCGCACGACCTTCACGTTCTCCGCTGAGCCGAAGTAAGGGGAGCCCCGGCCGGCGCCGATGTCGGCCAGCTTCACCAGGGGCGCTATGTCCGTCTCTGCGTCAGCTAGTTTCGGGTCTTCGGCGCCGTACTGAGGCATCTCTGTAGTGAGGCCGAACTGCATGTCGTTCAGCCGGTCCTCGTGCAAGCACTGGACGGTGCTATCGCACCAGACCTTCATTCCAGCCTTGCGGGTCTTGGTATAGAAGTAGAAGTCCTCCGTGGCCATCAGGTTGAGCGCCTGCTCGCCGTCGTCCCACTTCCAGTCTGTCGAGAACCACTCCGGCCCTAACGCCTTCATCTCAGGCGTGAGCCGAATGAGCAGGCAGTCACAGCCAGCGTAATCCAGCTCGAAGAACTCGCCATGCTTCCAGTCCATGTAGGGACCGCGCTGGATACCGCGCCAGATGTAGGGCTGCGTGGGCCACGTCTTTGTCCAGTAGATGCCCGTCACGAGGTCGATCTCTGGGTGATCCCACATGCGCTGAAGCAACTTGTGGATCACGTCTGCGGGAGCCAGTACGTCATCGCCGAGGAAGAACAGGTAGTCGCACCCAGAGGCTATCGCCTCCATCATCAGTGCGTTCCTAGCCTCAGCGATGGGCTCCCCAATCGTCGGGGACAGCTCAACCATGTTGGCCCCCAGCGGGCCACCAATGTGCCTGAGCGACCGCGCCCAAGTGGTAGAAACCTTCCCCCAAGTCGGGATCGCCAGGGCGATCAGCGGGTTAATCTTGGCCATCAGACAAGTTCATAAGCGATTTCAACGATGTTGGCTGCCATATCAGTCCCGTCGGCGGTATCGGC
>SDBV01007319.1_pt1 | contig 15129 bp, 36 predicted proteins | sample 2277081 | NCBI WGS metagenome assembly SDBV01 (sample SAMN10402039, study PRJNA504765) | marine sediment metagenome | isolation source: marine sediment core GS10_PC15, 223 cmbsf | place: Arctic Ocean: Southern Knipovich Ridge | collected 2010
GTTTCTTTATTTTTAGATGGAGTTTTAAATGAAACAAACTCTTCAGGAATAAATAATACAGATTATCTTTTTACAAAAACAATTTCAGATGGAAATCATAATTGGACAGCTGAATCTTGTAATCCATCTGGAGAGTGTTCAACAGGAACAACAAGAACTTTTACGATTGATGTAACAAATCCATTAATAAATATAACTTATCCTAATGGAACAATAAGTTACAAAGATGGAAGTATAAATGAAACATTCAATTGGACAGCAACAGATTTAAGTTTAGACACTTGTTTTTATGATTACAATTCAATAAATACAACAGTAACTTGTTCAATAAATACAACAACTTTCACTTTAACTTCCCAAAGAAATTTAACTTTTTGGGCAAATGATACTGCTGGAAACTTAGTTTCTAATTTCACTTCTTGGAGTTATACAATATTAGAAAATTCTCAAACTTTCAATACTTCTACATTTGAAACAAAGATTGAAACATTTACACTAAACATAACAACGGATGGGAACACACCAACATTGGGAAAGTTAATTTACAATCAAACAACCTATTCAGACGCAACAATAACTAATCCTTCAGGAAATATTTTTTTAATAGGTGGGTCGATAGACATTCCTTTGAATGTAACAACAAATAATTTTTTCTTCAATTTTACTTTAAGTGGAACTGAATATTCAACAAACATATCTACACAAGAAGTAAACTTAACATATTTTACTCCAACAAATTCAACTTACACAAATGTATTTTTGAACATAACATTCAAAGATGAAAATGATTTGTCAATTATAAATGCCTCAATCCCAACATCAACATTTACTTATTATTTGGGAACTGGAACTGTGAATAAAACATTAACTTATGTAAACAATAACAATAATTATTCTTTTGCTTTTAGTGGAACAACTGGAAGTGAAAATTTAAAAGTTATACCAATAGTCCAATATAGACAAGTAAGTGATTATCCTCAAAGGATATGGCAACCATCATCCCAAACATATAATTCAACAGTCACCAACCAAGTATTATATTTATTAAATGTGAATGATGGAATTTTTGTAACTTATCAAGTTCTAACAATTGGGGAAAGTCCAATAGAAGGGGTTAATGTTGTTTCAACAAGATTAGTTAGTGGAGAAACTATTCAAGTTGGTGCTGGAACAACCGATAGTGCTGGAACAGTAACATTTTGGGAGAATCCAGATTTCCAACATACTACAACATTCACTAAAACTGGATTTGATGAATTTGTTTTTGTTCATTTTCCAACTCAAAATGCTTACACAATCACATTAGGTTCACAAATAACACAAGAAGATGATTTTGTTCAAGGAGTTACCCAAACAATAAGTCCTAGTTCAGATTTTTTATTTAGAAATCAAATATATAGTTTTAACTATACAATAGGAACAACATATTGGAATTTAACAACTTTTCAATTTACTTTGACTTATTCAAATGGAACTTCAATAGGTTCAAATTCTTCTTCATCTTCAAGTGGTGGAACAATTAGTTTAAATAACATAAATATAAGTAATTCATCAACAATAACTATGGTTTATCTTTATGAGATAGACAATACAGAAAATACACAAATTTCAACGACGAGAGTATGGATAACTCAAACAAGTGAAGGAACTGAATTTAGTATTTGGCAATTAGCACAAGATTTTAATACACACACTTCAGCAAGTTTATATGGTTTTGATGATTTTAGTAAAACATTAGTTAGTTTTATAATTATAGTTTTAATGGTTGGGGGATTAAGTAAAAGATATGGAATTGCAAGTGAGGGCGCAATAATGGGAATTTTATTTGGAATAGTTTTCATATTGGATGTTGGACTAGGATTAATTCCAAGAGTTACTATTGGAGATATACAAAGTATTGAAAATTTCTTCACATACATCACTTTTATAATCTTATTAGCAATAATAATTAGGGAGGAAAGAAGATAATGTCTAAATTTTTAACAATAAGTATGATTGTCATTGGAATTATAATAATTTTTAATGCCGGTGGGATAGTAACTCCTGCTGGGGGATTAGTATTTCAATTCTTAGATGGGGGATTAGCAACATTTAAACAATCAACATTTTGGACAACTTTAGCAACGATATTAACCATAGGTATTGCGGGTGGGGCAATAGCAAGTTTATTCGGTAGAGCACCACCTGAAAGTTTTTTAATAGCTGGATTAGTTTTTGTTTTGGGTGGGGCAATATTAACAGATATGGGAGTAATTTATAGTAAACTTTGGAATTTAAATGTAGTTTGGATTAGATGGGTAGCCACATCAATATTTCTCCCATTAACTTTCGCATTTTTTACATCATTAATATCTTATTGGAGGGGGTCTGACGGATAAAATGCCATCAAGATTTATTGAACCTTTTGATTTTCAAACAATTTATATAAATTACTTTTTAGGAAATCAAGCATTATTTCCTTTCTTATTTATAATCATACTTAGTTTAACATCAGCATATTTTAATATTTCTAATACAATTTTCTTAATACTTTTGGCTATTGGTTCAATAATGTTTGGGGCATATATGGGAGAAGCAATCTATATGTTAATTTTATTTTTAATTGGATTTTTGTTATATAAAATGTTTAGTAATATTTTTACATAACATCAACTATAAAAATGGAAAAAACAATAAAATAAGATGGGAGTTACAGAAATACTTGAACATATGAGGGAAAGGAAGAAAAATAGGAAAGAATTAATCCAAAATCTTGATGAAAGAATGAGAATTGAAAAATTAGTTCATGATAGAACGAAATCATCAAACCAAAGAGAACTTGAATTGTTTATGAAAGAAGAAAATGAAGAAAATATTAAAGTTCAATTAGACCATATGAGAAAAAAAAGAGATGAAGATATTAAATTCAATCACAATCCCTTAAATACTAAAAATATAATGAAATCAGATTGGGAAATAATGAAAGAGAAAAATATGTTTAAAGATAAAGGAAGCATGTTTGTCAATCAACCTTTAATACATCAAAACAACCCTAAACTTTTACAAAATTCAAAATGGTTAATGAGTTAAATTTCTTCAAAAAAGAAAAGAAAGATATTTTCAAAAAAGAAAAAAACATATTCAAAGAAAACAAAATTAAAATTAAAAATAATGACTTTACACCAGAAAGAACATTAAAAATTGCTGGAAGTATGGTTTTCTTAGGTGTAGGAGTTCATTTATTAAAGGATATAATAAATTAAAATGGTTTATGAAATTGAAAGAGTTAGAGCAGTAAATGGAAAAATTGTAAGAGAAAAAACATATTTACCACAGGGTTATTCTGGAATGACAAAAAAACAACAAGATAAATCTTTAAAAAAAGAAATGGGTCAAAAGATAGTTAAGAAAAAAAAGAAATCTAAGAAAAAAGGTTTATTCAAAGGAAAGTTTCTAAAAAAACCAACAGTAAAAGTTCCAAGTGTAGACCCAAAGAAGTTTATAACAAAAGGATTAGGACATCAAGGTTTAGTTAAAGAAGGAAGGACAGGATATTTCAATAAAGAAATGATGGAGGAAACAAAATGGTTAAGTTAACAAGTGAAAGGGGGGAAAAGTTTAATGAATAGAAAAGGAGAAATGAGTGTAGGAGAAATTGTTCTACTTGCAATTGGTATAATGCTTGGGGCTATTTTCTTTGTAGTTATTGCTGATACTACTACTATATTAACAGACGCCCAAGATGTAACTGATGAATCTTTCGATTTAGGTGATTGTTATGCTGTTTCTGTAACAAAGACACACATAAACGAATCTTCATCACTTTGTAATCAAACCTTAGTGAATATTCCATCAAGTTGGCAAGTTAATGATAGTGCCTATAATGTTTTTGGTGTAACAGTAACAAATTCAACAGGTGGATTGGAATTAGTAGACGCTTCGGATTACAATCTATATGGGGGAATAGGAGTCATTCAATATCTTAATACTTCAAATACAGAAGCCCTTGCAGCAAATAATACCCTAACAGATTATAGTTTTTATGATTCTGGTTATAATAAGGATAGTGGGTCAAGGTCAATGGCAAGAATAATATTGATATTCTTTGCATTGATAGTGCTAGCTTTTTCGGTAAAAGGAATTAGGGAGTGGATAAATTAAATTTTTAATTTTTTTTGTTTTTAATTAGTGAGAACTTTATATTAAAGGAGGTAAAAAACTATGGCAAAAAAAAGAGTCGGAAGACCAAAAGGAAAAAAGAAAAAGTCAGGAAGAAAAAAGAAAAGATAATCAAAGAAAAAAATAAAGATGGGGTATCAGGTTTAAGATTCCAAGCCCCATCTGTGTAGACTTATTAGTGATTACTCTCTTTTATACTTTGTGGTAGTAACATTCATACCCTTTTTTTGTCATTTTTCAATTAATATAACTATTTATATAATCTTTATTTCTAAATTATTAATGAGAGAGGTAAAAGAATTAGGTAAAAAAATTGAGTCTAAAAAATATAAAGAATATAATTATAGAACAATAAAAAGACCAGAATGTCCTTATTCTAATAGTAAAGGAATAGTATCAACTCATGTTTATATTTGGTGGAAGAATAACCCCAATATTCCTTATGATTCTAACCATGAAGTAATCCATCATATAAACGGAGATTCTTTAGATAATAGACCAGAAAATTTAATAAAAGTGAGTAGAAGTGAACATACAAAAATTCATAGACCCCTAACAAAACCAAAAGTAAAAAAAACAAAGAGAAAAGTCAAAACTTCAAACTTCTTACTCGCAGTTTTCAATAGAATCAAGCAAGGTAAAATTCCATCCTTTATAAAGAAAGAGATGGGCATTTCTAAACAAAAGTTATATTATTATACAACTCTCTTGAAAAAACAAGGAATTATAGGAAAACATAGAAACGGAGATTGGTATGTTAAGGTAAAAAGTTTCTCGTTAGGGACGAGACAAAGAACTAATCTCCATGCACTTCAGATTTATATTCCAATTCTTTCTGGAAAAATTAATGATTCTGATTGGGAAATTAAAGAAAAATTGAATAATTGGACTCCAAAATACAAAAAATTAGATATTTTAGGAGGTTTAACTATAAAAAACAATAACAATAAATCTATTTCCCTATTTGCACACACAAGAGATATAAAGAATTTGAAGGAGATTGATGAACTCACCATAAACATACGAAATTGGGCGTATGGGCTATTTAGAGAGAGTTTTAAGGTAATTCTGGATATAATGAACGCGGAAGTGAAAACCCTTCATATAGCTACAGAAGACAAGGAATCTGAAGACATGATTAAGAAGGGAGAAAGATTTGAGTTAGATTTAGGAAAAAAAGCAGAGAAAATATTATCTAAAGATAAAATTGATGGGAAAGCATGGATTGATGGTTCTCCGTTTAATTTTACGGCAGAAACAAATGATAAGGAATGGAAAAGGGCTTATTTGAACATGCCTTTTAATATGCAAAATTCAGTTCACTTATTAGATTACATTGCTCAAAATTATGCCTCACATGTTGGAATTGTAGAAAAGTTAAATAAATTATTGGATGAACCTAAGGTAAAAAGACATATCAAAAAGAAAGCATTTGATTCAAAACAAACAACCCTTAAAAAAATCCTGGAGAAAATATGAAATCTTGTGGATATTGTCTTAAAAAAATAAGTGGGAGAGTAGATATTTGTGGATTTACATTTCGTTGTAGAAAATGTGGGTTCATTAATATTTATGAATTTCATCTAAAAAAATAATTATTACTTAGTAGTTACATCTTTATTTAAAGGGAAAGTAACTACTAATCAAGACTAAAATTTCATAGTCTGTATTTTTTCTGTGAAAACGGAACTTGACGGACAGAGATAATTGAAAGGAGGTTAAAATAAATGGAGATTGATAAAGAAACAAAACTTAGTTCTCTAAATATTGTAATAGACGATAATGAAAAATATTTAGATAAGTTAAGAAATCAAGCAAAGGAAGATGGACAAAATGATAAAGAAAAAAAATTATCAGTAACTCTCTTTGGACATACAAATGAAACTTATGAAATTTATATAGAGGATGGAAAACTTTTTTATTCTGGGAATCTAAGTTCTAAAGATGGGGAAACTTATGTATCATTTGAATTACCAATAAGTCAAACGATATTGTTTGATATTCTCGGAGAAGCATTAAAGAAATTTAATAAAGTAAGAACACTCTTAGAAGCAGTAAAATGAAAAAAATAAGATACAAATATAGGGAATCAAAAGAAGGATTTTTAATGGATAATGTAAAATGTCCTACTTGTAAAAGTATTCATAAGAATTTTATTAAAGTAGTTGAACACACTTCTTGGAATGGGAGGGTTGTTTTACTTGTAGAATGTTGGACAGGAGATACAAATGAATCAGACCCACAACATCTTTATTTAATTGAACTTAGAGATTTACCAAGAGTAGAAATATCAAAACCTTGATACAATTTTTCCTTTCCTTTCCTTTTTTAATACTACTTAGTAGTGAATATGAACTTTTAAATAGGATGATTCTCTACTTGAATTAAGGAGGATTGGAAAATAAAAACGCTCTGTGGTGTAATGTAGCACAAAAGATTCATGCTCTTTAGGTTCTGTTCGAATCAGACATGAGCGATAACAATAAAGTGAAAAATCTAAAAAAGTGTGATACTTGTCCAAAGAAAGATAGACAAAAAAACTTAAAGAAAATTAATGGAAATTGGTTTTGTAAGAAATGTAATATTAAAAAAAGAAAAGAACATAGAGAATATTTATTAAGAGAAATTTGTGGGGTAAGAAAAAGAAGTGATTTAGAAAAAGAGTGGGCAGCAAAAAGAAAATTAAAAGAGGAGATTTCCAAAAGACATTTAAGAGAAATGAAGGAAATCAAAAGTTCTAAATTTAATATAAAAAATACTAAAAGAGAAAGAATTTTTGGTCGTAGACCACATAAAGTTAGTTATCTAAGTTTTTATATAACTAGAAATGAAAAAGAAGTTTTATATAGTATTTTAATAAAAAAAGGTTATTCTTATCAAGAAGCCAATAACCACATAAAACAAATTTCTAAAAAGATGAGTGAATTTTCTAAAGAATTAAATAAAAAGGAAAGAAAAGATAAAAAAGATATAAGTATGGTTTTCAAAGAAGAATTTGCTAAATTAATAGATAAAGTTTAAAATGGAAAATTGCCCTTATTGTGGAACACCGACGACAAAAACAAGTTTTAATAGAGATTTTTGTCCTAATCATGGGATAATTGAAGAACCAGAAGAACCAGAAGAAGTTAAAAAAACTCCTTCATATATTAATTAGTCTTTACTAAAGGGTAACAATAATTTATAAAGCAAAAAAACATACATAAAATATGGACAATCAAATTCACTTAAATGAAGAAGGAACTTATTCTTGTGAATATTGTAAAGAAACCTTTAGATTAAAAATGGCTTTGAACAATCACAAATGTTTAAAAAAACCAACCAATAAAAAATGAATCAAATAAATATAAAGAATTTAAAAGAAATCAAAGAGAATGAATATACATCAATAAATTTCTTTTATCTTCATTCTATACTTTTTTTCTTTTTTAGTATAGTGGGAATAGTTTTAAATAATCTTTTATTTATTTTTGTTACATTGATTTTTCTATTTCTAGGTATGATAACTTACATTCAACTAAGATATTGGAATTTAAAACATTATTTAATTGAAAGAGAAAGAAGGGAAAGGGGGCTATAAAGATAAAATGAAAGTATTTTTAGTTTTAGTAACACTTTCTCTTGGAGTTTTCTATGGAAGATTAATGGGACATATCTTTGGTAAGGATTTATTTATGGTTTTGTTTTATCTTACTACGACATTATTATTTTTATTAACACATTTCATATCGGAACTAAAACAATTAAAAAATAACAAATGAAAGAACAAAGATTTGAAAAAGTTATTGAATGGAATTTTGAATCCATAGATGTTCTCTTAATACAAATACTTTTTTTTGGGGGTGGAACAATCTTTGGTTATTTCACATCCTCTCTAATTACATTAATAATTGGATTTATCTTTTTTTCTTTTTTCTTTCTTGTAATTTTAAAGAAAGTTGGTTATGTTTTTAGAAAAGTATATTGGAGGAAAACTTAATGTGGGAATGGTTAATAATAATACTCTTCATTTTATTGGTAATAATAAGAAACAAGAAAAGAGGATTCTTTTGGAAAGCCAGAAATGGTTCGGAACTTTCTTTCAAGGAATTTATGAAGAGTTGGAAAGAGGGAGTAGAAGGAATCACCCCATTGCAACAAACAAAAACAACCCTTTGGTCTTATCCTTTGGTTCTTGGGGGAATTTTAACAGGAATAGTAATTACAATTTTAAAAAAACAATGGTGGTTAGTCCTAATATTGTCGGGTTCACTTCCAATGACTTTGATAGGTCTTTTATCAACTTGGCAAAAATTTAAACAACAAAGTAAAATATACAAAACAATGAAATTATTAGAAAGATTAGAACAAGCAAAATCTCGATTGGAATATGAAGAAATGGAAGGAACACACACTTATACTATGTGTCAATGTAAAAGAAAAAGTTCAAGAAGTTATAATTGTGTATTGTGTTTAAAAGAAGAGATTGAAAAAATAGAAAAAGAATTGGAGGAAGGAAAATGATAAAATTAATTGGAACAACACATTTAGTTCCCAAAGAAGAAATAGAAAAGATAATCAAAGAAGAAAATCCGGATGTAATTGGAGTTGAATTATGTCAAACAAGATACAATATTTTTACAAATCAAGTAAAACAAGAAAAAGGAAAAGATGATTCTCTAATTGGAAAAATTACTGAAGAGACAAGAAAGAAAGCAGAAGAACAGAATTTAGATTATGGCTCAGACCAAAAATCAGCAATGTTTTATGCAATTAATAATAATATTCCTTTACTTTTAGTAGATAAAGACATAGTTGAAATAAAACAAGAGATGACTCAAATTCCTATTGAAGAACAAACTTATTTACAAAAAGAATTATTAAAATTCCAAGAAGAAAGTCTACAAAAAGAAGTTAATGAAGTGGAAGTGATTGAAAGAATGAAAAAAGATATTCCAATCACTTACAAAGTTTTAGTGGAAGGAAGAAATAATTTTATTATATCTAAAATAAAAAAAGCTAAAGAAGAACATCCAAACAAAAAAATATTAATTTTCTTGGGAAAAGGACATATTAAAGAAATTGAAAGGGGGATAAAATGAAACTAAAAAAACAAAAGAAAAAAAATTATTTGGATTGCATATTCAAATTATTTAGTATTTTGATAATATTGCTAATTGGATTAAATTTAATCTTTCATCAAGATAGTGAAACAGTAAAGATAGTTGGAATGATTGGAGGAAATGTGTTTTTGATTTGGCTTATGTTAAAATCAAATAATTGGGTGTAAATATTAAAAAAAAAGATAATAAAATGAAAGAAGAAAATAAGAAAATAAGAGAACTTGAATGGAAACTTATAAAAGAAATAAGATGGACAACATTTTTTGTTTTTTTAATGTTGATTTTTATTGCTTTTTCTATGGTAGATTCTATAAAGATTAATAAATTGGAAAATCAACTCCAATCTTGTCAAGATAATGTTAAAGTTTGGACAGCAAAGTTTTATTGTGAAGATGAAACATCAAGAATAACAATGGAGTATGATTTTGAAAACAAAACTATTCGAGATGTTTTTCAAAAGGTAATATTAGATACAATTGATTTGAATTGTGAGGTAATAAAATGAATAAAAAACAAAAGAATGAGAAAATATTTTTAATTATGTTCGTATTGGGAATAGGATTAATAGGGGGATTTGTTGTTGGAATGATGATTCAACAAATGATTTTTATTGCAGGAGCAATTGAAATCGCTGAAGGTCTTGAAGGAACTACATTTAATATTGAAGTTGATATTAATGAAACAGAATTAATTAAAGGATTCAAAGAAATATTAGTTCCAATTTTTAATCAGACATTCCAAGAAAATAAAAAGGAAGGAGTAATAAAATGAAAAAAGAAAAACAATTTTGGAAAATTATGTTACTAAATATTATTACATTAGGATTTTATGGTGGTGGAGAAGCAATGAAAACTTTAGAGGGAGCTGGACTTTTAGAAACTAAAAAGGAGAGTAAAAGATAAAATGGATTGGAGAATTTGGGTAATAATAATTTTAGTATCTTTATCAGCAGTAGATTTAGGACTAACAACTTATTATGTTGATAAATATAAAGGATGGCAACCAGAAAAACCATTCAATCTAATTGAATTAAATCCTCTTCTCGTTTTCTTATGGAATAAAATGGGATTTTGGTTAGGAATGTTTGTTGGAAGTGTAATTATTTTAAGTCTAGTTTATATTGTAGCCAAATCTGCACATTGGATTGTAGTTCTACTATTATTCTTATTCTTATTGTATGCTTTATTTAATCACTTTATAAATATAAATTTACTTCACAACCTAATAGAAAAATACTCTTCGGGTTCTCTTCCAATTTTTTAGGATAATGAAGGAAAATAAATAAAATGAAAACAAAATTAGGAAAAAATCAAATAATAATATTTACTTTAATTGGAATTTCTTCAACATTGTTTTATTATACAAATAAATTAATTCTAAAAGGGGGCAATTTTAGTGATGGGATTTTAGTGGGATTTCTACTAGGTTTAATTTTTATTTGTTCATCAACAATATTATTCCTTTGGATAAGAATGATTTATTTAAATTGGAAGGTTAGAATAAAATGAGATGGAAAGTTACTATCAGTTCACAGAACAAATACATAAATGAATCACAACCTTATGTTAATAGGGAATTAATTAGAATACTTAAATTAGTTAAAAATATTGAGGGAGAAACAAAACGGAATAAAGAAAAAGAAAATGGTTGGAGTATTGAGGAATTCATTAAGAACTTCCAAACATTTGATAACGCAATAAAGTTTATGGAGAAAATTTCAAATGATTTGTTTTATATAAAACTAGAGAGGTATAATTAAAAATGAATAAATTACATAGTAAAGAAATAAGTAAATCAAAATGGAAATTATTTGTTTGGACACCAATAATATTGGGAACAATAATTCTTTCAATATTCGATTCAACATTTTTTATTCCTAAAGATTCTTATCGTTGGGCTTTACTTGGTTCAATAGGGGGGATGTTGATTGGATGGGGATTTGGTTTGGTTTATGCGAGAGTATATAAAATAAAGGGGATAGACAAATGAGTGAATTAATTGAACTATTAAATTATTTGAATCAAACGGGGGGAATCCCACTAGTTATTAATCAGACAACAACAACAAATCCATATCAATTTTTTTTAACATTGGTAATTACCGGGGCAATGATTCTCTGGTTTGTTTCAATTTTTTTTGGACAAGGGGTTTTATATTTATTTTCTTTAATTCAATTAAAAATATTCAAAAGAAAGAATGGAATAAAACATTTATTATTAATTAAACACACTACTACTGATATGTTTAGTCAAGCAATGATTAATCAAAAAACCTTGAAAAAAGTTCAAGAAGCATTAATGAAATTCAAAGGAAAGAATTTTGATTTAATATTGTGGACACCTGGAGGAGAAATATTTAGTGCAGTTTATATAAGTAGAATGTTAAAACAATATAAAGGTAAAATAAGAAGTTTTGTTCCAATTTATTCAATGAGTGGTGGGACTTTATTAGCTCTCTCAACTAATGAAATTCATATGAATGATTATTCTTGTCTTGGTGCGGTCGACCCCCAATTAGGAAATCTATTCAAATTTGGTTCAGCAAGAACTTGGAAAGAAGTATTAAAATTAAAAAAGAATAAAGCTGATGATAGTTCAATTGCCTTCAAACATATGGGGGAACAATATACTAAATCAATAAAAGAAAATCTAAAAGGGTTATTAATCGATAAAGTAAATAAAAAAGATTTAAATAAAGTTGTTAAATTATTAACTTCTGGAGAAGTTGAACATGCTTTCAATTTTACTAAAGAAATATTGAGAAGTCAAGGACTAAGAATTAAAGATATAGATGATGGCACAAATATAAAATTAATCAAATTAATTAAACATATTCCCGATGGGGTTTTTTATAATTAAAATGAAAACAGAAACAAAAATCGCAGAAGAGAATATTAGGATAATATTAGAGATTAAAGATATTGATTGGGTAGAAGATAGTTTAAAGATTTTAAGGAAATTATCTAAAGAACACAAAGCATCATGCCAGAGGTTTTTGGAGTTTTTGGAAGATTTAATTGAGTGGGCTGATAAGAATAATATGGCAAATGATTTTTACCAAGACCTCACTTTAAAAATCACCGACTTAAAAAACGCAATTAAAAAATATGATGAGGTAGGGATTTAAGATGAATTGTAAATATTGTAAAGAACCTATGCAAGATTTCACGGATAGTTTTGTAATGTGTTATAATGATGATTGTCCCCATATGAAATTAGATAGTATTGAAAGACAAGGAGCAAAAACAAGAAGGTATTGTATACAAAAATGAAAACAAAAAAACAACTTGAAAAAGATGAATTAAAAGAGATACAATTAAAAGAAATTAGAGAATTTACATGGGATTGTATTTGTGATGGATACGGTGATTCTAAAAGTAATATTAAAGCAAATTGCACTATAGATATTGATGAAATTGTTGATTTAGTCTTTAAGGCAACATACAAAAGGGTAACTCTCACCCAAACAAATGAAATAATTAAGATGATTGAAAAAGGTTGTGGTGAGAATTGGGATAACAAAGAAAAGGTTGGAAGTTATGTAACTGAATGTTTTGAAGGGAATTTATGTTATTCATGTAATAAGCATTTAACAAAAATCAAGGGGGATGAAAAATGAATGAGCAAATGATGGGAAGAGAAGTTTATTGTAATAAGTGTAATCAGAGGTTTGTAGTCAGGGGTTGGAGATTATGTGGGGCTAAAACTCTTTCTTGTTTTTATTGTGGGAAGAGGATACCTAATGAAAATAAAGTTCAGACAAAAATCAAAGGGGGTGGAAAATGAAAAAAATAACATCAGCATTAGGAGTCGTGAGTATAATAGCCATAGGGATTACAATGACTTATTTCCTGGAAATATACAAAGACTTTACCCAATTAATATTGGTTTTAACAATATCAGGATTAATTATTCTTGTGGGATTCTTTTTCATATATGAATGGATGCAAAAGAAAGACGAAGAATTAAAAGAAATAAATAAATCGATTGATTTAACAAGAGAGTGGGTTAGAGAAGTTGAAAAGAAAATAAAATGAATAAAAAAAAAGATGAAAAACTTAAAGGAAGATTGTTGGGTATTCTTTTTGGATTAATGATGTGTGATTTTCTAACAACTTTTATTGTTGTGGGTTTTCTTGGATTTATCGAATTAAGTTTTATTCCAAAAGTATTTATTAGTCTTTTTGGTTTTTTTGGGTATTTTGGATTTATTATTTTAGTTTTTTTTATGTTAACACTCTTGGCAGATTTTAACTATAAAATTGCAATGGAAAATAAAAGGAATTATTGGACAAGATTTTTAGGATTATATATGGCAATTTCAATTTATATTGTTACAGTATTTTCAAATCTTTTAAATATAATTTTTACTATAAAATAATTAAAATGGAGAATTGGTTAATTTATACATTAATTGGGGTTGGATTATTTATAATTAGTTTATTCTTTGAATTTATGAGAGATATTTATGAAGACATTTTAGATTTTATTGGAGATGTTTTTGAAGATATTTTAGGAGATTTTGGAGAGGGACTATTTTATGTAATTTCTTTTGAATGGGTTGGTGACATTCCAGATTTTTTTGGAACAATGTTTGATGATATTAGTGAATTTAGTGTTTATGGTTTAGTATTTGGAATTATAGGGTTTGTTACAATCTTTTTATTAAGAGAACAAATGGTTACTCCCTTTGTTTCATATTTTGCACCAGCCGCAAAGATATTTTGGACAATAGCAACTTATGTTACAGTTTTCATTGGGGGATATATGATGGGGAAATTTTTTGAAAATAGTTGAAAGGAGGAAAAAATGTCATTTAAAGAAAATTTACAAAAAAGGATTGAAAGAAACGCAGTAAAAGTTCCAGATGTAACTTGGACAAATAAAGATGGAAGAATATTCAGGGAAGATGTAATCATTAAACGCTCAAGAATACCTTTAATTGGGGATTGGACAAGAATCTACCCACCTCTTGATGAGTATGGAAAAATTAAGTGGATAAATACCATCTTTGGTGGTAGAAAGAATTTCACAAAATTATTGATTGTCTTGGGTATAATTGGATTAATTTTACTATCTTACTATGAATTTTTTAATCAATATAGTTCATTAAGGGAAAGTTGTGAACCATTCCTTAATATAATACCATGAAACCAATAATTTATCTTTATTTCCATTCAAAGATATTAAATTGGAAAGGGAAAGAAATGAGTGAAAAAGAATTTAAAAGTTCCTTTTTCCAATGGCGAATTCCAAAAACATTAAGAATTCCAATAATGCAAGAAATGGAAAAAATGGGTCTCTTAAAAATAGAAAAGAAAGTCGTTCATATGAATAATTATTATTTTAAAGAAAAAGAGTTTAAATCAAATTCCAAAGACCCAGATACAAAAAAGGAAAAACCATACCTTCCAAACAATCTATTGTAACTTAAAAGAAGTAAGAAAGGTTTATAAACCATTTATTCCTATATAGAATATTATTAAAAGATGTTTAAAAAATTAACACCCAAACAAAGAATCGCTTTAATTGTTTTCAATAGAAGACATTGTGAAATTTGTTTTAAAATGGGTAATAAAACAAAATATCTTTCAAGTGAATTGGAAATAAATAGAATCAAAGGTGGGTATGAAGGTGGATTATATTCAACACATAATATAACTATCTTATGTAAACCTCATCATAAAATAATAAGTCAAGCACAAAGAATAAGTCTTGGAATACAAAACTAAAATGAAACAAGAAACATGCAAGAATCCTAAATGTGGGCTTGAAGAAAAATACCATCCAGTATTTATGGATAAAGAAGAATTATGTAAGAAGTTTGAACCTCAAGATGATGAGATTCCAGAAAATATTAAAGAAGAATT
>SDBV01007320.1_pt1 | contig 15129 bp, 25 predicted proteins | sample 2277081 | NCBI WGS metagenome assembly SDBV01 (sample SAMN10402039, study PRJNA504765) | marine sediment metagenome | isolation source: marine sediment core GS10_PC15, 223 cmbsf | place: Arctic Ocean: Southern Knipovich Ridge | collected 2010
GTATGGGGACAGGCGGGGTCTGGGGTGGAGGCTGTGTGTATAATATAATGAGACGGACAGAATTGGATTATGGTATTGTACATAGCGATTGTGTACTGTTGTAAATAGTACTTGACATCATGGTACTCTGTTATTATATTGTCCAGTATGAAGAGTCGTGTAATATTTATGTATAGACAGAGGTGGGTACATATAACTGGAAAGAACAAGGGTTATTGGATAATTAGACTATTTTTATTCAAACGGTGTTTAACGATTGTGTTTGGCAGGTATGTGACATTGCATTTTCATTTGAATGGATGTACTGGGTTTTGATATAGCAAAACACGAATGTACTTGACATCTCGGTAGCGACCTATTATATTGTGAGTAAAGGAGGTATGAAATGAAGAAGAAAGAGAATTTAATACGGAAACTTAGTTGTTCATTCGGTGACCATGTAACAAAGGATAAGAGTAATCGTTATAGCCTTGTTAGGTTAATAGAAATTGATGGTGAATTCTATGAACAGCATAATGTGTTTTTTGTTTGTGATAGATGTAAGTGTTTATATTGTGGAGAAACATAAAGATAACTCTTGACAATTGCTTATCAACGTGTTATATTGTAACAAAGGAGGAAATGGTTATGAAGCATCTTGAGAATATTAAAAAGGAACAAATGTACGATGCATACGATTTAATTGCTTTAATGGTTGATATTGACAATGTTGATTTATTGCGAGTTGAGAAGGAATATTCTGAATTATCTCCAAGTGGTCGCCGTCGTGTAATAGAAATAATGGAGCAATTGGTAATAGAGCAAAGGAACGACTATATTTTAAAAGCTGGAAAGTTCACTAAGATATTAGATATGTTTAGTCATTATGAAGTAACAACATAACAAGCATTAGCCCCCTCAGCACGCTGTACTGCCCCAATTTTGCACTATAATCGAAAACAGGTAGCTGTGGTACGGTTGGGGATTTGAGGGCTCAGAATGGAGGATATGTGATGCCAACAAAAATAGAATGGTGTGATGAGGTTTGGAATCCGGTAACTGGGTGCACGAAGATACGAACTGGATGTACGAACTGTTATGCGGAAGGTATTGCAAAACGTTTTTGGGGCAATAGAAAGTTTACAGACGTTCAGTGTCATTCCGATAGACTTGAACAGCCAATGCATTGGAGAAAGCCACGTAAGATATTCGTATGCTCAATGGGAGATTTATTTCATGAAGATGTGCCGTTTAAATTCATTGATGATGTTTTCTCTGTAATGATTCAAGCATCACATCACAAATTTATTCTCTTAACCAAACGCCCACAAAGAATGAAAGAATATTTTGATTCTATCTATACTGATAATGAAAGGTATGATGGTTTCCCATTGTGCAAAATGCTAAATCACATCTGGCTCGGAGTCTCAGTTTCCACTCAAAAAGATGCTGATGAAATGATACCGGTACTCTTACAGATTCCTGCGACAGTCCGGTTTGTATCGATGGAGCCCATGCTAACCAAGATTAATATATCTGAAGATATACAGGGTTTTGAGCACGGTAATTGGCACAAAAAGCGCCCATCTTTAGATTGGGTAATATGCGGTTGTGAGTCTGGACAGAATCGCAGGCATATAGATATAGACCGCATAAGGAATTTAAAAAACCAATGTGTCGAAGCTGGCGTGCCTTTCTTTTTGAAACAGATGGAAATTAATGGGAAAGTAGTGAAAATGCCCGAACTTGACGGTAAAGTATGGAATCAATACCCAGATGAAAAATAATCCTTGACATCTCGGCAATAATTTATTACATTGTAGGTAGGAGGTAGTTATGGATGAGAAACTACAGGATTTAGAATATCAGCTTGATTGGTTTGAGCGTGAGCTTGTTGATGGGATGTCAATGGACACGGTGCATCAGGATCTTGTCAAGGTGTTCCGTGCTTTTATTGAAGTAGTGAAAGAAATTAAGGAGTAAATCATGGATACTACAGCGCAGTACATTAAGCAATGTGAACAGGCGAGAGAGATACAGGAATCGTGGAGATGGGTGGGTGGTGATTGGTGGGTTCAAACAGACACAAAAGTGGTTTATTGTATTCCAAGTAAAACATACAGCCATGCTTGGAGAGGTGATAGATATATGTGTATGTATGACCCACCGGAGTTGACAAGGTATTTATGTATTTGGCTTCCTCGACAAGACCAGTTGCAGGATATGGTAATACTAACTTTCGATATATGGCAAAAATTAGACCATTTTGCAGACATGGGATGGTTAGATGGTTATGCATACTTTGGAGATAGTTTCGAGCATATTGATACTTATGAGAAAGCATGGTTATGTTTCGTAATGTATCATGAGCACAAAAAGTTATGGGATAAGGAGAAGGAACAATGGAACTGCTTATAATACCTGTTATCTGCTTTATAACAGGTGGACTTCTTGGTGCTCTTATAATGGCACTACTGGTTGTGGCGAGCAATGGTGATAAAGCTATGGCAAACAGAGTTGTAACAAATAATACCCTTTGGTGGCAACAGAAGGAGTAAATTATGAAATGGTTTTTACTTGTTATGAGTACTATATTGGGGCTTAGTGTTATCAATATAATAGTAGGACAAACACCTATAGACGAAGTGGGTATTATTAGACTATATGGCGATGGCACTGAAGGAGGAAAGATTGATTTCTTAATATCAGAACAAGATACCACTGAGTATATATGGAGTGATGAGATTGTTTTTGACAAGTCTTTTCATATAGAACCCCCTGGCTCTGATGTATGGATGATAGTAGATTATGACGGTTACATTATATTAGGGGATAGCTTAATTGTAATCGACATGAACAATCAGGGGTCAGTGTCATACAAAGATAGCACTAAGCTTGATGAGGCTGCCACATTGTTTTGGAAGGCTATCTCTTCTGTATACAACGACTCTTATAGGTACGGTTACAATACAACAATGTGGAAAAACCCCAACGAAAACTATGTAAGTTGTCCATACTGTGGTAGTAAGATAATAGTAAGAAATTGGCAACAGGAGGAGAAATGATATGAAAAACAATATAGCTATTTGGGCTATGATAATAATATTATCCTGTACAGTTATGATGATGCAGTGTAATATAACTGGGTTAGAAAAAAATGTTCTTAAACATATATATTTAACGAACGAGATAGTTGATGTAATAATAAAATATCATCAATAATATGTACTGGTGGCACAAGGAGGACTAATGCCCAAAACAATAAAAGAAGTACTTTTTTTCTCGAACGGTGTTACGGCAGTGTTTGATGAATCAGGACAGCAAATAGCAAAATTACAAAAAGCATGGTTCCGTATGTATATTAATTTCTTGAAAGAAAATGGCTATACATCGAAAGAAATTGAGGGAGTAAAATTCACATTCCAAAATGGTGATAGGGCTATGTATATAGCAAAGTATGATAACTGGGAGTTTAAATGAAAACAACTGCTAAGGACTTCAAAACCTTCAAAGATGAGTGCCAACGATGGATAGATTACTTCGGGCTACATGGTTGGGATGTTGAATATACCCATGATATAGGTGATAATGTAATGGCGACTTTTTGGCACAGTCTTGAAGGAAGAAGTGTAACTATCAATTTATCTCTCAATGTTCCAGACTGGCTTTATAATGAGAATAATATCAAAAAGGCTGCATTTCACGAGGTTGTAGAATCAATGTTGTTAGGTGGATTAGCCCTGTTGGCAGATGCAAGGTATATAAACAAAGAGGAGATTACAGCCTCTACACATGAAATAGTAGGTACACTTGAGAACACGTTATTTAAGGGTATTAAGCCATGATTGACACTAAATTATCAGGCATAATATCCGAACTACGTTGTCGATTAGAGGGTGTACTTGACGTAACGCCCTTTGATGAGCCTGGTGCAATAGCGTTATGCGAAGTAGTGCTTGATTTCTTGGACAATCTTACAGACTATGTGGAGGAGAAACAATGAAAAGTGTAAAGATTATTATTCGTAGAGGCGACAATACAATCGTCAAAGAGTTTGATTTTCCCACTGACGATATAAAATTCTTTGAGGAGTATTGTAAAGGAACTACCATTCCGGTAATTGGTGATGGATTTATGATGATTGACATAAGACCTGTTTTTGGTAAGGAGGAGTAATGAAAATACTACACGATAACTTCACCGTAGACGGTAGACGTGGTGAATGGCGACTTGATATATACGGTGATACACATCTTGGTACAGACAGTGTAGCAGAAGATAAGCTAAAGATTGATATAGCAGAAACTAAAGCAAGTGGTAATTATTGGTGTCACGTAGGAGATGTAATAGACGGCATAACATCAGGTGACAGACGATTCAATGAGGCTTACCGTATGAACCTTGCACCGTGGGCATGGAAAGCATATCGGGAAAGCAGATTAATAGAAGCACAGTGGGACAAGTTTGAAGAGTTATTTGAGTCAATAATGTCACAGGGTACATTTGTATTGTCTGGTGATGGTAAACACAATCAAATGGGCGATATATCAGATTGTTTCAAAACATCATTAGCAAATCTCGGTTTACCTGGTGGTTTCCCTGCATGTTTTTATATGCCGGTATTCAACCGTGGTTCAACAGCAGAAGTTAGGGTTCCTTTAATGTTTCATCATGGTTGGTTTGCAGGAAGAACAACAAGTAACAAGGTTATACAGCTTGAACGTGCACTGAATCAGTTCCCGCAAGTATGGGGGTTTATTTGTGGTCATGGGCACAATAAGGTAGAAACACGTGTTAATTCACTTGTAGTAGAAGAGAACAAGGTTACAGAACGTACCAGACGTGGTGCAATGACGGGGAGCTATCTACGTACTTATGCGCATGATACAGTTGGTTATGGCGAAATAAAAGGCTATCCACCTGTAGCAGTGGGTAAGATAACACTTGTACTGCGACCATTCTACTACGATAAAGAAAAACGTATAGAGTTTGAAGGAATGTAAACAATAAAATAATATGGGGTAAACATGGGCATAGACGATTGTGAAAGATGTAGCAACCGTTTTGCAGAAGCATGGCAAAATGAACAACAGCAAAAAATAACTGATATGGGAGAATATATTAAAAACCATTTGACTGGCAAATATATGTCCTTATGGACTATATGCAGATGGAAATATATATTAAAGCTGTTATGGAAAGAGTTTAGACGAGATACGAGAGCTATTTAGCAACGAAAGGAGTGGTTAGTGTTGACAGTAACAGTGGGTAAAAAGGTGCTTGAAATAGCGGACAGTGAACGACAACGTACAGAAATATTTGATAGGGTGGTTGGTTACTACAGACCCATTACTGAATGGAATATAGGTAAGCAACAGGAATTCAGGGACAGAATACGATATGGTGAAGGTGAAATGTTATACGAGATAAGGGAGGAATAATTATGGACAAGCAATACAAAACAATGTTAGATAAAGCAACAGAGATTACATCATGGGCTCCAAGTAGCACACAAAGAAAGGAAGGATTTTCCAATTACCGTATATATTATGAACCACCCGATATGCCAAAAAACTACCATAGATTTTTCTTTACAAAAACACCCGAACAGTTATTCTTAATGTTTGCTATGTATGTAATACATGGCAAGGAATGGAATGGTGAAAAAAAAGAATGGGAAGTGAGAGATGGCACAATATCAAAGGAGTAATAATTTAGACTAATTAAAAAAAGTTCTTGACTTCTGAAAGCAAATGTATTATATTGTATACACAGATTAGCGGTTTGAGCTTTATCCAGTTGAGTTACAAATAAAGGGGCACAACTCCAAAGTGCCTTTTTATTTACATATACAGTAGCACGATTATTAAAAACATGTTACTATAAAGGCTTACCCCCAAATGAGTCTAAAGAAGCTATCTACAAAGCACGTCAACATGGCATTAATGCTCGCTATGGGTGCTGACCGCAATGACGTTGCGGAAAAATACGATGTACACCCCGATACACTTTCTCGGCTCTGCACCAACGAGCCACTATTCATTGACGAAATAGAACGAGTGCAATCCATTATCAGAGAGCAGACCATTGCGAAATATCATGGTAGTGTTATTGAGCCTATACTTAATAAGCTCGATAAAATTACTACTCAGTTGCTAAGTCTTGCTCTGGGCAAAACTGTTTCTGAGAGCGTTAAGAAGGCAGCCCTTATGGACTGTATTAACCTTATTAAGGTTACAGCCATAGCTGATGAGGAAGAGGGTGTTAGGGTTCCACAACTTACAATAGAAATTAAGGACAAAGGTAGCGGTAGTAGTTTTAATCTTATAGAAAAGGTGTCATAATGATACGATTAATTCGTTATTTGTATCACTATTTTTTCTGTGTAGGGATATTTGGCCAATATTGGAACAAACACAAATTATTGAAAGCTATGTTGTTCTGGCGTGATAATATGATATGCTCTGGCAATTTGCATGGTACTAAATTTAGTGTTACGTTATTGTCGGAAGAGGCAGTAGATAGGCATAACAGAATTTATAAAGATGATTGTTTCAGTCGTATAAAAAAAGTATATCATACAACCATTCGCAAAAAGGTATCGTAATGCCGAAAAAGACGGTTGGTGGAAAACAATATCACTTTACTGGCGGAAGATGGCGTAGAGTAGGTAAGAAAAGAAAGACTCATAAAGGGCATAAATGAAACCCAAGCTACGAGCAAACAACGCCTTATATCAGACATGGACAGATTTTAATCCGAAACAGCAGGAATTTGTATTCTCAAAGACTAAAAATATCATGGCAAGCGGAGGCAAGGGAGGCGGAAAAACCGTTGCCCTCGTGCGGAGGACAATACTGCTCCTCATCGATAGCCCCATATTCGGTGACATGTCTGGAAATGTCGGATGTATCGGGCGGTTACGAGAGAAGGACTTTATTCGTACTACACTCCCTGAACTAAAGAAGTGGTTGCCGCCACCGTGGATTAAGAGTGAACAGAAGAACATAGGCAGGCTGGAGCTAATCAATGGTTCAGTCTTGTGGTATGCTCACTTTGATAATATTAGTTCCGTAGTGTCGCTTAATCTTGGTTTCATAGCTGCTGACCAAGCCGAGGAGATGCCTGAAGAAGTATGGGATGAATTATCATACAACCGTATTCGTCTCAAGACCATGACGAGATATAGGCGTGATGGCACATTAATTGTACCACAATTTGATGCGAAAGGTAACTGTATAAGTACCGACCCGTTGGAACAGGCTGCGGTACTCAATTACCAGACAGCTTTCGGTGCGTGTAATCCAAGACGTTGTTGGATATATAACAGGTTTGTACGGAATGAGGAATATCGTATATCATCTGACCTAAAAGTACAGGAGAAGTATAATCCAAAATATCAACTTATCAATATACCCACTACAGAGAACATAAGGAATGTACCGCAAGATTATATATCAGACCAGAAAAAGGACAAAACCGATAAGGCATACAATCGTGATGTACTTGGTACGTGGGATGCATGGGAAGGACAGATATACATTGACTTTACCGATGACCTGATACGGACTGACGATACAGATGATAAGCCTGCTAATATTATACCGCATCCATCGTGGAAGATATATATCGGCATCGACCACGGGGGGACAGGACTTGACCCAAGTAAAGCAACGGGCGTAACGGCGGTAGTCTTTGTGGCGATAGAGACGATACCCGGTAGCTTTCCGAAGGCACACGTTTTCGATGAACTATATCTGCCGTCATCGACCATAAAAGAGACGGTTGAAGCTATTGACAACAAGTTGCAACATATCTACACACAGCAGAAATACCACTACCCTGAAATCATCACATCAGCCGTCCCTGGTAGGCGAGTGGATGTGCAGAAGTGGCGATGTGACCCATCAATGCAGAAGAACATACAAGACTCTAACGAAACTATTATACAACGCTATAAAAGATTTGCGAAACTGCGTGGTATGAAAATGCCATTAGCACCTGGTGGTAACGATTTTAGTGAGACATCAGAGCGGGTTAGCTGGATAATGCGTGAAAAGATTATGGATGTCAGTCCAAAATGTATCGATTTTATTGAAGACCATAAGGATTGGGAATATGGCAACAACGAGAAACCTCGTTTGATGCAAAAAGACCATGCCGCAGATGCATTTAGGTACATCGCCTCCGCATTCCCATTCGCCATGAAGAAGCTATCATTACCTGCATTACCTAAATCCATAGTGGATGTGGTTCTTGAACAGCAGGAACAGGACAGAATGGCCAATAGTTACGATGAAGTGTATGGGGATTTTGCCAATGTTTAGTGACGAACAGAAAGCAAAGTTGGAAGCTGCTGGTTGGACTATTGGAACCGTAGAGGATTTAGAAGATATTGATTTATTACGCTATTGGCAAGATAAACCATTACCCAATATAGACCCTTGCCATTCAGATTGTAATCATCAGGAGAATGATTGATGCTTAACTATATAGCACTATTTGGCTTTCTTGGCTTACTGTTTTACGTATTCAAGCGTATTCTCGACAGGGCTGACCAGCAAAGCCACTATATAATGAATCACAAAGACCCACAATCCTATCATGCGTCATTTAAAAAGCCACATGGCAACAAGCCTACATCGAAGGACATTAAGGGCGAGAAGGACAAGCTTATAGATAATACATGGGATGAGGCATATTTAAGTGGTCAATTAACAAAGGAACAAGCTAAAATATTAGGAATGGATGTAGATGCTCAGTAAAGATTCACGATTCCACTACAAAGACATATTGCTTCCCAATGATACAGATGATGAAATCATTGAGAATGTAAATACCAAGATACAACGTTATATGCAGTTTTCTCGTAGACTACGTAGGCAATGGTTGGTCAATGCGGCAATGGCTCGTGGCAATCAGTTCTCCGTATTGTATGGAACGGAGTCTCATCTAATACAACTACCCGAAACCAGCGGTCGTAGAAAAGTACAGGATGACATGATTAGCCCGTGGATACAGCACATGGTAGCCAATATGATGATGGCAAGACCTGATTACGAAGCTATCCCTGAAAACCGTAACACGGACAGTGTAACAGCAGCGAGAATGGCTACTAATGTACTTCGTTACTATTGGGATGATTGGAGATTCATTGAAAAAGATGTAATGATTAACATATTCTTACTTATTTTCGGCAATGCATTTTGTTTTATCAATTATATACCAGACAGCAAGAGTGTATCCACACCTGTTCTTGATGAATCCATGCAACCTGTACTTGATGACGAGAACATGCCGGTATTCGACCAGCATTTCGTGGGCGACCTTACGTCACAGATATTTATGCCTGACCAAGTTCTTTGCAACCTTGACCCGTCACCGCTTGAACAGAAACCGTGGGTAATAGTACGTGTTCGTAGGTCATTGGATTACTACAGGAATCACCCTATATATGGCAAGGTTAAGAAAGACGGCAAGTTAGCGGTTGACATGATGATGGCTGATTCAATGAGCACTGCTGATGCTGACGATATTAGTCGTATATCTCGTGGACGTGAAAACGATGCTTCTATGGTGGCTGACGGTGCTGATGAGAACCTGTATATGCAACTACCCTCACACAGTAACGACAAAGGCATGGTAGCTGTTGTGGCTGGTGGACAATTGCTATTCAAAAAGGACTGGACATTCAAGAAACTCACAACATATCCCATAGAGCATTTTCATGGCATTAAGGAGCCTGGTGAGTTCTATGCGAGAACATCTTTGGAACGCCAGATACCGCTACAAAAGGGAGTCAACATCCTTAACTCCATTGTCATAACCAATGCTGTGGATATGGCACATCAAAAGGTTATTATACATAATGACTGCGGTGTGGATAGTATATCAGACACAACGGGCGTAATACGTGGTGATTGGTTACAGGCATGGCAAGAGCCTCATATAATGGATATTAAGCCATTGCCTGACTATATAGAGACACGCATAGCTGCTATGAAAGCCTCGATACGTGATATACAGAGTTTTCATGGTGCAAGTGCTGGCGGTGCGGTATCGGGTGTTCGTAGCAATGTTCATGCTGACAATTTACAAGATCAAGATTTGTTACCTTTGCACACTATGGACAACTTAAAAGAATTGTCGTACAGCCGTCTTGGTGAAAAGATACTCACTATTGTTGCGGAAAAGATAACGGATGAAAGGGCATTAGTATTTACAGATGGCAATGGCAGGGATATAACAATAGAGAACTTTCGTGGTGCTATGCTGGGCAATGTCCGCAAGGTGCGTGTACGCATGATGAATCAACACTTGCGTTCCCGTTCTGCAACATTACAAAATATATATAATTACTTTGCGGCAGGCATGATAACAGACCAGTTTGGCAATCCCGACCCGATTAAGGTTATGTCCATGATAGAGTTTGCCATGCCGGACGACATGTTGCGTGATTACAAGATACATTCCAATAGAGCATATAAGGAAAACGATAGATTAATGCGTGGCGAACCCACGATACCACATGCTTGGGAGAACCATCGCATACATCTAACTGTACATCAAGAGCACCAAAACAGCGCAGAGTTCATGGCACTTGTTGAAGCTGCGGAAGCTGGCGATGCTGGTGCAACAAAAATAGTAGAACGTTTCAACGAACATGTTGAAGCTACAGCACAGATGCAAGCAGAAGCCCTTAGTGGATTAGCTCCGCCTGAGGGTGAACAGACAAGTCAAGAGCAGACCAAACAGGGACAACAGCCCAAACAAGAGCAACAGTCCCAGCCGTCTGCATGACCTCTAACAGAAGGAGTTACAAAAAATGGCGAAAGAAAAAGAAGGCGTTGACCTCGACATCCAAGGTGGCAAAGAGGCTAACCAACCTGAACTCGTTGAAGTGGATTTTAATAATGAAAAAGTCATGGTTCCAAAAGAAACTGCTGACAAGTTTCACGAGATGGAACATAACCTCAAAAGTGGCTATGACAAAAAGTTAGTTGATGAACGAGTAGTAATACAACAGGAGCGTGATAAGCTACAGGCTGATTTTAAAGCTGATGTAGCTGATTACAACGACTTGTTAGGAAAAGGTGTAACGGATTTGAGCGGTTTCAGTGCGAGAACAGTTGGTGGCGATGGTCAGTTTCATGGTGCAATACCAGAGCCAGACGGTAATATTGTTGAACCCACAGCTACACCTACTACGTCCGCTTTTACTGATGATGCTTTCACTAAACTCAGCAAGGAGTTAGATAGCACCAATGAACGTCTTGACTTATTAGACAGACGTGATGCTGAACAAGCTGTTCTTATAGCTGAGAGTTTAATCAAAAGTTATCCTGGCTCAAAAGCGTATTTCGATGCAATAAAGAAAACGGATATGGTTGAATTTCATCAACTTCATGGTCGTGCTGCGACACAAGACGAGATAAAAAAGATGTTTTCTACCCGTCATGCAGAATTAAAACCATTTGTTAAACAAGACACAGATATTTCCACTGTCCCCGATGTAAGCGGTGGTGGTAGGCCGAATGTTCCCAAAGTAGAGAGACCGAGAGGTTTCCTTGAGGACACCGATGCTATTACTCAGGCTGCACTGGACAGCGTGAAAATCACACAATAGTATTAAGGAGAGTGAACAGATATGGCTGGCGTTCCAGAAACACGTTCCACATTTGACGACATGCTCAAATATGTGTATGAGGATGCTATTATACAAGCAACACGAGAACAATCTGCACTTATGATGAAGCTGGAAACTATTACCCCTAAAGCACATTTCGGTGGTAAGAGTATAACATTTCCAGTGCTTTACAATTCACAGGGCTCAGTGGGGTCTGCTGCTGAAACCGATTCGCTTCCTGCGAGTCTTCCTGGTAATTTCGACAATGCGGTTATACCGATTACGTATCACTATTTCGGTTGTACTGTAACAGGACAGACCATTGGCACATCACAGACTTCTCAGGATGCCTTTGCAAATGCGTGGACACTTGAAACACAGATTAAAGTTCGTGCATTTAGACAGATGATAAATCGACAGCTGTGCGGTGATGGTAAGGGTATTCTTGCACAACAGGATGGTGCGGTGAATGGACAAGCTATCACGGTTGATAATGCAGGCGGATGGAGTGGTTACAAAGCATCTCATGTTAATGGTGCGCAATTCCTTTCACCTAATATGTATATCCAGGTGAGAGATAGCGGTGGTACTGTTGAAGATGCTGGACTGAAAATCTCAGGCATTACAACTCCTGGTAATTTTGAAAGTTCGGTATCAGCTATTATTACTGTTGTTGGCACATGTTCGAGTTGTGCTGATGGTAGTTATCTATATCCTGCTTTCAGTACTACAGCATCCAATGATGCATACTTGCATGAAGGTGCTGGTATTAAACTGCTTATTGACGACAGTACGGTTGCAACCTCAGTACAGGGTATTGACGGTTCGGTTAACAATGAGTGGAACTCCGTAGTTAAATACGGTAGTAACTCTGGTACAGCCGAAGCCATTACATCCCTGCGCCTCATGGAAGCTATTGCAGAGATACAGGTTGGTTCAGGTGGTAAAGTAGACTTTATTGTTACTTCGCCTGGCGTATGGCTTGCTCTTGGTGCACTTGCTGATGAAAGCAATCAGATAATGAATGCGAAAACTATAGAACTTGGTTATCCGTCATTTGAAATTATGGGCATTCCTGTATTCCAAGACCCTTATTGTGCTGATGAGCTTTATCTTATCGATAATAGGGCACTTGCTATATATGAGACTGGCCCTGCCGGCTGGTTAGACCCTATGAACACAGGGAACTATATCAGGATAAGAAGCGGTGCTTCTACGGTTTATGACCAGGTTGAAGCTAACTGGCGATGGTATATGAATCTTGGCATCAAGAACAGAGCATGGTGTGCCAAGATACAAGATATTACAGTTAGTGGCAGATTTATGTTGAAGGTGTAACAATTAACAATACTGAGTGGTGCGAGTTCGGCATCATGGATGTTCCGCACCGCTTAGTTCACAATTACCTTAGAAGGAGAAGCCGAGATGGGTAGTAAACTAAATTATAGTAATATAGAACATACTTATTTTGAAGCCACCACGTCAGCTACAGCCAATGCAACCATACCTGCAAAAGAGATTATACCGTATAATTATTTAGGTGCTTACAGAAACAGGGTAACGAATCTCCATACAGAAGGTTGCTATGTTGAGGGTGGAGTAACAGGGCGTGATGGTATTATATTTCCTACCGCAGCAGCCGCACTTGCTGCAACAACCAATGTAGCCTCAAAAATAGTGCGCCTTACTGATACGCTTTATGTGGCAATATATCAAGCAACAAATGCCACATTATATGCTATAGCCATGACTTTAAAAGGCACAACGCTGACCGCTGGGTCGGCTGTGTCAGTTAATGCTGGCGATACAGATAGTATAGATATATGTCGTATTAGTAACACTGCATTTGCTGTTTTATTTAATGATGAAGTTGGTGCTGATTATTTGGCTATCAGACCGGGAAGCGTATCCACGAGAACAATTACAATGGGTACAGAGAAAACAAGTGCAATAGCACCTACAGAAGATGAAATGAGTATTTGTTTTGAACCGACTTCAGCTTGTGTTGTTGCGGCTTATGCTGATGGTTCCGATGGACTGTCTGTAGTTGCGTGTCCAGTTTCATCTTTAGCACTTGGAACACTTGGCACTCTTGGTACTGCGGTTGTTCTTGATGCCAGTTCTGCCCCGACAGATACGGCAATAGCACCTATACAGGCTGGATATTGCATGGCTGTATATGCTGATGAAGGCGAAGATTCGAGTTATCTACATGCCATAGTTTTTGCGGTTAGTTCTGCTGGTGCTATTAGTGGTGCAGGAACAGAAAAGACCGTTGATACCAATGTTGCCGGTACACTCACTAAAGCTGTATATGTTAGGGAAAATACCGTTGCTCTTGGATATGCTGATGCGTCTAATGACCCTACAATTCAGATTTGTACTACTTCTGGTGCATCAGGTACGACCATTACGACTGGTACTGCTGTTGTATTACAGGCATGTAACGCTGTAGACTTTGGGTTTGATATGATTGACAGTGACCAAGGTATAGCATTTTGGTGCGATGATGACACAAGCGACTACGGATTTTGTGTACGATTTGCTCTTTCTGGTACAGGTTATCGTACCGTTACGGCTGATGGCACTATTGATGCATTCGTTGAAACTTCTTGTAAAGGTGGAACGCTGATTCAGATGGATGTAGCATGTGCTACCAATGGCAAATGTGTCGGTATCTATACAGATGCCAGTTCCGACCCTGCGGTTATTGCCGGACAGTATTTTGAGAACCGTGTTATTGATATTCGCAGTACAGCAACAAGTGTATCCGCAAAGTTTGATGTAGAACCAACGTGGAAATATGAAGTAACTAATTAATAATTGATGGGGATGAAAGGTTTCGACAGGCTCAATGGGTTCTGGACACCGGTTCGATTCCGGTCATCTCCACCAACTCTGGTTTAAAGGAGAAAATAAAATGTGTACAATTGAAGATTTTAAACAGTGGGTTAAAAATGACGTTTGTCAAAGAAGAACTTTTGAAGATATTGTTAAGATTGTAGCCAATGAGGGAAAAGTTGTTAAGGATAAACCTGATTGCGAGAGAAAATTAAGAATAAGGATTTATACAAACACTACCTGCTATGGAATAGTAGCGATAGAAAGAAGTGGTAAGCGAAAATCATATCTTGGTTGCCAAACATCAAGTAGAAAACCCCGGGCTGGTGAAGATTGGACAAGAGGGAATGATTTAGCAGACGGAAATCTTTCCAAAGAAACATGGGATAAAATTAAGAATGATATAATTGCTTATGAACTTGTAAAAATAGCAAAACTAAAGCAGGAGACTCTATGAAACTACATAGTGACCATATACGTGGCTACAGAATCGACATGAAGGATGGCACTACATTGTGGAATTTTTGCGACCCTGTGTTGCCGTGGTATTTGCACAAGAAACTACATGACATTAATCCTGATATGTATTTTAAGTGGAACAGAATACAGCAACATTGGGAAGTATGGCATGACAGACGACCGTTTCGTGAACCATATTGCATGATGAGGGTGGCTAATGATGA
>SDBV01007321.1_pt1 | contig 15128 bp, 11 predicted proteins | sample 2277081 | NCBI WGS metagenome assembly SDBV01 (sample SAMN10402039, study PRJNA504765) | marine sediment metagenome | isolation source: marine sediment core GS10_PC15, 223 cmbsf | place: Arctic Ocean: Southern Knipovich Ridge | collected 2010
AGAAAATACAACTGTTGTGGACAGAGTGTATCATCTTGACAGGGGCTATGAGAAGCTGGATGATAAACTGAATAAGTTAGGTGCCAGAATAAGGAGAATGAAATGAGGCAGATTAAAGGAACAAGGCCCGGCTGCAGGTCAAAACAGCTTAAAACCTTTATTGAGTCCCTCAGGCAGAGGGCATTTATCTCTGGCAGAAGAGAAAATGTACAGAATATAGTTGGAAAAATTATTAATGATGTTAAGAGAAATGGTGATAAGGCTGTTAAAAAATACACTGAAAAATTTGATTCAATAAAATTAAAAAGACTTTCAGTAGATAAGAGGGAAATAGAGGCCTCTGCTAAAAAAGCGGGCAAAGAATTTTTAAAGGCAATGAAACGTTCAGCCAAAAGAATAAAGGCGTTTCACGAGCTTCAAAAAGAGGAATCATGGTATTTCTCAGAAGATGGTATTTTGCTTGGACATTTAATCAGGCCTATCGAGAAAGTCGGTATGTATATCCCGAAAGGCAGGGGCAAGGCATCTTATCCTTCAACCGTGCTCATGAATGTGATACCCGCACAGGTAGCAGGTGTTAAAGAGATTACCCTATGTGTTCCAATGTCAGGGGGAAAGATTAATCCTTCGGTAGCTGCTGCAATAAAACTACTTGGCTTAAAAAAAGTCTATAGAATAGGCGGTGCTCAGGCAATAGCTGCCATGGCTTATGGCACAGAGACAATAAAGAAGGTAGATAAGATTGTAGGACCAGGGAACATCTATGTCGCCACAGCCAAAAGAATGGTATTTGGGGATGTGGACATTGACATGATTGCAGGGCCGAGCGAGATATTGATAATTGCAGACAGGACTGCCAATCCATCATTTGTAGCGGCAGACATTTTGAGCCAGGCAGAACACGATGAAATGGCATCCTCAATCCTTATTACCAATTCAAAACACCTTGCTGAAAGAGTCAGTAAGGAGCTTGCTCTCCAGTTAAAAGGCCTTAAGAGAAAGGACATTGTAAAAAAATCAATTGATAAATACGGCGCAATAATTATTGCAAAGGACATTGGCACTGCTGTTGACATAGCCAATGAGATAGCCCCTGAACACCTTGAAATAATGACCAGAGTACCGGCAAAGCTTCTGCCGAAGATAAAAAATGCAGGGGCAATCTTCCTGGGCGAATGGACACCGGAATCGCTTGGTGATTATACGGCAGGGCCCAATCATATACTTCCAACCTGCGGCACAGCAAGGTTTTCATCGCCGCTCGGGGTCTATGACTTCATAAAGCGCTCAAGCCTGCTTGATTTCAAAAAACAGGGTTTTTTGAATCTTGCGCAGACAGTTGAGACATTTACAGACGCAGAAGGCATGGAAGCGCACGGGAACTCAATAAGGATCAGGATGCGATAAACTTTAAATCTTATCAATGCCAGAGATAACAAAAATATAGTCTGTTTCTTCATGCACTAAAGGAAGATTATACTTTTGAGAAGGTTCTGTTCAAAAGCCGAAGGGCTTTTTTGATGAGACGGAGGTCATTGGAAGAAAATTGCGGGAATATGTCTATCTCATGGGGAAATAAATCACCTACCTTTACACCGAGAGCATTTGCTATACCTACCAGAGAGTCTAAACTGGGATTGACCTCACCCCGTTCCATTTCACCAACAAACTTATAGCTGAGCCCAGCTTTTTCACCTAATTCCTCTTGGGTAAGAGCCTTCAATTTTCTTAAGGCTCTTATCCTTTTACCCAATCCTTTTCGTATATTATTCATGGATTTCCCCTCTGGGCATTATAGGTGGTTTTTTTATACACGATAAACCCTATATGTATCTTTTTTCTTGACTAATACCACTTATATGTGATATTAATTTGCTAAAATGCGTTTCAGAGGGGAAAGATGGGGTCAATAACCTCTGGTATCAGTTCTACATGGACTTAAGTCATTACTTTTAAGTTTGAATTATAGGGGTGGCTTGCAAACCGCCTTTTTTGTTTGCTTCATAACTAACTATCTTTAAACGTGCCTTAAAATAGGGGGAGTGCGCTATGTTGAGGATAAATAGGTTAATTGCAGTCATTATATTATCTTTCTTTATGGTTATTACTGGTAGTTGTGGAGGAGGAGGTGGTGGAGGCGGTAACGGTAATGGCGGTGGAGGAGGTGAACCTGCCGAGAATTTTATCCTTACAGTAGATAAATTTGGAGAAGGCTTTATCATAAGTGATGTATCAGGAATCAACTGTGACAATGATTGCACCGAATCTTATCCTTCAGGCACTACTGTTGTCTTAACCGCTACAACTGAAGGTGATTCAGAGTTTGCTTCCTGGGCTGGCTGCGATGCTACCTCTGGCAGTGCCTGCACAGTAACGATGGATAGAGACAGGATTATTTTCCCTACGTTTGCCCGCGAGGCTTATATACTTGAAGAAACAACCAAAATTCTGGATGATGATACCTTACAGTATCTGGTCTATCAGGAGGAATCAACATACTACTTTGACCCACAGGCAACCGCTGTGTTAGACCTTGAGCCGGGAGATATTATTGCAGGCAGTACGGGAAAGGGGTTCCTCAGTAAGGTTACACTAGTTTACATATCAGCAGATGGTCTGATTGCTGTACAGACAACGGATGCTACGCTGGAAGATGCTATAAAAGAGGGGACAGTTGCCTTTACAAAAAAACTCACCCATGCTGATCTAACATCTTCGAAAAAAATGATAGAAGGGGCAAGTCTTCGGAAAGCTGCTGATGCAAGTTCTACAGAATTCACAATCGATTTTGACACAACTGTTTACAATTTAAGACCAGCTTTTGATTTTGATTATCCCGTTGGTGATTACACAAGAATATCCGGAAGTGTAACTCTGACACTTGAACCAGACTTTGCATTAGACTTATGTTTTTGCTTTAACCCAGTAGAAGAGTTCAAGACCGTCCTTATAACGACAAATATAAACGAAATAAACGTGACTGTAGAGGGTGGCGCATCAGGTGACATAGTCGCCCCGATTCTTATTGGGACCTTACCATTTGGTCCTTTCCCTGTGTTTCCTCCTCCTCCTTCTCTCCCACTAGTTTGGCTGACACCTGAAATTAATATCTATGTTGGTGTAGATGGTAGTGCTGAGGCCACCTTGACCACTGGCGTACAGATGACAAACGTGCTTACTACAGGCGTCCGCTACACAAAGGATGCCGGTTGGGAAAAAATAAGTGGTTTCTCGTGGGAAAGGGCTTCTGAATTTGATCTTTCTAGCCTGTTGGCAAGTGCTTCTGTCAGGGGTTATGTTAGACCGGAGTGTGTAATCTGGATCAATAGTTTTGCGGGTCCTTACTTTAATCTGGATGTATATCTCAGACTGGCTGCTACTGCATCTTCCGATGTATTGTGGTGGGGGCTTTACGCAGGGTTAGACGCTAGTGCCGGAGCTAGGGTTAAGATATTCAGCGCAAGCCTCAGAGATTATGGTCCTGTTGATCTCTTTGACCCTAACCCTGAATGGAAATTGGCTTCAGATACTGTGACAATTGGGAACACCCCTCCCACAGCCACAATCACTATCCCTTCAAATGGCAGCTCTTACACCCAGGGAGAATCTATTACTTTTAGTGGCTCTGGCTATGATGCTGAAGATGGAACTTTAAGCGGTGGCTCTCTTGTGTGGACTTCCAGTATTGATGGACAGATAGGTACAGGAACTTCTTTTACAAAAAGTGATCTATCAGTGGGAATGCAAACTATAACCCTTACCGCAACTGACAGCGAAGGGGCAACTGGAAATGCTTCACTGAATATTACTATTACTGAGACTGCAACCCCTCTTTCCATCACAACTACTTCTCTATCATCTGGTACCGTAGGGGTTTCATATCCTGCCACGAACTTATCAGCTACTGGTGGTAAAATCCCTTATAGCTGGTCAATACTCAGTGGTAGCCTGCCTCCTAGTTTAAGCTTGAGTATATCGGGGATAATCAGTGGCACATTTACAACAGCAGGAACATATAACTTTACTGTGCAGGTCACGGACAGCAGTTCACCTCAACAGACCGCATCAAAAGCGTTGTCTATTGTGGTAAATCCAGTTAACACCCCTACTATCACTTCGGTAACTCCAGGTAGTGGCACTCAAGGACAGACATTGGGCGTTATTATCTTAGGAACTAACCTTACAGGTGCTACATCTGTTAGCTTTGGTGCCGGGATTACTGTAAACAGTTTTACTGTAAACAGTTCCACTCAAATCACAGCTAACATTTCCATCAGTTCAACAGCCACTACAGGTGCAAGAAATGTAAGTGTGACAACCCCTGCCGGTACTGGTACAGGAAGTGGTTTATTTTCTGTAACCTCTTCTCAAATTTTTACTCTTACTGTTACGAAGGCAGGGAATGGTAGTGGTACTGTGACAAGTTCACCAGCTGGTATAAACTGTGGAGGCACCTGTTCTGCAATTTTTAATCAAGGTGAAACAGTAACCCTTACACTCACACCATCGGCAGGTTCTGCATTTGAGGGCTGGAGTAGTGCCTGCACGGGGACTGGGACATGTACTGTAACAATGGATGCAGATAAGGCAGTAACAGCTACATTTAATACAAGCAATGACACAACCCCTCCCTCTGTCCCGACAAGTCTTACTGCCACCACTGTTTCATCCAGCCAGATTAACCTCTCATGGAATGTTTCAACAGATAATGTTGGTGTAGCTGGATATAAAATTTACCGAAACAGTTCTTATCTAAAGTCAGTTAGCACAACTTCAACAAGCGATACCGGTTTAAGTCCTTCAACACAATATTGTTACAAGGTTTCTGCCTACGATGCGGCGGGTAATGAATCAGGGCAGAGCAGTCAGGTATGTACGACAACAAACAGTAGTACCACAACCCCTGCAGCACCATCCAGTTTATTAGCAGTGGCTCTTTCGTCCAGCCAAATCAGTTTAACCTGGCAGGACAATTCTAATAACGAGACAGGCTTCAAGCTTGATAGAAAGACAGGAACTTCTGGAACGTATGCGCAAATCGGAACACAAGGACAAAACCTCAACTTTTACAATAATACCGGTCTGAATGCCGGAACACAATACTGTTATAGAGTGCGTGCTTACAACTCAGCAGGAGATTCAAACTATTCAAACGAAAATTGTGCAACAACAAGTGCGACTTGTTCCGTGCCTGGTAGCTTTACTATAAGTGCTAATGCCTATTGTAAGAACCAGACAACCCCAGCAGTAATGATTACCGGGATAAATTCGAGTGGGATGAGTACCTTTGATCTTTATCGTAATGGAAGTCTATATTCACCATCAAACACGGGTACGTATTTTGACAACTTCGCTAATGTTGTTGCAGGGCAGACTTACACTTATTATGTAGTAGCGAAAAATTCATGTGGAAGTACACAATCTAATACTGTCACAGTAACAGTTCCATCAAATGTCTGTTCCAGTACTCCAGTTGAACGAATTAACAATGGCAGTTTTTCTTCTGGTACGAGCGGATGGATATTATCGGGAGATTTCTGGGCTGATACTAATCTTGATAGATGGCGCACAGCGCCAGGCTACGCTGCTGGTGGTGTTGATAGCGCTGGTTCACCAAAAATCAACGCAAGCGGTTATATGTATCAAACTGTAACTATACCCTCTGGTGCGACCTCAACTATTCTCAGTTTCTGGCTAAATATTACGTCAGATGAGTCTACCACAACTATTCAGTACGATAAACTTTATGTAGAAGTCCTCAATTCCAGCGGGACACTATTAGCAACACTTGCAACCTACTCTAATTTAGATAAAGGGCCATATTGTAGCCCGACATGTATTTATAACCAAAAAAACCCCTTTAATCTAATTTCTTATAAAGGACAGACGATACGTATCCAATTCCGAGCTACTACTGACAGTGCATTAGATACAGTATTCCGAATTGATGATGTCAGCCTGATGTCTGATGGGAATTAAGATGAAGTAAGAAGGAGGAAGAACACAGAATTTAGTTTAGTAACCACATCATAAATCTGCTCAATAAAAGGAGCGAGGAGGGTGTCATGAAAGGTAGCTTGAAAGTTTTGGCAGGGGTGTTATTGATAATTTCACTTACCGTTTTTCTGGCCGCATGTGGCGGTGGGGGCGGAGGTGGAAACGGTGGTGGTAATGGCGAAGATGGAACCTTGACAGGAAGCTGGAGCGGGAGCTGGAACAGTTCAAGTGGAATTGATGGCGGAAGTCTGTCAGCCAATTTAACTCAGAGTGGCAACTCTATTACTGGGTCAGCTTCTGTTACTGGTTATTCTCCTGGATGTGGACCAAGTTTTAATGTATCTGGGACCGTTTCCGGAAATCAAATAACTTTTGGCGTTTTTTCTGGGGGATCAGAAACAGGTGTTTATACAGGCACATTTACTTCCACGTCAATGAGTGGAACATATTCCATTACTGGTGGTCCTTGTGTAGGAGATACCGGAACTTTTTCAATGACCAAAGTTGGTGTAAGCAGCAGTAGTATTGAGATCACAGAGCTTGAAGGAATTTGGACAGGATTTGAAATAGACGGCTATTCAGAATGGACTGCTACAGTTAGTGGTAAAAATATGGAACTCATCGGGCCATATGAATGGTATAGCAGAGGGGCATTCAACATAAATGAAAATGTTAGCCCAACACAGTTGGACTATGAAATTACAGAGTCTCATTATAGTGGTAATATTGGCAAAATATCCCTGGGTATTTACAAGATAGAAGGTTACACTTTAACATTTTGTTTCAATGATCCCGGAGAAACAGCCAGGCCAAGTTCATTCACACCCAATGAGAGTTTCCGATGTTGGGAACTGACTAAATGATAACATTTAGCTGATGAAAATAGAGGGATGATCAAAGGTCACTCACATAAGACAGCTATTTTTAAGGAGACTATTACGAAATGATTACAGGAGGGACACGTTGCGGGACGTTCTTGCCTAAGTTGAATTATTTCTTTGTCTTTTACTGACAGACTCGATGGGAATTTGAGTTTAGAGTCTGAATACACCCCAGAGGTGTAAGGAGTGGGCACAAATGAGAGAAAACAAGAAAAAGTAAGTGAACAGCAGAGGAGGTGAGAAGGGTGAGGATGATAGATTTTTTGAGCCTGAAGGGCAAGATGGTTGTGGTAGGGTTTATTTCCTTTGTTCTTTCAGGCTGTGTTGCTGTAGCTATTCCATTGCTTGTGGCAGGAGCAGCTATCCAAGTAGGTGTGGTAGCATGGGGTGTTACTAAGATAGTACAAACTTCACATGGTAAGTTCGAGGTTGCATTTAAAGATGACGAGTTAAATGCTAACCAAGAAGCTTTACAAAATATATCACAATTAGGAATATGGCCGAGTTTCGGTAAAGTAACAGTAGAAGCAGGAGGCACTGCGTTGTTGGCCCAGAAATTACAAAAAACAGAAAAAATTAAAATTATTACTCCACACACAATTGATAATGCTTTAAAGGAAAACGGGATGACGAATATTACTGAACATATGACGGAGAGTGAGAAAGTTGCAGTTTTTAAGAAAATTGGAGAATTTATAAAAGCAGATGGAATCATGCTTGCTCATGATGAAGGTACCAGTAGGAGCCAAAACACATTCTCATTTAAAGCATCAGAATATCGAAGACATTTTTCTGTAAAAGTGTATTCAGTGGAGAGTGGAAAGACTATATACAGAACTGAAGTAAGGTTAGTACAAAAGGGAGGCGAAGCTAATAAGGCTCCTGAAAGTGAGATTCAGAAAATAGTGGCAACAGAAATAGCAAACCATGTTCTCGAAGCAATCGGCAAGGCAGGCTGATAACCCGGAAGTCTGTTTTAGCAAATGAGGGACTGAGGTGTTTCATTGAACATGGGACATTAACCGTTTTAGGACATGGAAGGCTGCACCGTCAGATTAATCGTGTTACGACGAAGGGTCGCACCTTCAAAATTCATTTAATAACAAGGGATGATGTTAATTCATGCAACCTGAAGTGTCAACCCCTCAATCCTCGATGCCCTTAATTTCTCAACTCTCACATAAACTATTTTTTGCCCTGGTTCCTTATTAGCTTCAGCGAGTTCTATATTTTTATCTGCAAGTTCTTTGTCATATTCAGGCACTATTACTATCATGGCATTATCAGGAATTTTCTCTTCTATCTCAGGATGTTCAAGAAGATACAATTCAAATTCTGTAGAAAGCTGCTGATTTTTTTTAAACAACTCTTCTCTTGTCATCTTTTTATCCTCCTGAAAAACCTGTCTTTATATCTTGTCCAATTCTCATTTATATCTCTGTCAGCCAAGGTTAATGCATCATTTAAGTCTGCCACTCCAATGAATATCTTTTCTTTGCTGCCGTCAGGATTGATTAAGTCTTTGTGGGTATAACCATGAGCTGTATCATATCTCACAACAGGCATCCATTTATTCTCAAACAAAATTTCATATTGAACAACAAATCCAGACACTCTGCCTTTATCAATTAAATGTTCGTGTCTTTTCCTATCCTTATCTGAAAGCATAAAGATATAAGTCTTCTTTATCATTATTAGTTATCTATAAAACTTGTACTTATTATACCAGATAAATATCATGGAATACTGTGTTAAGAAAAATCGCACAGATTGGTTTGTGAATATATGTAACCGTTGCCTGAACCCCAATGGACAAAAGACAGTTCAATTAACTTTTGCTGTTAACTTTTGTCTTGACAAACTAAAGCAAAATCATTCTATTTAGATAGAGAGTAATATTAAAATTTGAAGGAGAGAGCGATAGAAGTGGAAACTACGCTGGACAGCATAAAGGATATAAAGCTGTTTCAGCCGAAAACAGGGTATCGCTTCAGTGTTGATGCGCTTCTGCTTGAGGATTTTATCTCTGCAAAACGGCTTTATCATGGGGCAGAGCTGGGCGCCGGCTCAGGTATTATATCAGTACTTCTTGCAAAGAGGCTTAAAAACACAAAAATCATTGCTGTTGAAATCCAGGAATCCCTTGCTGAATCTGCCAAAAGGAATGTAAGACTCAATAACCTTGAGCACAGGATTGAAATCTTGTTTGAGGACATAAGGAAACTTAAAAAACGTTTCCCTCCCAATAAATTTGATTTTGTGTTTTCTAACCCGCCATTCAGGAAAACAAAGTCAGGACTTTTAAGTGTTGATAAAGAACGCGCTGTTGCGCGGCATGAGATAAAGATATCCCTTCCTGAAGTTATAAACACAGCTTCATATCTGCTGAAGAACACAGGCAGGTTTTATTTAATCTATCATCCCTTCAGGTTAATAGAGCTCATTGCCCTTTTGCAGAAAGCACGGCTTGAGCCCAAGCGGATGCGGTTTGTGCATTCCCGCATTGGTGAAGAGGCAAAGATGGTTTTAATCGAGGCGATAAAAGACTCAGGCGCATGGCTTAAGATTGAGCCGCCTTTTTATATCTATAAAAAGGGCAGAGAATATACTGCTGAGATGAAAAGGGTATATGGGGGATAGATGGCTGTACGACTCATGGAACTAAACCCTGGTGTCATGTCAACCGTAAATTGACGGATAACCAAGTCGTACTGTCATTCCCGTGGAAACCTGCCTGCCGGCAGGCAGGTTCGCCGAGGCGAAAAGGACTGCTGGAATGACAAACAAAGCAACCGACAGAATAAGCTTGACGTGACATTAGTGTTATACACGTATCTCAGAAAGTGACTCTGCATATACGAATTATGCTGTTAGATGTTAATTCTTAAGACCCATGAAGTTTTGTTTTGTAAGCCCCTTCGGCAGTTCGAAGAGGGATGAATCAATCTTCTGCCTTTTGATGTCCTGTATCTCGGTTTGAAAGACCTTTTTCCCCATTGAGTATGAAATTATCCTGACAGGAACACCGGGATATCCCTGCTCTTTTTCCCACTTATCCGAACCTACATTAAAATGGGATGCGGCATCCGGGGAAAGTTCACTCATAAATTCACCCATACTCTTCATTACCCGGAAATCTTTCTGTTCGATGCCGAGGTTCTTCCATGAAGCTGTACATACCTCTTCGGTCAACTGTCCGCGGTTGTAACCCTCATACTTATCACATTTCCATTTGCCTACCTTGACCCCGGATGCGACTTTTTTAAAGACTGTCTTTTCGGGCTGAGCCGGCATTGCCTTCCCCTTCATCATCTGCTCCATCATTGCCCTCTGTTCAGGGGGCATGTTCTTCATTTGCTCCTGCATCATTCTCATCGCCTCATCCATCTGGCCCTTAATCTTTTTGATGTCTTTTTTGGTCATTTCTGTGTAGCTCTTATCTGCTGTATTAATCATCCAGAAAACCTCTTTGTCGCTTCTAAAGATAACAATGTTATTCTTACCTTCGGCGCTTGCTTCTGCCCTCATACCGTTGTCACCTATATACGCAGTGCTGATGCTGGAATCCCGGGGGTCATCAAACGATGTATCGATATTCTTAATGACTACTCCAGCCTCAGCATATGCCATAAACCCTGCCAATAAAATAACCGCAAGCAAAACAGCCTGAAAACGTTTCATATGACCTCCATATATCAGTTTTTATGTATATATTTTACTATAGATGCATAATCCGTTTTTGACAAGCAAATATTTTTAATGATCTCTTATCGGTCGCGGTCGTATCCAGGGACATAAGGCGTCAGATCTGTTTTGTTGACAAAGGGGAATAAAGATATTGCAGAGATACTGAAGAGCCAGCGTTATACGGACAGGCCGAAGATCGAGGAAATCTTCATTTCCAATGCTAATAAAATAGACCTGATTCCCAATGGACCCCTGATATTGATTGCCTTTACCTCAACAGGCATATATGCAATAATTGATTCATGACATAATTGCGAAACGTCCGGAGACAGGAAGTTGAAGCCGGACCTGCCCTCTGCGTATGCTTAACAAATCTATGTATGAATATCAGAAAAATAAATTTTTCTTTGCCCAGATTGCAGATGATATAAAAGAACTGGGCGCCCATGAACTGTCTGAACTCGGTGCACAGAAAATAAGCCCCGAATACAGGGGCATCTATTTCAATGCTGACAAGAAAACGCTTTACCGAATAAATTATTCTTCAAGACTTGCCTCAAGAATACTTGCACCGCTGGTATCGTTTAACTGCCGCAATACCGATCAATTGTATAAAAAAGCAAAACAGATAAAATGGACGGATTTTTTCTCCAGAAAAAACACATTTGCTATTTTCAGCAATGTATCAAACAGCAAAATAAATAATTCACACTATGCATCCTTACGTTTAAAAGATGGGATTGTTGATTCATTCAGGGATATGTCCGGGGAAAGGCCTGACATTGACACAAAAAATCCGGATATATGGCTCAACCTCTATATAAGGCATGATAAAGCTATCATAAGCCTGGATACATCCGGCGGCTCTCTTCATCGGCGGGGATATAGAAAGGATTCTGTATCTGCTCCAATGCAGGAAACTGTTGCCGCAACTATTATCAGATATACTCAATGGGACGGATCTGTTCCGCTTTATGACCCAATGTGCGGTTCAGGCACTTTACTGAGTGAAGCTCTGATGCATTACTGCAGGATTCCTTCGGGTATTTTCCGTAAACACTTTGGATTTGAATTTCTTTTGGATTATGACAAATCTGTATGGATAAAAATAAAAAAAGACCTTGACCGGCAAATGAGGGAATTACCAGGAGGGCATATTTCAGGAAGTGATATATCCCCACAGGCTGTTAAGACAGCGCGGATGAATATCCGGAAACTGCCGCACGGAGAAAAAATAAAACTTGAAACACTTGATTTCAGAAAAGGCAAAGGACTGGAGAATGGAGTTATTCTCACCAACCCTCCTTACGGCATCCGTATGGGAGAAAGGCAGGAACTTGCCCTTCTTTATAAATCATTCGGAGATTTTTTAAAGCAGAAATGCAAGGGCTCTACAGCATATATTTATTTTGGCGAACGGGAATTAATCAAAAAGCTCGGGCTGAGGGCAGCATGGAAAAAGCCTTTGAAATCAGGCGGCCTTGACGGAAGACTGGTAAAATATGAGTTGTTTTAAAAAGCATGGAATATAAAAGCAAAACAAAAAAGAAAAAAGAGGCCCTGTCTTTGCAGGTGCTTGGTGAGCGGCTTGTAGAATTGTCTGAGGAGCAGATTAATGATATTGATTTGCCGATAGAAATCCACAATGCTGTTAAATTCGCAAAAACAATCAAACAGCGCGGAGCGCTTCGAAGGCAGATGCAATATATCGGTGCATTGATACGAAAAATTGACCCCGCACCTGTCCAGGAAGCCCTCTTTAACATTGACCAGGGAAATTATAAAAAAGCTGCGGAATTCAAAGCCACGGAAAAATTGCGCGATGAACTTATTGCAGGAAATACCATGCTTATTGAAGAAATATTAAGAAAATGCCCTGATGCAAACAGGCAGCAATTAACTCAACTTGCCAGAAATGCAAAAAAGGAAACAGAAAACAATAAACCTCCCAAAGCATTCCGGGCATTATTTTGTTATCTAATGAAAATCAAAGCCGGACAATCTTATTTGTAATGGGTGAACGTGGATTATTTCAATAGTATGGGATTATGCAAGCAACAAGATTTATCCGCCTATGGAGGACCTGACCCAGGGCGTTTTCGTTGGAAATCAGAGTGAGGAATGTGTTATTTTATAGTCTCTGACGCAACAGGGCAAAAGGCAAAGGGTTTAAAAGAAGGTTTTTTTATCCCCTGCCCCTTAATCCTTAAACCCTATACCCTGTAGTATATCGGGGCTGTAGCTCAGTTGGGAGAGCGTCCCGAAGCACCCGTTCTCCGTAGCACTGCGAAGGGTGAATCGGGAAGGTCGTTGGTTAAGATATTTTAATATATTTAGTCATACATAAATGGTGTGGGGCTGTAGCTCAGTTGGGAGAGCGCTTGAATGGCATTCAAGAGGTCGTCGGTTCGATCCCGATCAGCTCCACCATTTTCCCCTTCCATAAGCTTTGATTCAGGTTATCGTGCAACTCATAGGGTAAAGCGTACCGACTTCAGGCGAGAAGGTCGTCCCGACACGTCGGGATCAGCTCCACCATTTACATCAGAGAGTCGGGATAAGGGTATTTCTTAGCCTTTCTCCTATGCTATGGAAGTTCAAAATAACCAGTTAGAAATATTTTTTCTAACTGGTTAAAGTTGTATAAAGATGTCTGTAGTAAAGCTCCAAACTGGACTTTCCGCTCTACCTCCGTTGCCGTCATCTGCAACTACTTTCCAATAATATGTAGTACCGGATTTAAGCCCTGACACTGTATGGCTGATCTCACCGGATGTACCGCCGCCTCCACTGCCACTGCCGCATGAGACCAGAAGTATTCCCGCTATCATAATCATTGCTGTCATCAGTAATATCTTCCTTCTGTCTCTGACACCGCCTGCAAGTACGATCCCGAGTAATAATAACCCTACACCACTACCACCAATGCCTGCATAGTAGATAGCATTATTTTCAAGAGATTCTATATCAAATGTGTTGAAACATCCTGTTGTAAAATTTTCATCTTCACATACAGAAAGCTCATAAGTCACAGGGTCACCGTCAGGGTCTGTGGATGGATTCCATGTAAAGGTTACTGTTGCGTGTAGATTTTGCTGACCATTTGCCGGAGTTAGAAGCTCAGGGATAGAAGGTGGGAGGTTTGCCAGTTCTATTTTTACGACAAAAGCATCACTATCCCCTGCATTACTTGCCTGGAGCGGAGATGCAGTCGGAAAGTCAGTGGAGAAGGTGGTACCTGTTACATATACATCTCCAGTGCTGTCTAAAGCAATGTCATAACCGAGTTCAGAACCACTTCCACCGAGGTATGTGGAGTAAATGAGAGAGCCCGAGGTATCTATCCCTATGACAAAAGCATCCCTACCACCCCCTGCATGGCTTGCCTGGAGCGGAGATGCAGTCGGAAAGTCAGTGGAGTTGGTTCTGCCTGTTAGATGTGCATTTCTAAAGCTATCTACAACAATGCCATAACCGAAATCAAAAGCGCTTCCACCGAAGTATGTGGAGTAGACGAGGGCTGAGCCCGAGGGGTTTATCTTTGTAACAAAAGCATCCCTGCCTCCTGCATGGCTTGCCTGGATCGGAGATGCAGTCGGAAAGTCACTGGAGTTGGTTCTGCCTGTTACATACGCATTTCCTGAACTATCTATATCAAGGCCATGAGCGTAATCATTACCACTTCCACCTAAGTATGTGGAGTAGACGAGGGCTGAGCCCGAGGGGTTTATCTTTGTGACAATAACATCCCTGACTCCTGCATGGCTTCCCTGGAGCGCAGATGCAGTAGTCGGAAAGTTAGTGGAGTCGGTGAACCCTGCGATATACGCATTTCCAGAGCTGTCTACAACAATGCTCCAAGCGGCGTCATCAGCGCTTCCACCTAAGTATGTGGAGTAGATGAGGGCTGAGCCCGAGGGGTTTATCTTTGCAACATAAGCATCGAATTGCCCCCCGCCATAGTTCTCCTGGAACGAAGATGCAGTCGTCGGAAGGTCGGTGGAGCCGGTCTCCATAACCATGTATGCATTTCCAGAGCTGTCTACAGTAATAGCCCAACCACAGGGCCAGTCAAAACCATTTCCACCGAAGTATGTGGAATAGACGAGAGAACCCGAGGTATCTATCTTTACGACAATACCATCCCTGTCTCCTGCATCTGCTGCATGGCTTCCCTGGAGCGCAGATGCAGTAGTCGGAAAGTCAGTGGAGTGGGTGAACCCTGTCAGATACAAATTTCCAGAGCTGTCTATAACACTACCGCCGCAACTGGAATCCTCACCACTTCCACCTAAGTATGTGGACCAGATGATGGCTGAGCCCGAGGGGTTTATCTTTGTGATATAAATATCACTACCTCCGGCATTGCTTCCCTGGATCGGAGATGCAGTCGGAAAGTCGGTGGATTCGGTAAGTCCTGATACATATATATTTCCAGATCTGTCTATACGAATGCCATAACCGTTCTCATTATCACTTCCACCTAAGTATGTGGAGTAGACAAGGACAGGGTCTATAATAAGCGTTTTGCTCCTGTCATAATCTCCTACCTGAAAACCGTAT
>SDBV01007322.1_pt1 | contig 15127 bp, 7 predicted proteins | sample 2277081 | NCBI WGS metagenome assembly SDBV01 (sample SAMN10402039, study PRJNA504765) | marine sediment metagenome | isolation source: marine sediment core GS10_PC15, 223 cmbsf | place: Arctic Ocean: Southern Knipovich Ridge | collected 2010
TCTCCTGAGGGATACTAACTGACCATACCAGTTTCATCAGCTCCAGTTCCGTATGCATGGTACCGGCGTGCTGAAGACGTCTTCTTAATTCCCGGATTAACCGTTCAATCTTGTTTGAAGTTCGGAGACTTTTTCACAATTAAAATAATAGTCATAATATAGTATTCTGTCCCATTACTTAAAATGAATATAAATATAGAAATTTAGTATAAAAGAAATAAATTTCTATTTGACATATTAAATAATTGATATAATATATATATATTATATTTGAAGGAGTAAATATGACAGATACCGGAAAAAAAATTCTTACTGACGCACTTAAATTATCCCCAATAGAAAGAGCAGAATTAGTTGAAAATGTTCTTTCCAGTTTTGATCTTCCGGCTAAGAAGATAAATGAAAAATTATGGGCAAAAGAATCGGAAGATAGAATTGATGCATATGAACGTGGTGAAATAAAGTCTATCCCCGCAGAAAAGGTTTTTAAAAAAATTAATAATAAATAATATGAAAATTGATTTTCTTCCCCCTGCAGAAGATGAATTTAAAGAAACTATTGCTTATTATAATGAACAAAGTGAACGAGAAACAGGGTAGCGGGTCTTTACTTTTTACTTTTACGGTAAAAGTAAAAAGTAAAGACCCGCTACCCTGTCAGGCTCACGCTACCCTGTCAGGTTCGGACCTTAAATAGCTAATAGCAGGGGCAAGCCAGGAGGTCTTACGCCTGCTATTAATCCTCATTAACCGTCCTGTTAAGTATGTTTATAAAATATAATTTGACTTTATTTTATCAGCAAATATATTAATTTTATAAAATTACATTATTAAGATTAATATTTACTATTTTAAAATAACTTAATTATTCCGGAGGGAAAATATGGCTTCATTAGACTGGATCATAATAGGTATTTATTTCATGTTTTTAATAGTGGTAGTATGGTGGTCCGCGCGCAAGCAGAAGACCTCTAAAGACTATTTTCTTGCCAGCCGTAACGTCGGCTTTTTTGTTATTGGCGCATCACTTTTCGCGTCCAACATCGGCTCGGAACACATTGTAGGCCTTGCCGGTAATGGCGCAAGCAGCGGTATGGCAATGGCGCACTGGGAACTGCATGCCTGGGTGCTGATCATGCTTGCCTGGGTCTTTGTTCCTTTTTATTACCGTTCAGGCGTCTTCACCATGCCTGAATTTTTAGAGAAGCGTTTCAATTCAAAAGCTCGCGGTATCCTTTCAGGTGTATCACTTGTTGCCTATGTATTCACAAAAGTCTCTGTAACAGTCTACGCAGGCGCCATAGTCTTCCAGACACTTTTGCCTGATACATTCGGTTCACCTGCGAATGCATTCTGGGTGGGTGCCCTTGCAACAGTGATCCTGACCGGTATCTACACTGTATTCGGAGGGCTTCGTGCGGTTTTATATACAGACACAGCCCAGACATTCATCCTCCTTTTAGGTTCGGTCTTTATTACCATGTTTGGATTACAAAAACTCGGCGGCTGGAACGAACTGGTGGCAGTCTGCAAGGCCAATGCTGAAAATTTCGCTCTCTGGCGCCCTAACAGCAATCCTGATTTCCCATGGCTGGGTATTCTTATTGCTTCACCCATTATCGGCATCTGGTACTGGTGTACCGACCAGTACATAGTCCAGCGTACTTTGGCAGCGAAGAACCTGCGTGCTGCCAGGCGCGGCGCAATATGGGGCGCATTCCTTAAAGTATGGCCGGTCCTTATCTTTATCATACCCGGACTTATCGGTTATGCTTTACATCAGAAAGGCATTATTACAATACCGACAAAATTACTGGCCAGCGGCGAGAAAGTGATCAACGGTGATATGGTCTTCCCGGTTATGGTCTCTAAACTCCTGCCAATGGGCCTGCGCGGGCTGGTTGTGGGCGGGCTCTTAGCAGCGCTTATGAGTTCATTATCATCCATTTTTAATTCCTGCTCGACATTATTTACTATAGATATTTATGAGAAGATCAACCCAAATGCCTCGGAACAAAAACTGGTTACAGTCGGAAGGATCGCTACAGGTGTGATCGTTTTATTTGGTATACTATGGATCCCGATCATGCCCCTGATCTCAGAAGGCGGCCTTTATAAATACCTCCAGAGCGTGCAGGGATACCTGGCGCCGCCTATCACGGCTGTCTTTCTGCTCGGGCTTTTTATGAAGCGTGTCAATAGCAAGGGAGCCGTAGCCGGACTGGGAGTTGGTTTTCTGCTTGGAATGTTTAAACTGACGATCCAGGCGCTTGTAAACGGAGGCACGGTCACCGGACCTGCATGGCTTGTTGCTGTGGGGGAGTATAACTTCCTCTTCGCATCCGGCTGGTTGCTCGGGATAAGTGTCCTTGTGATCGTCGTTACATCACTACTGACAAAGAAACCAGACGAGAAACAGATCGCCGGGCTGACATACACAACTGTAACTGAGAAGGATAAAAAAGATAACCGTGCAAGCTGGAATAAATGGGATGTCCTCGGTACTGTAGTTGTTCTCGGCCTTGTTCTTGGCCTGTACCTGTATTTTACATTCTGGCTGAACTAAAAAAAAGTTAGCAGGTGGTTATATATTATTGGTATTGCACATAGGGATTTTCAGATCTGTAATTAACTCCTTCAGGCAGGTTGAAAAACAGATCCTCCACGCCCAGCATCATGGCAGCAGCGAACAGGTATTTCCCAACATGAGCGAATCCCATACCTGCATGATGCGGGAACCTCTGTTCAATAAGGACATGCCTGTAAAACCTTCCCATCTCTTTAACAGCAATAACACCTATACCGCCGAATGATTTCGGGTCAATATCAAGGACTTCACCTTCAGCCATATAAGATTTCAACTTCGCATCAGCCGTGGACTGAAGCCTGTATATGGTAATATCCCCGGGCTTGATCCGGCCTTCAAGAGTGCCTCTTGTGATATTCGGCTCTTTACCCGGCTCCATAAGACGGTGCATTATGAGCTGGTATTTCATCTCACAATGAGCCATGCAGGCAGAAGGGGTATTCCCGCAATGGAAACCCATGAAAAGGTCAGTCAGCTTATACTTACCTGCCTTGCTTTTAGATGCTTTATACATATCAGGCGGAACAGTATTATTGATATCAAGAAGTGTGGCAGGAGAATCCGCTGCAGCGGTCAATATATATTCACTTAAAGCACCGTATATATCCACTTCACAGGCGACAGGGATACCCTGCGCGGCAAGCCTGGAATTCACAAAACAGGGGACAAATTCGAAATACGGTTCAAAGGCAGGCCAGCATTTATTGGCAAATATCCCGTATTGGGAGGCGCCCAGGTTCTGTTCCATAAAATTGAGCAGCGCCACCTCATGCTGCGCCAGTTTCTCCGGAAGTTCCGGATAATTATTTCCCTTACCCAGTTCCTTTGACATATCCCTGGCAACAGCTTTGATCTTATTATCACCTTTGGCTTTCTTAAAAATGTCATAGAGGTCCAGTTCGCTGTTCTCCATGATCTCCACGCCTATATCATAGAGCGGTTTTATAGGAGCATTACACGCCGGAAAATCCTGGGGCCTTGGCCCGAAAGAGAATATTTTAAGCCCGGCCAGTCCGAGTATTATCCGGGCAATGGGGAAAAAATCTTTGATCATATCGGCAATCTCTTCCCGCAATCCAACAGGATATTCCGGTATATAGGGCCTCAGGTTCCTCAGGCCCGCATTGTAAGAACAGTTCAGCATGCCGCAATAAGCATCTCCCCTTCCATTGATAAGGTCTTTCCCGGTCTCTTCACCCGCAGCAGCTATCATAACAGGCCCGTTAAACTCCCGGGCAAGGATCGTTGTGGGCCCTTCAGGGCCAAAATTGCCCAGAAATATAATAAGTGCATTGATCTTTTTTTGGGCAATCTCTTTTAATGCGTTTAAGACATCTTTTTCGTTTTCAATAACTGTCTCCAGTTCTGTAACCGGGATATTCTTTGCTTTACATTGTTTTACAACTTCCTTCCTCCTTTTCTTTGAAAGCTCAATTGGAAAGCAGTCCCTGGATACAGCAATGATCCCTGCGGTGATTTCAGGTATGTTATTCATTTTTCTCTCCCCTTTTTATTCATAATAAGTCCTGGTATCCATTAGGGTTCCTGGCCATAATACGACTTTGGGCCATGTTTCCTGAAATAATGTTTTTCAATTAAAGTTTTCTTTATTTCCTCAATATCCGGATTTATCTGTAAAGTAAGGAGAGCCATCCCGGCAAGCTCCTCCAGCATCACACTGTTATAAACAGCTTTCTGAGGAGTCACTCCCCATGTGAAAGGGCCGTGACATGCAGCAAGCACCATCTCTATCTTTTTATAAGAGAGGTCCTTGAATCTTTCCAGGATCAGATTCCCTGTCTCCTCTTCATAATCCCCTTTGATCATCTTATCTGACATAACTTTTGTGCAGGGTATCTCCTGCATAAGAAGGTCAGCATGGGTTGTGCCCAGAATAGGGATGGGTTTTTTAGCCTGTGCCCATGCAGTTGCACAGGTTGAATGGGTGTGGACAACTCCTCCTATCTCCGGGAAATTTTTGTAAAGAACAACATGGGTCTTTGTATCCGAAGAGGGTTTGAGATCCCCTTCTACAATATTATTGTCAAGGTCCAGGACAACCATATGCCCGGGTTTAAGTTCATTATAAGTAACCCCGCTCGGCTTGATAGCAAAAATACCTTTATTCCTGTCTATGGCAGATGTATTTCCAAACGTAGAAATTATAAGCTTGTGTTTGTAAAGCTCCATATTACATTCCCATGCGATCTCTTTTAATTCTTTATATTTACTCATGGTTTTTAAAAAATGGGATCCATTTTATAGTGTCACAATGAAATTAGCAAAGAAGGTTTCTTCTTTATATGTGTAATCATCTACAATATAATGAGTTTGGGAAATTTTATAGCCTGCTGTAAAGGAAATAGGTTTTCCATCTCCCCCCCCCCCTTTTTTCCCTACTTTCATGCTCTGTCCTGAAAAAACTATTTGAGCACCATAAATCATATTTTCGGATGAATTTTCAGGAAAATATTTGTCGTTCAGGCTTTTAAGCTGTATGCCTCCCAGGATGTACATATTTTCTGTAAAAGAGTATTTAGCTTTAAAACCGTAGTACTTAGCATTAAATTTTTCAAACTGATCGGAAATCAAACTGTCATCTGTAACTTTAACTTCTTTAAATTCTTCCTGAAAGAAAAGATTTTTTGCCAGTACATATTTAAACTGGGGTGAAATAACCAATTCCGGCAGCCGGGTAAAACTATAATCATATCCAATCTTTAAAACTTGCCGGGAAAATTTGTTAAACATATTATCAGAATGCCTTATATTATATGTCTGCCGTATCTTTACAGCGGCTGTTAAATTTTTAATTCTAATATACCATAACTTTAACTGGATTTTATAAAGAGAATTATCGCTGTATAATAAAGTATCGTAAGTTTGTCTGTAACTTTTTAAACCTATATAGTTATCTTCTATCCGGTCATGCACCCGCTCAAATAAAAATTCTGTGGTCAAACGGAAAGAGTCTTTGAATTCTTTATTCAACCTGTACCCGAATAAATAAGAGCTGGATGAAATATTAGTAGTTCTTACAGTAACAACATTAGTTGTAACAGTTGAACCGTTTGTCTCGTATTTAACAGCAGTGCTGACAGGTGAAACTTTCTTATTATAAGAGACCCCGGCAAAAAATGTTCCATAGTCATAGTCAAAAGGAGTGACCCCAAAAACACCGCGATATCCCTGCCTGTTCCTGTCATACGGAAAATCCGGATCATCATCGTTTTCTTCATAATCCAGGATACCGTTATAGTTGGCATCTTCAAAAACCATGGACCCTAAGAAAAACCTGTCCGCATAAAACATCAGGAAAGCTTCATTGTAATCCGGGATTGCATTTTCATTCCGGTTAAATGCAATAGGTATTACTCCGGCCTGCGGTTCATTATAACGTTTATCCCGATTTTTTCCGGTTTGGTAAGGAAAGTACTGGTCATGATACTGAAGGCTCTCATCAAGGAACCGGTCTTTATCATCATCATCATCAACAGCCCATCCGGCATTGTATTCACTGCCGATATCCCATGCTTCCAGGCCAATACTGAATTTCGGCTGTTTGAGATCTTCTAAAATATCCTCGGATGTTATATTAATAACAGCAGCATGATCACTCGTTCTTTGACTGTTCCTTATTTTTTTAGCACCGCCAACTTCAACTACATCATGTTTATATTGATCTGCATGAGCATATTCGAGGTAATACATGAAAGATTTTATATAGCCGACTAAATCACCTCCAAACAATCTTGCCTGGTGAATAATCGTGTCCCCGGTATCATACTCGGCTGAAACTCCATCGGGAAAGCCGCTGTCTGAATACAACTCATTTCTTAAATTCTGAATAACAACGGAAGCTCCAAGATATTGGCCTTTAAAAATATCAGGAATATGACTGCTTATACCCCCTAAATCTACCCTGGCCCTGAGCGCTGTTAATAATTTATCTTTATCTTGTAATCCCTGTTTTTTATTAAATTCATAATTGCTGTCGTTTTGAAAACGCGTGGTAAAAAATGATTTGAATTCAAAAAGTTTTCCCGTAAAAATTTCTTCTTTATTATAACGCAAATCCATTTCAGCTCCGGCCTTCCTGATCCTTTTTAAAACACCGGTTTTCCCCTTTTTTCTTCTTTTTTCAATAGCAGAAGCCCGGCCATCTCCTTCTAATGCCATATCCCACCTTATGCCAACCAGTTTTAACTTTTTAAAAGTATAATGTGTAAAAAAGAGAGGAAGATATACACCACCTATGATCTGATGATCGAGTCCATATAATGGAAAATTAATACCTATAGCCCGCATACCTAAACCGTAGAGTATATCCTTAATATTTGGTATACCTGTCTGAATCCTGTCTAAATACACTTCAGCAACATTTTCACTGGTTCGCCGGTAATAATATCTAAAAAAATCATATCCAAACGCAATGGGGGCGCCGAACATGTCATATAAAAATCGCTGGCCGAAAAAGGATACCCTGACATTTACATCGTCACTAAAAACACGGCCAACTGTACTATCCAATATCATATCGGACAACCCTATAAATCCTGTCCCCTGTTCAAAAAACAGTTCACCAATGATACCTGTTGTTATATATGTATCTTCTTCATCCATCTGCCCGGCAAGTATTAATGGAATAAGTGTAAATATCAAGAATAAATAAATATATATTTTCTTTCTCATCTTATTATAACTCGTTCTCAAGAGGTTCATAGTTCCAAAGAAGTTTATAGTTCGTAGTTCAGATAAGATTATGATCTTAAAACTATAAACTACGAACTAAGAACTATAAACCTCTTATGTTATTTCACTATCAATATAACTCCATTCTCTGCTTTTTCCCCGTTAAAACGTATCTCGTACAGATATGGGCCTATCTTCAGGTTCTCTCCATCAATATTCTTCCCGCACCATTTAATAGTATACAGGCTGTTTATTTCCACACCATGCATCAGGTCCATTACCATGCGCCCGGAAACGTTATATATTCTGATATCCACCTTTATTGGTTTGTCCGGTTTAAGTCTGATCATTAAACAATCATCAATACCATCATTATCCGCAGTCATATATTTTATATTAAAAGAGATCCTCTCTTTTTGTATTTTATTCTTATCAATTGGAAATATTCCAAATATGCCGAAGTTCTGTGAATCAAAAGAAATAATATTATTATTCTGATCAACCTTGCCGCCCAGGTAATCCCAGTCAATACCGTTTAATATAAAAACAGCTAAACTATTTTCCTGAACATTTGTCATATTTTCTGTGCTGTTATATATTTCCGGTTCTCCATTATTATCAAGATCATTGTATGGCAGGGCGAGATTGATCTTATCAAGTATTATTATATCCTCTTCCGGGATTTTTTTTACATGCCGCTCAGATTCTATCTCTATTTCAGTTAATTGAAAATCCATTAATTCGTCTTCGTCTGTTGACCACGATTCCTCAAATATAATGTAAACATACCTGCCCTCCTGTTTCTCTTCGGGTATGCTTATTTCATTGGAAAGGGCACTTAAAGGATTTTCAGCAGAAACTGCGAATTCATAAGGCCCCACCTCTCTTCTGGCAATCTCAATCCTTAATCTCTTCCATATTCTATTTCTATTATCATCGGGAGAACTCCCGATTCTCACTTTTTTAATATCTACTATTTCTCCCATATCACAGAGAACATAATGTACAGGAAAGTCATACTGCATCCGATACTTGCCAATTTTTGGCTCAGCGTTGTTGTGTCTAATAAATCTTCCATCTGTTAATTTTGCCAACTGTACCTTACCTCTATTAGGAGTAATCCCGATAATATTCATACCTGGTGAGTATGGCCCCAGCTTATACACAACAAATTTATAAGCGCTGATGAGCGGGCCTGTAATTAGCGGATGGCCCGCAGGTTCCCTCAGCGAATTTTCAATTTTATCATAATACGGAATAAGTTCTATCATACTGTTGAATCCCAGGTCAATCGGCTTAAGTGCAATGGCAACAAAATCTATTGCCGGGATGTTTAATACATAATCTACATTGTTTATTGTATAGGCCACATTGTAATAATACATTTTGTTATATTCAATTGCTGTATCTTCGTACTCTACCGCTGTATTGGCCAACTCTACTATCAGGTAATTTGTATCGATCTTATCAACAGGAACTAATGCCCTGTAAATCCTATAATTGTTAACTGATAAACCTGTTGGCGGGTTCCACTTGAGTACTATCTTTTTTACACTATAATAAGATTCTGCTTTCACTTCCAAATAAAAAGAGCTGTACGTTTTTGCAGAAGCAGCAGGGGAGGAGAAGCCGCTGCTGCCGCCTGAATTAGTTGCTTTTACCCAGTAGTAATAGGTCGTATTAGTTGAAGGGGCTGTGTCAGCATAATTAGTCACATTGGCTAAGTTTATTATTTTCTGTGCTGTATTGGAATTATCTGATGTATTCCGGAAAACCTGATACCCTTTTGCATCTGATACACTTGTCCATGTCACCTTAATACCGGTAAGGCCCACAGCCGCAGCCGAAACAAGAGACGGGGGGGATGGAATATAATTTTCCGGTGTAATATTTGAAGCCACAGCAGAATATAGCGACCCGCCCACACTGTTATATGCCTTTACCCAGTAGTAATAAGTTTCATTAGTTGTGATATTTGCATCAGTAAAAAATGTCTGGTTCGGCCCGAACCCTGCAATAGCATTGGTAATGTTAATATTTGTACTCTTGAAAAGAGTATAAGCTGTCTCAGTTGTCAGGTCATTCCAGGAAAGATCTATTAATATGTTTGTAGTAGTAGCAATTATATTACCATTCAGCCCAAGGGGCTGGTCAGGTTTTAATAAAATACAAAAAGCAGAAGCAGAATATCCGGACCTGCCTGCCCTGTTGTATGCTTTTATCCAGTAATAATTCGTTATACCTAAAATAGAAGTTATATCTGTATAAATTGTCTGATTTTTACTGAACCCAGCTATTGGATTATTGGTATTAGCAATATTCGTACTTCTGAAAAGCGTATAGGATGTTTCATGAGACACATTTGACCATGATAAAACTGCTGACTCATTTGTATAGACATAATAAGAAGCAAATAATAATGACGGTATATCCGGTGGAATTAAAATATTGGACGCAGCATCAGAATAAGGTGAAGTGCCGGCAGAATTATTGGCTTTGACCCAGTAATAATTGTATATATCAGGCAAGAAATTCCTGTCCGTAAAAGTGGTCTGGTTCTCCGGGATGTTCGTTTGCCATGAATTAGTCATATTAATATTCGTGCTTCTGTAAAGTGTATAAGAAGTTTCATTCAGCAGATCATCCCAGAAAAGGATAATATCCTGCTCATCCAGGGGCAGGTTAGCTGATAAGTTGGAGACCTGGTCAGGTATTACTATAAAATAAGAAAAATTAGTGGAATATCCTGATTCTCCTGCCCTGTTATATGCTTTTACCCAGTAATAATTTGTTTTGTAGAGTATAATACCCGCAGTACAGGATGTTTGATTTGCCATGCGGCCGAGAATATTTTCAGCATTAGTAAGATTATTGTTCGTACTTCTGAAAAGCGTGTAAGAGGTTTCACGAGAAACATTTGTCCATTCCAAATACAATCCCGCGCCTTGAGGGTGATTTTGATTGGTTAAAAAAGCCGGAGCATCCGGCGGCAGTAAAATATTTGAAACATAAGAAGAAAATCCTGACCCGCCCGCGCCGTTATAAGCTTTAACCCAGTAATAATTGTATACATTAGTAGTAAAATTTTTATCCGTATAGGATGTCTGGTCCTGTGCCATGCCGGCTATCTGTGTAGCTGCAGCAGTATCATTTGTTGTATTCCTGAAAAGCGTATAAGATGTTTCCGAAGCCAGGTCATCCCATGAAAGGAGAATATCCGCATCCGGCATGGTAGCTGACAGATTGGTTGGTGCAGGAGGCGGAGGCAGATAAGCCGGGGCAGCAGGGGAAAAACCTGATGCGCCAAGAATATTATATGCCTTTACCCGGTAATAGTTTGTTTTACCTAAAAAAGAAGCAGAATCAGTATACTCTGTCTGGTTCTTGCCAAATCCTGCTATGTTGGATACACTGTTTGTAAAATTATTCGTACTCCTGAAAAGTGTATAAGATGTTTCATTAGCAACATTCGTCCATGAAATAATGACATCCTCCACTGAATAGTAGTTTGTGAGAGAACCGGGTGCAAATGGCGAAGAAGAAGGTACTGTAGTATTAGACGAAACACCTGAATAACCTGATGAGCCGTTTGCATTATATGCTTTAACCCAGTAGTAATATGTTGTGCTTGCTGCCAGATCAAGGTTTATATAATTAGTAATATTAGCTGAAAACCCCGCAATATTAGTGGCTGTGTTCGTATTATTAGCTGTGTTCCTGAAAAGTGTATATGAAGTCTCATTGCCGGAATCATTCCAAAGGATATCTATATTTACATAATCTAATGGATCATTCGTTACAATCAAATTGGTTGGACAATCAGGTAGGTTCAGTGATACAATTATGAACTCGTTTGAGTCTTCCCAGTCGTCTATAATATTAGTGGAAGAATCAGTTGTCCACCATGCTGCCCTGTAATTACTGGCTCCTGCAATTGGGTTGACTACACCATTGAGAACGATCTTTACTGTATCCCCGGCAGTTGAGGCACTCCCCCCGCTTCTTGTTATTCTTACCAGTCCCCCGCCCATATCCAGGGCTGTTAATGAACCATCCAGGCCCATAATGGCTGCAGCACTCACCCCGGAATAACTGAATCCAGCGGCATACTGGAAATAGATTATACCGTCGGCCGGTATGGGCCCGGCATAAGTCGTATTGAATATGTTTGTATATGTTGTTGTTGCGTTCTCTAAATTATCTACAGGCACGATCCTTGTGCTGTACCTGCCCATAGATGCCCCGTTTTCGCCTGCATCCTGAAGAGTGGAGTTCCATTTTAAATGCAGGTCAGCCAGAGAATTGACAAACATCGGATCATTGGTCGTGCAGGTAGGCTCACTTAAAAAATCGCCGCTGTTTAACTTCGCCTGATTTAATGCTCCATCCTGGTATGAGCCGCAGTAAGTAATCGTATCATCATGATACAGCTCATATCCATAATTTCCATTCCATGCGGTAATAGTATTCTTTATATCCTGTGAGTCTCCCCTCCACCACTGGCCGGACTTATTATTTGACACACTTGTATTATTGTAGAAGATATTACCAGTACCACAGGTTCTTATTCCGGCCTTTGTTCCTATATTTTTATAAACTATGTTTTGAGATATTTTACAATTATCAGAATCATCGGTATACGGACTTTGTATTCCATCATCTGAGTTATTATAAACAATATTTCTGCAAATTATACTCCTGTCAGCATTAAATATATTTATTCCCAGGGCGCAATTATAAACCGTATTCCTGTAAATAATATTATCAGGAGACCCGTCAATTGAAATCCCTGCTGTGCTGCCCGCGTTATAGATCTCATTCCTGTATATATAATTGTATTTGGAACCGTTTAGCATAAATATTCCATTTTCATTTCCCCCGGTTATTTTGAAATACTCAATCCGTACATACTGGCAGTTTGTTAAGTACCATGATTGAGCATTACCCGCGCCATCTATTACAGCGCCTCCTCCCTGGGTGCTGGCTGTGAATGTCACATACCCGGCGCCACTACCGTCATCAATATCGGTTATTAATACCATTTCATTATATGTTCCGGTATCAACAAAAACTCTGTCACCTTGCCCGAGGAAATAAGTATCAATTACATTCTGGATAGTAAGTTTGGGGGCATCAGGCGATGTTCCCAAATTCCCATCATTCCCTATTACAGTACACCACATTTCTCCGCTCATAACATTGTCATTTACATAATAATCTGTAGCAAATAAATTTCCCTTCATAAAAAGAAGAACAAGCACAAGAAGAATGAAATATGCTGATTTTTGTTTTATAGCTGGTTTCAAAATCATTATATTAAACCGGTAATTCACACAAATTAGTACGAATAATAAAATAGATACTTTTTATTTTCTTTGTCTACTGATTTTAATAAATTTTTTCACTACAGGTTCGGAACCGGTGTCTGTAAACACAGCAATATAAAGGCCGTCAACCAGGCTGTTGATCACATCTTCATCTACATAGAATTGATTACCATGCTGACATTCCGTCACTTTTTTACTCCATAGTTTCCTGCCCTTTATATCATAGATGGCTATTTCTGTTTCTTCTGTCACTTTTTCAAAATAGAGCTTTTCCCAATCAAATAAAGTTGTCGGCCCTATCCGGGCTCCTGCCAGGTCAGAGGCATATTCCTCCTCTGGTATCCATCTTTTATTAGTAACTGATACACTGCTTCCAAATACATTATAAGCGATTATATAATAATAATTGGTTGCACCGCGCGTAAATCCTGCATCAGCATAATTGACCTTTGTATTATCAGAAGTTTGAAAAATGTTTGTAAATGTATTTGTGCCGTTTGCCCGGAAAAGTGTATAGGATGCTGCATTGGAAACAACATTCCAGGTCAGATTGACTGTTGTGCCAACAAGACTTATCCCTGTAAAGGCGGGTGTATTCGGTATAGTGATCTGCATTTTCTCAGGAGCAGACAATGGGCTCTTTGCTATTTTATTGGTCGCTATGATAAAATATGTATTTGTTTCACCATATCCGCATATATCTGTAAATATAGTAACTCCCGCGCCTGTTACAGCGTTTGTAGTAGAACCTCCGGCGTTCTGTTTTATAACAAGGTACCCTGTAGCATAAGTCACACTTGTCCATTCAAGTATAACATTTGTATCCGCTGTTAATGTAACATTAGTAATAACAGGAGTCCCCGGCACATAGACTGATACAGTATCACTTGCCCGGTTCGTGCCGTTGATATTTTCTGCAATTATATAATAAGTCACATTCGTGTTTATATATGTTGTCCTGTCCGTCCATGAGGTCACACTGCCTGTAAAATTAGTAATTTGACCTGCAATGTTTGAAGTAGTTGATATATATATATTAGCCGCATTATTTATACTCCAATCGAGAGCTATCAGGTTTGTCTTCAGGGCTGTTGCGTCGAAACTGTTTATAACTGGCGGGCCGGGTACTACAATGACCGGGCCTGTACTGACCCAGGCTGATTTAAAAGCGCTGTTTGTAGACCTGATGTAATATACATTGGTCTGCCCTGCCACAGCAGTCAGATCAGTCCACACGGTTACATTAGCATTAAGGTTTGTTAAAATATTTGTACCACCATTTATACTTATCTGATAACCGTCCTCATATACCACATTTGTCCAGGTCAATATAACATTTGTATCAGATGTTAAAGAAATATCTGTAAAAACAGGTGTTCCGGGTATATAGACTGCTACAGTATTACTTGCCCAGTTCGCAGCGGGCCCGCTTATATTTGTTCCAATAATATAATAAGTTACATTCGTGTTTATATATGTTGTATCATCTGTCCAGGATGTTGCAGTTCCAATTAAATTGGTGATCACACTTCCAAAGTTTGGAGCAGCGGCAATAAATATATACAAAGCATTAGGAACAGCATTCCACGTAAGTGCTATCTGATTTGTCGCAAGAGCAGTTGCAGAAAAATTCTGTACAACTTGCGGAACCCCGGGAGCTATAACTTCAAAATCCGACGCAACTGTTGAATTGCCAAGAAAGTTAGTCGCTACTATAAAATACCGGTTTGTTTCACCTGCTGAAACAGTATAATCTGTAATTGCTGTCACGCCAAAAGCCACCTGCGTGAATATTGAATTTATCAGGTCATACGTATTTGTCATTATGATATATCCTTCTGCATCTGATGCTGAGAAGGTTAAGAGCAGACTGTTTGTAGTTAATGATGTTGCATTAATTGATACAGCAGAAGGAACTTTAAAATTAGTTGTAACACTTGCCCGGGTTGAATATCCAAACTGGTTTGTCGCAACTATCCAGTAGGTTATATCCCTGTTTTTATTATTATTATTATCCGTCCATGAAGTAATATCAGGCCCGGTATTTGTAAGCATATTAGCAATATCTGCTGAATTTGTTGTTATTATATAACCATCTTCTCCTTCAGCATCTGCCCAGGATAAGACGGCTTGATTTGTCTTTAATGCTGCAACTGTAAAATTACTCATTAATGAAATCGGGATAAAATTAGTTAATTTGTAGTTATTCATTACTGCATCCATCTTAAACATATTACTTGTTGTGTTATTATTCGTTCCCATTATAATAATATAATTCATTACGCCATACGCCATTGGGATAAAATTTGATATATAAGCCGTTGATGAATTAGTTGTCTGCCATGTGGGACTTAGAGGATTTGAATTTGTACCATAAGAGATAAAATATCCATTTGCATTGCCATTTGTATTCCATAACAAATTATATTTTGAATCAATACAGTTGCCTGAAATTAAAACAGGAGGTTCAAGCGCTGTATAACTCTGTGCGGATGCTGAATAGTTGCTTGATATTCCTGCT
>SDBV01007323.1_pt1 | contig 15124 bp, 8 predicted proteins | sample 2277081 | NCBI WGS metagenome assembly SDBV01 (sample SAMN10402039, study PRJNA504765) | marine sediment metagenome | isolation source: marine sediment core GS10_PC15, 223 cmbsf | place: Arctic Ocean: Southern Knipovich Ridge | collected 2010
GAGTCGCGATGCCGGCGGCCATCGCAAGGGGGTTTCCAGAAAGCGTACCCGCCTGATATACGGGCCCTGCCGGCGCGATATTGTCCATGATCTCCGCCTTGCCGCCATAGGCCCCCACCGGCAAGCCCCCGCCTATCACCTTGCCCAGGCAAGTCATGTCAGGCTTTATGCCAAAATACTCCTGGGCACCGCCATAAGCCACACGGAAGCCTGTCATCACCTCGTCAAAGATCAGGACAATGCCGTGCTTTTTGGTCAGGGCCCTAAGGGTCCGAATGTATTTCTTCCTGGGGACCACACAACCCATGTTCCCTGCCACTGGCTCGATTATCACACAGGCGATATTGCGCCATTCCTTACTGATAACTCTTTCCAGAACATCAGGGTCGTTATATGGCAATGAGATGGTGTTCTCTGCATAAGAGGCAGGCACCCCGGGGCTGTCCGGCACCCCAAGAGTTGCAACGCCCGAGCCGGCCTTTACAAGCAGCCCGTCAGCATGGCCGTGATAACAGCCATCGAACTTGATTATCTTGTCGCGCCCAGTAAATCCCCGGGCCGCGCGTATCGCGCTCATTGTTGCCTCTGTGCCGGAATTTACCATGCGGACCTTGTCCATGGAAGGATAAATCTTGAGCACCATCTCGGCTAGCTCGATCTCCCCAATGGTGGGGGCGCCAAAGCTCGTGCCCCATTCCGCAGCGTTTTTTATCGCAGCAACAACCTTGGGATGGGCATGGCCGACCACCATGGGCCCCCACGAAAGCACGTAATCAATGTATTCATTACCCTCAACATCAAAAAGATGGGAACCCTTGGCCCTTTGTATGAAAACCGGAGTGCCGCCTACAGCCTTGAAAGCCCGCACAGGGCTGTTCACTCCCCCGGGCATCAGAGACTGAGCCTTCTGAAACAACCTCTTGGACCTTCTCCAGCTTATACCCATAACAGGAGCTAGACTAGCATAATATATGATGTAATGTCAAAAGAAATACATAATCACAATTATCAGGAATCTTAGGTAAGGATTTTTATGCTTTCATCCAAAATGCTTGATTAATGAGGATAATTCAGGGTGCTTGTAATAATTTGGAACAAAGAAGAACAGGCTATGCCTTGGGTACGATGTAAACACATGCCGAATCACCGTCAGCCTGGCAAACGGTCCGTTTGATGTCCTTGCCAAGAAGGTCCTGATACATCTTGAGTTCGTATTCGCATGCCTCCGGGTATTCCCCTGCAATGCCGTAGAGGAGGCAGTTGAACTGCATTATGTTGAAAGTGTCCTTTTTCTCATCAAGTTCGACCATTAGGCCCTCGGCGTCCAGCACCGACACAAGAGCGTTGACCTTCTCCTTTAGATCTTTCTTTTCCATCAGGTGCCTGTATTTCAGGTTCAGAGCGCGGTCCTTCATCTGCATGAAAATCTTCTCCACGTCCTTGCGACCGCCCTCATCCTCGACGATACTCAGCATCTCCTTGATGAAACTCACATAGGACTTGGGGAAGATATCCCTGGCCTTGTCCGTAAGGCTATAGAGGAAAACAGGCCTGCCTATGCCGGACTTTTTGGGCTTGTATGAGATGAACCCGCGATTTTCAAGGGACATCAGGTGCTGGCGCACAGCCATGGGCGTGATCCCCATCTGCTTGCTCAGCTGGGCAACGCTCTGCTGGTTGTTCCTCTTCAGCAACATGATGATCTGATTGCGTTTTGAGTTTTCGTCAAGGTCCATCAGCATTTGTTAAAATAGCATATATATATTATTTAGTGTAAATATTTTTTTCTATCTCGTTATCCAGCCCTGCCTCATAACCGCCAGGAGTGTAATAAGCAGCAGTCCACGGCCTTCTGCTTGTGTAGTATAATTGAGGATATGGTTTCTGATTAATATTGCAAGGAGGAGAGATTGAACCTTAAGCAAGGCATAGTCGCCCTTTTCAAGAAAGTATCCACCTCCATGCCGCCCGACGTGGAAGAGGCTGTTCGGGAAGCGCTTCGGAAAGAGACCGAAGCGAGCACAAGGGCCTGGCTCGAGCGCATACTGGAGACAGCCACACGCTCACGTCACGAGAAACTCCCCCTGTGCATAGGCACCGGGGTGCCTGTCTTTTTTGTAAGCGTGCCCATGGGCGTAAGCCATGCCCAGGTGCGCGAGACCATAATCGAGGCCACGCGCGAAGCCACACAGAAGATACCGCTTTCCCCAAGTGCCGTGGACGTGCTCACAAATTCCAATTCAGGGGACAACACAGGGGACGGTTTCCCTGTAGTACAGATCGAAGAAACATCCCAGAGCAAGCTCACGGTGGAGCTGATGCTCCTTGGGGCAGGGAGCGAGGCCCTTGGCAGGACATACTCTCTTCCGGACGAAACACTTGGCGCTTCACGCGATCTGGAAGGCGTAAAGGCCGTGATCGCGGACGCGGTTAAGCTCTCAGGTGGCCGCGCATGTCCTCCCTACATCATCGGAGTGGGAATAGCTGCAACACGTGACCAGGCTTGCTTGCTCTCAAAACAGCAGATAAGACGAAAGGTCAGCGACTCCAATCCCTCCGAAGGACTTGACTCGGTTGAGAAGCAAATGCTGGAAGACCTGAACTCCGCACACGGCAAGACCCTCGTGCTTGGCGTGAAGATCGGGGCCCACCACCGCCACCCTGATACCTATTTCGTGGACGTTTCCTTCCTGTGCTGGAATACCCGCAGAGGCAAATTAATATGGTAGACGGCCTTCGGGGCTGAGGCGAGGCATCTACTACAGAATAAGCCGCTCAAAGTAGCGATGCTACGACTTAACCTTCATAAGGTTCTTCTTTGCATCTACCTCACCTCAACCCCGGTCGGATAAGGATTATAAGGTTCGACCGATCGATCATTAAAATCTTTATTCGATCGAATTCCTCCGTCAGACGAGCGAACTTTCCGGTTTAAAAAGACACAACAGATAACGGCAAGTTAAGGGGAAAGGTTTTTGACGAAGTAGATGCGGTGAACTCAGGAACTGAAAGCCCTGGAGGTTTCTGATTCGTTCATATGCAAGTAAGAAGACGCGAAGGTGCCACGGGCACCATTTTAGAAAATATTTTTTGTACTTGTCGTACATTGAATGATTTTTGACGAAACACTACTTGTACCACGGTTTCTGATTTGCTGTAGCTGGTAGGAAGAAAGTATGAAGGGTCGCGACGACTCGAATGCTTTATTGCGACCCAGATGCAGTGAATCAGGAAGCGTTAGACTTTGAACCAGTCGACCATTTTCTTGAGTTCCCCAGAGAGCCGCTCAAGCTCCTGTGAGGTCTGCTTTATCTGGGAGGTTGAAGATGCCGAACTCCTTGAAATCGCAAGGATGGCCTCCATATTCTCTGCCACGTCTTCTGCTGCCACTGACTGTTCCTCGGAGGCTGCGGCGATCCTGTGCACCATGTCCTTGCTTTGCTCGGAGGCCTCAACGATGCTTTCCAGCGAGCCCATGGCCTCGCGGGCCAGGCCCATGCCGGTCTCGACGTCAGACCTCCCGGCGTTCATGGACTTGATCGAGCGCTCGGTATTCTGCTGGATGGTCTCTATCATGTTTGTTATCTCGCTTGTGGCCTTAACGGTCCGCTCTGCCAGCCTCCTGACCTCGTCGGCAACAACGGCGAAGCCTCTGCCATGCTCACCAGCACGCGCCGCCTCGATAGCGGCATTAAGGGCAAGGAGGTTTGTCTGGTCCGCGATCTCTTCTATCACGTTTATTATCTCGCCGATCTCGCTTGAGCTCTTTCCCAGCTCGCCTATGATGGAGCTGGCATCAAGCACGGTCTCTGATATCCGCTGCATCCCGTTCACAGTCTGTTCCACCACCGTGCGTCCTTCAGCGGCCATCTCCGAGGCCTTTCTTGATGCCTCGGCAGCATCGCCCGCGTTCTGAGCCACACCAATGATGGTCTGGCTCATCTCGCTCATGGCCGTGGCAACGGTCTCGGTCTGCATGGCCTGCTGGCTAGTGCCCCTGTCCATGTCATCGGCAGTTGCAGCCAGCTGGTTGCTTGATGAGGACACGCTCTCAACGCTCCTTTGCATGGTCCCGATTATCTTTTGTATGTTATCTATGAACATATTGAACCACTTGGCCATCTCCCCAAGCTCGTCATTGCTGTCAACATCCAGCCGTCGGGTCAGGTCCCCCTCACCCTCTGCGATGTCCTTTAGCATCTCCACCGACTTGTTCACGCGACTGATAATAATTACCCGCGTAAGGATGATAAGGATGCCCGCAAGGATTGCGATGGCCATAAGCGTGCTTATGACAACAGTGTAAAAACTCTCCTTAATGCTCTTCTCCACCAGTTTATTTGAATAACCCAGTTGCAGGTAGCCCACCACAGTGCCGTCGGATTCCTTTATGGCCCGTTCCACTACATGGACCCCGGATGTGACAGCAGGGGGCTTGAGGGTGTCGGAGAGGGGCTCGCGCTTCGAGTTCAGGAACGCCAGAAACTCCACCTCAGGGTCCGTGGAGATGGCTTTTTTGAAGTTCTCGAAATCCGAAAAGTCAAAAATAGCGAAATACTCTGAACTGAAGCCGCTGATAAAGTCCGCCACAGCGTCCGCCTTGGCGTTAAGGCTGGCCTTCTCGGCCTGCTGGCTCTTGTAGGCCATAAAACCGCCAAGGGCAGCAAGCAGGATGGCGGAAAGCGCCAGCACCGGAACAAGGTACTTCCAGCTTATGGTATCAATGTTCGACTTTTTCAACACTTCCCCAATCTTCTATTTAATTATACAAGAATATTATATATGCAATAAGTATTATTATCCAAGTTGCTTCATGGCCTCACCCCGTTGTTAAGATAGTCAAAGGCAATCGAGTTCCCCACATATGCAGAGGCAATCGACCCGTTTGGAGGGCTTGCGCCGCCCTCGAGGAAATCAATGGAATCAAATATAAGCCTCCTTGCATACCTGCTGTTGTGCACGTACGCCCCCTCCTCATGATGGTGTATAAGGTTGTAGTTAAAGGCCGCACCCAATGTTGGCAGGTCAGGCCAGGCCGTGAACGCATTGCCCGGCGAGCCGCTCTGCCAGTAGTATGGATATGATGTATTGACGATCAGGGCCATATTTGCCTCGAGCTTCGTCTTGAGTACGTCAAGGGCTTCCTCAAAACCGTCATATAAAGAATTCATGTCAGTAATCAGTGTGGCCTCGTCATTGTGGCATGCAGAACATGTCTGGTCAAAGGCCGGGATATTTGTGATGCTTGTGGCGTTCCTGATAGTGGCCTCAAAACTGTGGCTCTCATCCGAGCGCATGTGGCAACCCACGCACGGCCCGTTTGAGCCTGTGCCAGAGATATCTATGCCTATCCTGTCGTGTGCGAACCAGGAGTAATCATCGTATTGGCTTGAGGCAAGGTACTCATAGCCCGTGAGCCTGAAGAGCGTGCCCCCTGCAGAAAGGTAATGCGCACTGAAGTTCCCGAAGGCCTGTCCGTTGATGGAAACGTCTGTTTCGTTTGCCTGTATCTCAGCGCCTGTTGTCCTGCCGGAGTGGCATGACATGCAGATATTGGAGCCGCCTGCATCCGGCACGTTTGCAATGCGGCCTGGCGGATCAACATACTCGGAGGCGATAACGTTTGAAAAGCTCACGCCTGCAACGTAAAGCGGGTCTCGAAGGGCACCGGAGCTGGAAGTATGGCATGCCCAGCAGTAAAGGAGTTCCTTCTGCGAACCGGTAGCGTAGAATTTACCCATCGTCCTGAAACCGCTAAAACCAACCGGGTCGTTGGCGAACTCTCTGAATCCGGTTGATGTCTTGCAGCGCAGGCAGGAGCCGCCGGCAAAGACCTTGAAATCCATTTGCACCCAGGCGGGCGTGTAAAATTCATCCGTGTCGTCGTCCCTCTGCGCTCCGTACTGGTCTGTGCCGTTTAATATATTGTAGGCATTGGCATTTGCAATGGCAGGGTCAGCGTCAGATGTGTTAAGGAACGCGCGTTCCTTGATGTCCAGTATGTGCCCACCATGTGCGCTCCTGGCCCACTGTTCGTTTCTCGTAATGTCCGCGCTATGCACATTATGGCATTCGATGCAAACATCGGGATTAGACGGATCAAGTATATAACCCTCTATCCCACTGGTGGAATTGATATCAAAGTGTGTGTCGTATATTATCTCCGAGGAATCGAAGTTCCCCACACCAGCAGAAAATGGATAGGGCTGTGGCCCCCAGGAGTATTCGCTTTCCACGCCATGGATCATGGCCTGGTCCATATGGCAGTTGGTGCATGTCATGTACTGGGCTGAGGCCGCCTCTCCGTAGGAGTTGGTGCCCGCCTCCTTCAAAAGAAGCGAAGGGTTATGCGCATCGTGGCAGGTTCGACACTGCACATCGCTATACGGCAAGGCTTCGTACTGTCCAAAGAGGAGATAATAGGGGGTGTCCCTGTATTTTCTCGCCCCCTCGTCCGTATGGCACTTGCCACAGGCAGCCTGCGGCAATCCGCCTGCGTTTAATATATTAGAGTTAACAGAGCTGTTATGGATCGAAGAAGCAAAATCCTCGTATATCCTGTCGCCAGCCTCGCTGCTGTGGGGGAAATCGTCGTTATGGCATAGCCCGCACCTTTCAGCTCCAGGCTTGATAAACTCAACATCTCCTGCGCCAAAATGCTCGTCCCCGGAGCCATGGCAGGATGCGCAACCTACCACAGGGCGCTCGGTTATCCCCACGCCTGTGTTGCCGGAAGAGTCAGCGTAATCGTCTATTGTTCGGCCGTCCTCCTGCGGGTCGTGGCACTCAAGACATGGGGAAGCAAGCCATGGGGCATAAGGTGGCATTCCAAGGTATGTGGGTGCGGTCTCGTAGTTTGCGTGAGAGCTTGAGAGCCAGCCCTCTTGAGCCGCCTTTGACACAGCGGAGTCTCCGGTTACAACATTCAGCCCGGCCGGGTTGGCAGAGTCTGAGTGGCAGCTCAGGCACTCGGCCAGAGTATTGTTAAGGGAAGTGTCGGCGTAACTGCCTGTGGCGGGTGTGCCGGACGAATCTCCGCTTGAAGAAGGCGCGTCCCCGCACCCTGCAAACACAAACAGTGCAGTAAGAATAACCCCTGATATCAAACACCAGCGCATTCTTCCCACCCTGGCGATGGCCATATTTGCAGTATGTCCTGATAAGGTCATTTGATCACCCTGGTGGCCGCTTCTTTAATGGATGCGGGCAGAGACAGCCCCATTGAAGCTGCCGCGCCTTCGTTCACAATGAACAGGAACTTCGAAGCTCTCTCTTGCGGTATGTCCGATATCTTATGCCCGTTGATTAGCCTCATCACCATCTCGCCCGCTTTCCTGCCCTGTTCATCCGGGTCTGCCGCGAATGTCATCAGTATGCCCGCGTCCTCTCCTCCGGTGATGGTGGCGGCGGTGGGCACATTGTTTGCCCTTGCAAAAGAAACTACTCCAGCTACCTCGCACATGGCCGCACAGCTCGTTGTCATCAGGAGCGCATCCACACCCGAGATGGTTGAGGCAAAACCCTTTTTCCGGGCGTCATACAAAGAGGTCTTGAACCCCATACTCCCCTCCAGCCTCTTTATCTCCATGACCTGGAGTATCGTGTCCTTCTCTGTCTTGTTGAAAACGACCCCCAGCTTTGTAAACGATTTTAGAGACCTCAGTTTCTCAAGCACATCGGGCAAAGACACCTTGGAGCTTATTCCCGTAGCGTTCTTGCCCCCCATGTTCATGCTCTTGGGGTCGTACACGCCGGCAAACACTATCGGGATGGTGGAGGTCTCCTTCATGAGCGTGAGGGTTGCGGGGGTGCCGTAGGTAACTATAATGTCCGAGCCTATTACCACAAGCTTGCGGGCCGCGTTGGACCATGCCATGGGCTCGGGCGAGGGCACCTGGACCACAAAGTCCACGCCTTCCGTACCTCCCACCACATCCACAAAGGACTTGTGTAACTGTTGGTAATAGTCCATGCCCCCGGTCATTATTATCCCCACCGTGATCTCGGCACGGGCGGGCGCGGAAAAGGCCATCAACGCTACGGACACGACCACCAGCGCCTGGCATAGCCTCAATATCCTCCCATACGCATAAAGTACCATTACCATTTTTTCCTGTACATGACCGATGCTATCTGGACCTCTCCGTCCTCAATCCCGTCGTTGGGGTTGTCCAGGGCCTCGTCCAGCCTTCTGTAGCTGTACTCCAGAGATACTGAGGAGGCTTCACCAAGCTGGTAGTCCCCTGATGCGTTGAATGCGGTCTCGTTATATTCAAAATCGTTCAGTGAGGCAAGCGAGATTGGCTCCAGAAGGTCTCTGTTATTGGTATCAAAGGAGGCGTCGCTGACAGCGTAGGACACGCCCGTGTAGATCGTCATCCTCTGGCTGGCATTGAATGACAGGTCGATGCTATACCCTGCGGTGCTGCCCTGCTGCACCACGCCGGGGGAGATAAGCGGTGTGCCGCCAAGGTCGCTGTAAACTATATCCTGCTTAATATGCTCTCTGAACATGAAATACCCTAAAGTCACCGTGGCGTCCTCGTTCATAAGAAAAGACACTGCCGCGATCAGATGCTCGTTCGATGTCTCCCGGTCACGGGCGTTGGATATCCCGTCGTAGTCGAGATCTCCGCGCTCGCCCTGCCGAAGGGAGTAGGCAACGTTCGCGCTGACCCAGCCAAGAGGCGTCCACGTTGCCGAGAACTTGCCCGTGCTCTCGCTGTCAGGCTCTGAATTGTATGCCGGGTCCTTCACGTCCTTGACCTCATAGCCGGCTTTGACCCTGAGAGTCCTGCTGACCTTTAGGGAGGCATCCGCCCCGACCACGGTCTTTGTCGTTGTGTCGCTGTCCAGGCCCCACAGGTCCGCATTTTCCCTCTCGATCCTGTCCACGGAATAATTGCCCGTAAGGGTCAGGCCTGTAACCGGCCTGTAACGCCCGATCACACGCAGGCTGTCCTGCGAGTAGGAGATGGAAGGCTTCACTGTGTAGGTGTATGAGTTGGCCGAGTTGGAAGCGTCCGTTATGGTCACGCTTGAGGGGTTCTCCACCTGCATTTCATTGTGGCGGTAGCGGACCACGAAGGTCAGCCTGGTTACGGGCATCCAGGTCAGCGAAGTATGGGCCAGAACATAATCCGACTTGGCCCCGCTTGTCTCGTTCTTGTATTCCTTTATCGTTAAAGTGGCAGCCGCCACCAGCTTGCCGGTGTATGAAGTATGCGTCTTGAACGTATGGGACACGCCCTCCACCTGTGGTATCTTGTGGTGGGGGTACGAGCCAGCCGCCCATGCGTTGTTTGCGGTAATGCTGCCATAACTTGCGTCCGTATCCGGTTCAAAATACTGTCTGGTGAAGGCATATTGCACCTCCATATGACCCACATGAGCGTTGACGCCTGTCTCGTACCTGTAGAAGTAAGACCCTGTGTCACCTTCCTCGGAAGTCCGGACAATGTTGTTGTAATAGCCCGAACCTCCAAGCATCATGTGCTGTCTGTCTCCATTTCTGCCTATGAAAAAATAGTCGAGATACAGGTGCGCCGGATAATCAGGGGTCTTGTATCTCAAGAAAGCCTTGTTAATGGTCGCGCCCGTACCACAGGAAGCTGTGCAACCACTTGCATCAACCCCAGGAGACGAGGTGGAAGTGTCCAGGTCTATGAGCGGGCGAAGCTCGTAATTGTGATAAAGCCGAATGTTCGTCCAGCGGAAAAGGAAAGTGTCGCCATATGCATAACGCAGATCGGTAAAACTGTCCCAGATGTTCTCTGCATCCACCTCAAGGTAGAAACGGTTTGGGTATGAGAATATCCTGGCATGGCCTCCAATGGTAGGCGAGCTTTCAAGGTAATAGTACCTGCCTATGCTGTCAGGCCCCTTGTTCGATACATAACCGAACCCGAATGAGAAAGAATACTCCGGCTCGATCTCGGGAAACTCGTAGATGGCAACCTCTTCCTCGCCAGCAAGAAGTGCTTCAAGCTCGGCCTGTAGCTCAGGGCTGAGCCCCGGGTTTTCAGCATGAACAGGCACCGAGGCCAGCAGGATAGCGGCAAGGACCGCCAGCATGCAATAGAAGGCCTTCTGCCAGGAAGCCTCTGTCATCATCGCAGGAAGGTCCCACCTCCAGGGGATGGCAGGTCAGAGCCGTGAATAGTGGAATGGCAGTCAGTGCACCTTGTGTAGAAGGCCCCCTTGCTCTCTAAGGCAGAGTTGCTGCTGCTTGTGCGGTGTCCGGCGTGGCATTGCATGCAGAGGAAGAACTCCTGTGTAACAAGCAGTGAATCATAAGGTGAGCCGTGGGGCTTATGGCACGACATGCAGTCCTCGTTAAGGTCAGCGTGCTCGTACACAAAGGGCCCGCCCTTGTCCGCATGGCATTTCACACAGGTATCCTTTGGCAGGTCTTCCCGCAGCAAGTTGTCGTTCATGCTCCCGTGGGGGCTGTGGCAGTCAGTGCAAAATATCTTATTCTCGTTGATCGGATGGCGGCTCCTGAGGGAGAACTCAGCCCTGCTCTCAGGGTGGCATTTAAAACACATATCCTTTGTCTCGCGAGGGCTTGTGATAAGGTCCGCGCCCTTGTGGACGTTGTGGCAGTCAGTGCAGGTCACGTCAGATATGGCATGGTCGCCGACATTCCATTCGTGCAAGTTAAACGTGGAGTTTGCCGTATGGCATTTCAGGCACATAAGGGACTTTGCCCCTGGCGGGAGGCTCTTTATATCGATTAATTTCTCATACCTGCACTCGGTCTGCACGCCTTGCTTGCGGTCCTCTTCAACTCGGGCTTTTGTAAGCCCGACTATGGCCTGGCTGCCCGGGCCGTGGCATGTCTCGCAGTCCACAAGTGGCATGCCGCTCTCGGAGGAAAGTTGCGCGCCCATGGTGCTGGCCTCGAAGTCACGGCGAAGCTTGTCGTGGTAATGGCAAGCGGAAAGGCAGGTATCGGTCCCTACATAGTTCGAGTCGATTCGCCCCACCAGCAGGCGCTCGTACTCCGTGATTGGGATGACCGGCTTTGATTCCTTCAGATTCTTGCAGCCAGCAATTACAACAACAACCGCCAGCACGACAAGAATAAATAGCAGAACCCTTTTAGACAACGATCCGATACCCCCTTATTCAGCTTTGCATGTACACGATAAGCCCAAGTTCATAAATTTATACTAGCCAAACAAATATAAGAAAATAATATTTTACCATATTAAATATTTTTATGTGAAAAACCTTCGCTTCCATAGCTAAGGGAAACCCCGATGCAATCTATCGGGCCAAATACTAAGTGATACATGGGGAAATCCCTATTTTGTACTTATACAGGCTTGTACCGGGACCACTTAGTCGTTTATTTTTTTCATCTTCTTCCGGGTCCTGGAATGGGAAAGCTCTACCAGTTTCTGCAGCACCTTTGGGTTTCTCTCGATGAGTTCCTGCATAAGCGGCTTGTTTATCTCCATAACACTGAGCCCCCCCTTGGAGGTTACTGTTGCAGTGCGGGGCATGCCGGTAAGGAACCCCACCTCTCCAAAGAAGTTGCCGCCTCCCAGGGTGGCCAGCTCGTATGTCTTATCAAACATTGTGGAAGTGACCCTGGCCTGCCCCTTCTTGATAATGAACATGGAATCCCCGGGCTCGTCCTCGTTTATGACCGGCTCGCCGTCTTTCAGGATCGAATGGCTGGCCTTTTTAATCATGATATCGATGTCCTCATCGCTTAAGACCTTGAAAATGGGGTGTCGCTTGAAAGCATCTTGCAGGGCCTTGCTTCCGGCTTGAGGGGCTGCGGCCTGCGGCTCTTCCCGAGGCTCAGGCTCCTGCCGGGGCTCAGGGGCAACAGGCTCAGGAGCCGGGGCCTCTTGCTCAGGCGCATCATACAGGCCAGCTATGGCATCATCTGCGCTTGCCTCATAATCTTGAGACACAGCCGGGGGCACAGTGGCCTCCTCAGTATACGTCTCCTCAGTATACGTCTCATCGGGCTGGGAGTATTCCCCAGGCTCTTCAGTATTAGAGTCCGCCTCAGCAGGGGCCTCTTCATACGCGCCCGCCTCATCTGCCCCTTCTTCATGGGACACACCCTCTTGCTGAGAATCCCCTTCGCCTTCGGCATGATCTTCATAGTATTCGCCGCCCTCGCCGGTGGCCTCCTCGTAAGTCATGTGTTGCTGGGGCTGAGGGGCAACGGGAGTGCCTCCTATAAGCTCATGCGAGCGTGCCACCGCATCCTCGTCATCAGGGTTGAGGCGCAGGATGATCTTGTAGATAGCGAGAGCCTTCGAGAAGTCCTCACTGCTTATCAGGCAGGTGGCAGCCTGGTGGTATGCTGGAACGGCTCCCTCGGGGTCTCCGGTGCGCTGGAGTATGTCACCCATCTTCATATGGACCTGGGCATTGTCCGGCTCAAGCTGCTTCAGGGCCTCAATGAGTCCGAGGGCCTTCTTCCACTCGTTCTTCATGACCACCCTGAAGAAGTCTTCCCAGAGCTCCTTCGGGTCGTCAGATAACTTCTTCTTAAACAAAGCCATGCGCAAACCTCTCAAGCCACTGAACTGGAGCCGCATAAAAAGCAGCCTACTAGTTAGATATCAACCATTCTAACATACAGCGTTTAAAATGGAATTACCACTATTGGCCAAAAGAAGGGTTCAGTCCACAAACTAAGGACATATTATATAGATCATATTGCTTTTTTATCAGAATAATTATATATTTAACGTTAATGAAGAAGTTTAAGAAAATCATATTTTCCGACTGGTTGATCGGCCTTGTGATAATGCTGGCGCTTCTTGCCGCGTATCTGCTCCAATGGGGGCCCCTGCAGGCGATCGAGTACAAAACCTACGATTTCCGCGCAAGGATGCTCCAGGAGGAGCCGGAGAAGAGCCCTGTTGTCATCGTTGCCATTGACGACCAGAGCATAGAGCAGATAGGGCGCTGGCCCTGGCCCAGAAAATACATTGCCGGTCTCATAGACATACTGAGCAGCTATGGAGCAAGGGTCATCGGGGTGGACATCTTCTACACCGAACCTGTACTTGACCCAGGCCAGATGGAGATAAGCAACGTCCGCGAGATCATCGAGGACTCCGGCGGCATGGACAGAAACGCTATCTTAAGAGATATCCATGACGAGCTGGTGGCCGCGGAACAGCGCCTTGACAACGACGCCATACTCTCGGACACTATCGCCCAGGCCGGAAACATCGTGCTCCCCCTGTTCTTTATCCCAGGCGAGAGGATGGACGCATTCGAGACGAAGATGCCGGAGTTTGCGATGCGCAACTCTCTGCAAGACCCGCTGACCGGTGCTCCCACGCAGGCCATTGAGATGGTGTCTCCCATCCCCATCTTCTCGGAAAATGCGCTTGGCCTGGGACATGACAACCTGTTTCCCGACATCGACGGCTCTGTCCGGAAATCATCGCTCCTGATAGAGTACGGGGGCAGGTTATTTCCCTCCTTTGCACTTCAGATGGTCCTGAAGAACCTGAACTATGGCCCGAAAGACTTACGGCTGGAGGGCGGGATCAATTTCGGAAAGATAAACATACCCTCAGACCAGTCGCATGAAATATTCATACGTTACAAGGGCGGCGCAGGCACATTCCCGTATTTCCCGGTCATTGACCTCCTTAACGAGGCCATTGACCCCAAGGAATTCAAAGACAAGATCGTGCTTATTGCTCCGGTGGCAACGGGGCTTGGCTCTCTGAGCGTAACCCCCATGGAGCCCAACTTCCCTCCCATTGAGATCTTTGCAAACGTCATTGACAACATATTAAACCGGCAGTTCATATCCCGCCCGGACTGGACATTCTATGTCGAGCTTGCGGTGCTGGTCATTTTCGGCTTGATACTGTCATTTCTCGTGCCAAGGCTCAAGGCCCTACCAAGCGCGGTGATGACCATAGTCCTGCTTCTGCTATGGAACGGGGCGTGCGTGTTACTGTTCGCATCAAAGGGCATCTGGATCGAGATGACCTACCCAACCGTCCTTCTCGGCCTTGGCTACACGGTGCTTGTGTCCAAGCGCTTCATGGTCACTGAGAAGAGAAAAGAAAAGGTTGAGTCCGACAGCCTGGAGACCAACAAGATGCTCGGCCTGAGCTTCCAGGGACAGGGCATGCTGGACCTGGCGCTGGAGAAGTTCATGAAAGTGCCCCTCGACGGGGAGGACGAGTCCATCAAGGACCACCTGTATAACCTTGCCCTGGACTTTGAGAGAAAGCGCCAGTTCAACAAGTCCGTCTCCATATACGAGCACATCAAGACCGCAGGCAACTTCCGTGACATAGATGACAAGATAGAGAAGCTGACCAGGGCCGGGGACTCGATGATATTCGGCTCTGGCAAGCTCGGTGGCGGAGGGAGCGAGAGCACGATGATAATCGACGGCTCGGAGATGACCCCCACCCTGGGCAGGTACGAGATCCTCAAGGAACTCGGCAAGGGCGCAATGGGTATCGTCTACCTCGGGCGTGACCCGAAGATAAACCGCCAGGTGGCCATCAAGACCATCCGCTTCGACGATATAAGCGAGGAAGATGAAAAAGACGTCAAGGAGAGGTTCTTCCGCGAGGCCGAGGCCGCAGGAAGGCTCAACCACCCCAACATCGTGGCCATATACGACGCAGGCGAGGACCAGGACCTTGCATACATCGCCATGGAGCTGCTTGCAGGCGTGGACCTCTCAGACTACCTCCCGAAGCTCAAGAACAGGCGCATGGCCCCGAGGATGGCGATAAAGATGCTGGGCCAGATATCAGACGCCCTCAACTACGCGGGCAAGCAGGGTATAGTCCATCGCGACATCAAGCCCGCTAACATTATGCTCTTAAAAAACGGCACTGTAAAGATCACTGACTTCGGCATAGCCCGCGTGGTGGAGTCCTCGAAAACCCAGACAGGGGTGGTGCTGGGCACTCCAAGCTACATGAGCCCGGAGCAGGTCGTTGGCAAGAAAGTGGATGGCCGAAGCGACCTCTTCAGCGCGGGAGTGATGCTCTACGAACTATTGAGCGGCAAGAAACCCTTCACCGGCGACAGCATAGCAACGCTGATGTATAATATAGCCAACCAGCCGCACCCTCCCCTTAAAGAGGTCATTCCGGGCATC
>SDBV01007324.1_pt1 | contig 15122 bp, 10 predicted proteins | sample 2277081 | NCBI WGS metagenome assembly SDBV01 (sample SAMN10402039, study PRJNA504765) | marine sediment metagenome | isolation source: marine sediment core GS10_PC15, 223 cmbsf | place: Arctic Ocean: Southern Knipovich Ridge | collected 2010
GTCACCCCGTCACCCCGTCACCCCGTCACCCCGTCACCCCGTCACCCCGTCCTCTCCCGCGAGCTCATAATTATCGACGTTCGACAGATCCAACGGCTCGGTACACTCGAGGTTCGGCAGGATCCAGATCTCGCCGAACAACTCGTTCTGCTCCATGCGGACCTGGTGATGGCTGACCAACTCCAGGATGGCCAGGAAGATGCCGATCAGGGTGGAGCGGTGCATGCCCGGCTCGAACAGGTCGCGAAACAACAGGCGTCCCTGCTCGATCAGCCGGGTGTGGATGCGGCCCATGTAGACGTGGATGGGGGTGTCGTCGTAGACGATGCTCGAGGGCTTGGCGGCCTCGGTATCGCGGATAATCCGCCCGAACGCACTGACCAGGTCCCAAAGCTCCACCTCCTGGATCGGCTCTTCGGCCAGGTTTCGCTGGCGCGGGGGCAGATCGCTGGACAAACGGGGATAGTGCTGCTGCCATTGGCGGCTCCGCTCGTCGAGAATGCTGGCCGCGTCCCGATATTCTTTGTACTGCAACAAGCGACGGACCAACTCCCGGCGGGGATCCTCCAACTCGTCCTGGATCTCGTCTGCCCGGGGAAGCACCTGCTGCGACTTGATCTCGATCAGGGTGCTGGCCACCGCCAGGAAATCGCCCACCGCATTGACGTCCAACTGCTCCAACACCGTCAGGTACTCGAGATACTGGTCGGTGATCGTGGCGATGGGAATCTCCACAACCTCCAGTTCGTGCTTGCGGACCAGGTACAGCAACAGGTCCAGCGGGCCTCGGAAGACGTTCAGATCGACGCGAAAATCCATCGGTGCAATCGGCTCGTGGTGCGGCAGTGGGTCAAAGGGACGCCGGCGGGAGGCGTCTCGGACGGCCAACGGTTGGGGGCGGCGGCAGCCAAACGGAGCCGCCGTACCGGCGGCAACTCAACGGTGGACGGTCCACACTTTCAGTTTAACGGCTGACGGCCATCGAGCCCAGCGGCCGCAACCAATCGCAGGACCGTTTTATCCGGCAGGACCCCCCCAACGCTTATCATCAGTTTCGTCCAGTCCGGCGGTCCGACTTGGAGGCAAAAACGGTGGTGTTTTACTTTCACGTGGTGTTGACCGATACGTCTCGCAACAGTCGGGCCAAAAGTGGAATCCCCGCGATTTCGGACCCGCTTGTCATAAATTGCGTTCTGATATAGACTTACCGCTTGCCAATCGAACACATCAGGGAGAATTCTGACCGTGGAATATGAGCAGATTTGGGCACCTTGGCGGTTGCCGTACATCCTCAGCAACAAGAAAGAGTCGCCCCAGTCGGACAAGACATTGAATCTCTTGCCCGACGCCGAGCCGGGGTGCTTCCTTTGTCAATGTGCGGCGGATGATGCCGAACGAACGCGGCTGACCGTCTGCCGGGGCCCACACTCGATCACCGTGATGAATCGCTATCCGTACAACAACGGACACCTGCTGATCGCCCCGTCGCACCACTTGGGCCGGCTCGACCAGCTCAGCGACGATGCCCAGCTCGAATTATTCCGTACGATCGGGCGGATGGTCGAATTGCTCGAGAAAGTCCTTTCACCCGAGGGGTTTAACGTCGGTCTGAACCTCGGCCGGGCCTCCGGGGCCGGGTTGCCGGGCCACCTGCACTGGCACGTGGTGCCCCGCTGGAACGGTGACACCAACTTTATGCCCACCACCGCGGGCCTGAACGTCATCCCACAGTCGCTCGATGCCCTTTGGCAGGCGTTAACGGCCGAGTTGGCAAAATGTTGAGCCGAAACGTTGATTGTCGCGGACGAATCGCCCGGCGGCTTTCCATTTGGCCAGCGGCGGGGTATTATTGAAAAACTTCGCCCGTCTCGGTCTTCCCCCCTTCTTTGGTAATGAGCAACTTACCCCAAATTGACCTGGATGTTCCGCCCTGCGACGATGCTCCGTTTGCCGTCGAAGTGGCCGATCGGGTGCGGCGGCTGCCGCCTTACTTGTTCGCTCAGATCAACCGCATGATGCACCAGAAGCGACGCGCCGGCGACGACGTGATCGACCTGGGCATGGGCAACCCGACCGACCCGCCGCAGCAGCGGGTGATCGAAAAACTGGCCGAGACCGCCCGCGACCCGAAGAACCATGGCTATACCGAGTCGCGGGGAATCGTGGGGCTGCGTCGAGAGGCGGCCAGCAAGTATCTGAAGATCCACGGCGTGCGGCTCGATCCGGACGACGAGATGATCGTTTGCCTGGGGTCGAAGGAGGGGTTCAGCCACATGTGCCTGGCGTTGCTGGGGCCGGGCGATACGGCGATTGTGCCGGCCCCTTCCTATCCGGCCCACCTCTACGCCGTGGCCCTGGCCGCCGCCAACGCGATCCTGCTGGAGGTAGCCGACAGCGAGAAGCTCCTGGCCAATATCGACTATACCTGTCGCCACCTGGTTCCCCGTCCCAAGCTGCTGATCATCAACTTCCCGCACAACCCCACCGCCGTCACCGTCGAGCCGGATTTCTACGTCGAGGTGGTCAAGCTGGCCAAGCGGTACGGACTGATGGTGATCAGCGACCTGGCCTACGCCGATGTGGCGTTCGACGGCTACCGGCCCCCCAGCTTTCTGGCCGCCCCGGGGGCGATCGACGTAGGCGTGGAGTTCACCACGATGAGCAAGGGCTACAACATGGCCGGCTGGCGGGTGGGCTTCTGCGGGGGAAACGCCGAGATGATTCGCGCGATGGCCACCATCAAGAGCTATTACGACTACGGGATGTTCCGCCCGATTCAGATCGCCGCGGTCATGGCGCTGCGCCATACCGACGCGGCGGTCGAGGCCCAAGCGACCATCTACCAGCACCGCCGCGACGTGCTGTGCGAGGGGCTGCGGCGGCTCGGCTGGCCGATCACCGTGCCCAAGGCCACGATGTTCGTTTGGGCCAAGATCCCCGAACAGTGGGCCCGGTCGATGACTTCCTTCGATTTCGCCATGAAACTGCTCGAAGACGGCGACGTGGCCGTCAGTCCCGGCGGGGGCTTCGGTCCGGCCGGCGAAGGATACCTGCGGTTGGCCCTGGTAGAGAACGAGAATCGGCTCCGTCAGGCGGTCCGGCAGATCGGACGATGCTTGGGGAGGGGCTGAGCAGTTTCTGTTGCGGAAAGTGGTTTTGCACAAAAACGTTTAGCCGCCGCGGCCACGCAGTGCCGGTTGCCGGAGCGAGATGGCTACATTGGCGGCGATGATACGAATCGCTACAATGTGATAAAAGGTTTTTTGTCGGCGCGAAAAAAAATGAGGGCTCTTGCTCGCCGGGGCAAGAACCCTCACTATAGGCTGCCCGAACTTGGCAAACTTACGCGTGCCTTGTCCGAAGACCCGCAGCCGTTATGAGTCCTATCGGGCTTCGATGCCGATCGACTTTAGATCACCATCGCGGCGACCGTCCGGCGCACCGTGTTTTCCGTATCTGTTTCACCTTCCGGCACCACGCAACTTTCCAACATGCCGCAAACCGCAAAACTTGCCCTTGAAGATGGCACCGTCTTCACCGGGAAATCCTTCGGCGCCCAAGGCGAAGTCGACGGCGAAGTCTGCTTCAATACCTCCATGACCGGATACCAGGAGATCCTCACCGATCCCAGCTACCGCGGCCAGATCGTCACCATGACCTACCCGGAAATCGGCAACTACGGCGTCAATGCCGAAGACGTGGAAAGCCACAAGCCGCATCTGGCCGGGTTCGTGATCCGGGAACTCAGCGGCCGGGCAAGCAACTTTCGGGCCGACGGGGAACTGGGCGACTACCTGTTGCAGGCCGGCGTGGTGGCCATCCAGGGCATCGACACCCGAGCGCTGGTCCGGCGGTTGCGGATCCACGGAGCCATGAAAGGGGTGCTCTCGAGCATCGATCTCGACCCCGCCCCAGACATCGACGCCGCAGACATCGACGCCCGACTGGTCGCCAGGGCCAAGGCCTCGCCGGGCCTGATCGGCCGCGACCTGGTCCGGGAGGTGATTCCGCAACGGCCGATCGAGTGGAATGAGCCGCTGAGCCCCTGGGCCAAGTTGGATCGGAGGGCATGGGAGTCGCCCGCCGCATCGCCGTCGCAGCCGCTGCCGAAAGATGCTCCGCACGTGGTGGCGCTGGACTACGGCATGAAATGGAACATCGCCCGGCACCTGTTCGACATGGGCTGCCGCGTGACCATTCTGCCGGGAACCGCCACCGCCGACGAGGTGCTGTCGCGCAATCCCGACGGCATATTTCTCTCCAACGGACCCGGCGATCCCCAGCCGCTCGACTACGCCCGTAAGACCATCCGCGGGCTGTTGGGCAAGCGGCCGATTTTCGGCATCTGCCTGGGCCACCAGTTATTGTCGCTGGCCTGCGGGGCGAAGACGTACAAGCTGAAGTTCGGACATCGCGGCGCGAATCAGCCGGTGTTGAACCATGCCACCGGACGCGTGGAAATCACCACGCAGAATCACGGCTTCGCGGTCCGGGCGGAGACCTTGCCGGAGGACCTGGAAGTGACGCACTTGAACCTCAACGACCGCACGGTCGAGGGCGTCCGGCACCGCAAGCTGCCCGCCTTCAGCGTCCAATACCACCCGGAAGCCTCCGCCGGCCCGCACGACAGCGCTTACCTGTTCGGGCAGTTTCGCGAGATGCTCACCTAGCCGCTGGCGGCTTCGCAGGGGGCCGCTGGCGGCTTCGCAGGGGGTTGTCCTGCTAAGCCGCAAGCGGCATTGTTGAGTCCCGTCAAATACCGACTCACGCCGCCGAGGTCGCCTCGCCGAGGATCGCCTGCAGGTCGTCTTCCGGCGTGCCGGTCGGGGCGATATTGAACTTGTCGACCAGCACCTGAAGCACCGCCGGGGTGACAAACGCCGGCAGGCTCGGCCCCAGGCGGATGTTCTTGATGCCCAGGTGCAACAGCGTCAGCAAGATCGCCACCGCCTTCTGCTCGTACCAACTGATGATCATCGACAGCGGCAGGTCGTTCACGCCACATTCGAAGGCGCCGGCCAAGGCCACGACGATCTGGATCGCGGAATAGGCGTCGTTGCACTGGCCGACGTCCAACAGGCGCGGGATCCCGCCGATGTCGCCGAAGTCGAGCTTGTTGAAGCGGTACTTGCCGCAGGCCAGCGTGAGGATCACGCAATCGTCGGGCACCTGTTCGGCGAACTCGGTGAAATAGTTGCGACCCGGCTTGGCGCCGTCGCATCCGCCGACGAGGAAGAAGTGGCGGATGGCGCCGCCTTTGACGGCCTCGATGACCTTATCGGCCACACCCAGCACGGCGTGGCGAGCGAAACCGATGGTGATCGTCTTCTCGGGGGCGTCTTCGGTGAAGCCCCCGGCGGCCAAGGCGGCCTCGATCAGGGGCGAGAAGTCGCGGTCGTCGCCGATGTGGCTCACTCCCGGCCAGGCCACCAACCCGGCAGTGAAAATCCGCGCCTGGTAGCTCTCCTTGGGCCTCTGGATGCAGTTGGTGGTCATCAGGATCGGGCCGGGGAACTCGTCGAACTCTTTGCGCTGGTCCTGCCACGCCCCGCCGTAGTTGCCCACCAGGTGCCCGTACTTCTTCAGCCCCGGATAGGCCAGGCAAGAAAGCATCTCGCCGTGGGTGTAGACGTTGATCTCCTTGCCCTCGGTCTGTTTCAGCAGCTCTTCGAGGTCCTTCAGATCGTGCCCGGAGACCAGGATCGCCTTTCCCTGAACCGGGGTGATCCGGACTTGGGTCGGCTCGGGATGGCCGTAGGTGCCGGTGTTGGCCGCGTCGAGCAGTTCCATCACCTTCAGATTCAACTCGCCGACCTTCATCGCCCAGCCCACCAGTTCGTCGGTGGTGGGGTTTTCCTTGGTGAGGAAGTCCAGGGCTTCGTGGAAGGTGGCGTATACGCCCGGGTCGTCGTGTCCGAGAACTCGGGCATGGTCGGCGTAGGCCGCGGCGCCCTTGAGTCCGTAGAGGACCAGTTCCTGCAATCCGGCCACGTCCTCGCCCAGGGCCGTCCGCCGGTCGGCGATGCCCACCTCCTGTGCCTGGCGGACCAGGCCGTCGCGGTCCTCGGCCGGTTGCCAGCCGGCGGGTCCCGAAAGTGTCTCGGGCGTCTGGCCGGCCTTGGCACAGGCCGACTCGTAGAGCGATTTCGCCTTCTGCAGGGTCGTCGCGGCCTGGTTCAGGAATTGCTCAACCCGCTGGGGGTCGAAGTCGACGTTGGTGACCGTGGTGAAAAGCGCTTGGATCACGAACTGGTCGATCTCCGGGTCCCTTGCCCCCAATTGGGCGGCTCGGTGGGCTGCCATCGAGATTCCCTTGGCCCCATGGACCAACAGGTCCTGCAACGCGGCGGTAGTCTCGTCCTTACCGCAAACACCGACTTTCGTGCAGCCGGTACCGCTTTTTGTCTGTTCACATTGGAAGCAAAACATCAAACTCAGGTCCTTTCGTTTGGTTGTGTCGAGCGTGTTCGGCAGTTACGTAGGTCAGGGCTTGCCCTGACGCAACGCAGCGGCGACACTCGGCCGAGTATCCGTCAGGGCAAGCCCTGACCTACATGGCTGTCTTGAAGCCGGGTTGTCCCTATAATACGTTGCTTAGGGTAGCCAGGTCTTGATCTGGGTCAAGCCGCCGAGAGTTTCTTGGGAATTCACCGGACGGCTCGGAGTTTCCCTGTATTACTCAGAGGACCCACCTTGACGCTGAACGTCGCCGAAATCCTTCATGACTGTCGCTTGTTCTCCGAAGTGCAGCCACCGGGCTTCGCGCGGCTGGCGACCATGGCGGGGATCCGCCGGTTCGCCAAGGGGCAATTGATCTTCCGCGATCAGGACGAGTGTCCGGGCGTGTTCGTCGTCGGCAGCGGGTTGGTCCGTGTGTTCAAGACGGCCGCCGGCGGCAAGGAGCACGTGCTGCACATGGTCGGCCCGGGCCAGAGCTTCGCCGAGGTGGCGGCCATCGGCGGGTTCAACTGTCCGGCCTCCGCCGAAGCGGTCGAGCAGACCACCTGCGCCTTGCTGCCGCGGGAACCTTTCCGAAAGGCGCTGGGCGAAGACCACGAACTCTGTCTGGGCATGATGAGCGGCCTGACGCTGTGGGTGCGGCGCCTGGTCAACCTGATGGAGGACCTGGTGTTGCGCGACGCCGCCGGCCGGCTCGCCCGGTTCCTGTTGGAGTCGAAACCGGACCGCCATGGGACGATCGAGCTGCCGGGCCTGAAGCGGTACGTGGCCAGCCACCTGAACCTCACCAGCGAGACCTTTTCCCGCACGCTGAAGCGGCTGGTCGAGGCCGGCCTGATCGCCCTGCCGGACAACGCCCGCGTCGAGCTGCGCGACCGGGATAAGCTCCACCAAGTGGCCGCGGGGTTGTTTCCCAAGATTTAGGACTCGTATGGGAATTACTTCCCGAATTCGGTGCGTAAAGTAGCCATCGAAAACCCAGACTGTTTCGGGCTACATCTCGCGGAGCGAGATGGCTACTATACGGAAGAGATTCCCAAACGAGTCCTTGAGCCGTCCCTCTTGCCCCCGGACCCGGTGGCGCCATAGAATTCCGGAGGCTCAGAGCGATTGGAGAGGTCGCCATGAATCCTCCCGGGACCCAAGATTCACCGCCGTTGGCCATTGGCGGTCTGGCCGTGCTGGTCGTTCTGGCCGTGGTGGTTGCCGGCTTGATGCTGGTTCTGCACCGCAACTCCTCGCGGGCTCAAGTCGTCACGGCGCCGCCGGTGGAAGCCCCCGCCGAACCGCCGCGCCCCGTATCGAGTGAGGAAGATCGCTTCGCCGGCGCCCGGCGGCGGATGGTCGAGCGGGACCTTCGCGGCCGAGACATCCGGGACAAGCGGGTGTTGCAGGCCATGGGCCGCATCGGCCGGCACCGATTCGTGCCCGATCGGTTGCAGGGTCGGGCCTATGCGGACTACCCGTTGCCGATCGGCCACCGCCAAACCATCTCGCAGCCGTACATCGTGGCCCTGATGACGCAACTGGCCGAACCCAAGCCGGGGAGCCGGGCGCTGGACATTGGGACCGGGTCGGGCTATCAGGCGGCCGTGCTGGGGGAGTTGTGCAAAGAGGTCTACAGCATCGAGATCATCAAGCCCCTGGCCGAGGAGGCCGGCAAGCGGCTGGAGGCCTTGGGCTACAAGAACGTCAAGGTCCGCCATGGCGACGGTTATCAGGGCTGGAAGCAGCACGCCCCGTTCGACGTGATCATCGTGGCGGCCGCGCCCGACCACGTGCCCAAGCCCCTGGTCGACCAACTGGCCCCCGGCGGCCGGATGGTCATTCCCGTTGGCAACTGGTACCAGCAACTGCTGCTGATCGAGAAGCGCCAAGACGGCACGCTGCATCGAAAAAACGTCGCCCCCGTGGCATTTGTGCCCATGACGGGCGAGGCCGATGAAAAATAGCCGCTTGCGGCTTCGCAACCCCCCCGTGCGAAGCCGCAAGCGGCTGGGGAACTTAATCCGCCGCGGTCTCGTCTAAGCCTTGTAGGTTCTCTGCTGACACCGGAATCCCAAGGAGATGTTTCCATGCTATCCGCCCCGTTTCTCCGCGCCGCGGTAGCCGGCACGCTTGTGCTGGCGGCCGGCTCATTGGCCCTGGCCACCACCGACAGCCCGATCACTGAAGGACGCCTCGACGCCCTGGACGCCCAAGGCAAGTCCTTGGGGTCCTGCCCGCTGAAACACACCGAGGTGACCGTCGACGTCGCCGGGTTCATCGCCCGGGTGACCGTCCGGCAGCAGTTTCACAACCCGTTTGCCGACAAGATCGAAGCGGTTTACGTCTTTCCGCTTTCGCAAGACGCCGCCGTCGACCGGATGACGATGAAAGTCGGCGACCGGATCATCAAGGGCGAAATCAAGGAGAAGGGCGAAGCCCGGGCGATCTACGAATCGGCCAAGGCGGAAGGAAAAGTTGCCAGCCTGTTGGACCAACAGCGGCCCAACATCTTCATCCAGTCGGTGGCCAACATCGAGCCGGGCGAACAGGTCGAGATCACGATCTCCTACAGCGAAACGCTCGATTGGAAAGCCGGCGAGTACAGCTTCGATTTCCCCATGGTAGTCGGACCGCGTTACATCCCCGGCGGAGGCAGCGCAGCGGCGCCGATGACCACCGGCCGGCCGACGGCGGAAGTGCCCGACGCCGACAAGATCACCCCGCCGGTCACGCCCCAGGGCACCCGCGCCGGGCACGACATTTCGGTCACCGTGAACCTCGACGCCGGGCTGCCCATCCGCCGGATCGACTCGAAGCAGCACGCCGTGACCGTCGACTATCCCCAGCCCGACAAGACCCGGGCGGTAATCAAGCTCAAACAGAGCAAGACGATCCCCAACAAGGACTTCGTGCTGGTCTACGAGACCGCCAGCGACAGGATCGAAGACGCCGTGCTGACGCACACCGACGAGCGGGGCAAGTTCTTCACGCTGGTGTTGCAGCCGCCTAAGCGGGTCCGCCGGGAACTGATTGTGCCCAAGGAGATCGTGTTCGTGATCGACAAGAGCGGCTCGATGCGGGGGTTCCCCATCGAAACGGCCAAGCAGGCCATGCGGCTGTGTATCCAGGGCCTGCACGAAAACGACACCTTCAACCTGATGACCTTCGCCGGCGGCGTGGGGTTCTGTTTCGAGAAGCCGGTGCCCAACACCGACGAGAACCGCCGGATGGCCATGGCCTTTCTCGACAGTCTGCAAGGCAGCGGCGGGACCGAGATGATGAAGGCTATCCACGCCTGCCTGGGCGGGCTGGACGATCCCGAGCGGGTACGCGTGGTCTGCTTCATGACCGACGGATACGTCGGCAACGACATGGCGATTATCGACGAGGTCAAGAAGAACGCCGGCATCGCCCGGGTGTTTTCCTTCGGCATCGGGACCTCGGTCAACCGGTTCCTGCTGGACGGCATCGCCCGGGCCGGCCGGGGCGAAGTTCACTACATTCTCAACCAGCAGCAGGCCACCGGCGCGGCCGAACGGTTTTACGAACGGGTCCGTACGCCCGTGCTGACCGACGTCGTGTTGGACTTCGGCGGCCTGGACGTCGAGCAGCTTTATCCGCCGCAGATTCCCGACCTGTTCAGCTCCAAGCCGGTGGTGGTCAAGGGCCGGTACAAGACGGGCGGCCGAGGGGCGATCACCTTGCGCGGCAAGACGGGCGAAGGCGAGTTCCAGCGGAGGATCGACGTCACGCTGCCCGACCAGCAGCCGAAAAACGAGGTCCTGGCCACGCTCTGGGCCCGGGCGAACGTCGACCACCTGATGCACCAGGACCTTGGCGGCATCCAGCGAGGCACGCCCGACCCGGCGATCAAGGAAGAGATCCTCGGCCTGGGACTGCGGTACCAGTTGCTCACCCAGTTCACCAGCTTCGTGGCGGTCGAGCACGTGCGGATCACCGAAGGCGGCCAGGCCCGCACGGTCGCCGTGCCGGTCGAGATGCCCGAGCGTGTGAGCTATGAAGGCGTGTTCGGTAACGGCCGCGGGCAGGGTTTGGCTAGCGGGGCGGCGTTCGGCCTGGGAAGAGCTCGTGCCTACCGCTCTCTTTCTTTGGCCCCGATGAGGAAACAGGCGGGCGCCGCCAGGCTGCCCGCTTTGTCCGGACCGATGGTGACACCGCCGACAAAGGGAAGGCTTACGGAAGCGGCCGGGGAGAAATCCGAGACCGACGACGGCCCCGCCGACAAGCTCGACGCCGAACAGGCGTTCCAACTCAAGCTGGCCTCCGAGTTGCGCGGACTGGCCGAAAAGGTGGCCAAGCAGGGCACCGACGGCAATCTGACCGTCGGCAAGCTTCAGGTCAAGGCCGGCCGGGTCGAGATCCGCGTGCAACTGACCGCGCTGTCCGACGAGGTCTTGGCCAAGCTCGAGAAGCTCGGCTTCAAGGAACTCGGCCGGGCCAAGTCGGTCAAGCTGCTGATCGGCACGATCGACGTAAAGCAACTCGAAGCCTTGGCCAAGCTGTCCGAAGTGCGTCGCGTGATGCCGTCGTTGTAGCCGACGGAGTCGCCTCCCACAGCGGAACTCATCCCGGCACGTAACGGCGTTGGTAGAGGATCAACGCGGCGATCGCACCGAGGACCACGAAGGCCCATTGGACGGCGACGGCGGTGAGCATTTTCGCGTCGGTCCACGGCAACTGGTGCCAGAACATCCCTTGGTATCCCTCCATGGCCCAGTAGGCCAGCGAGCATCGGGTGGCAATTTCGGCAGACCGGGGCAGGTCCATCATCTGGATCGGGAACCAGCAGCCGCCGCCGGCGGCCATCACCAGGATCAGGATCGTGGCCAGCCCCTCGGCCTGCTTGGCGGTGCCCGCCCAGGCGGCGATCAGCATCCCGAAACTGGTGGCCGCCGCCGCCCAGGTTATCGAAAGCACGAGCAGCGTGATCGGGTCCCGAAAGGCCTTGATCTCGAACAGGAGGTTGCCGTAGGTGAAAAGCACGGCCAACTGTACGATGCCGATCAGCCAGGTAAACAGGAACTTCCCCCAGTAGATGCCGGCCCGGGGCATGGCCGCCACCAGCAGTCGCGGCAGCGTTCCGCCTTCGCGTTCAAACAACAACATCGTGCTGCAACCCAGCACGCCGAACATCAGCATCATCACGGTGGTGCCGGCCACGCTCTGGGCCAGCATATAACTCAACTGCTTCGGCCGGCCCGGCGGGGGAAGGTCCTCGTTTTCGATGGGCACGATGTTTCGCACGATGGCGTCGAGATCGAAGGCCAGGGGATCGTTTTGAGGAATCGGTGCCCCGGCGGCCGCTGGGCCGTGGGACCGGCCGTCGCCGCCGGGATCGGTCCGGTCTTTCCGCCGCTGGTCCTCGGAGGCCTTCTCGGTGATGAAATCCGACACCAGGCGGTTGACCACTTTGGTGGCGGCGATCAGGCTGCGGACCTGTGCTTCTTCCATGCCGGCCTCGCGCATCAGGTTGGCCATGGCGGCCGGCCACAGCTTGCCTTCGCTGACGGCCATGAAGGCCTGGATCAGGCCGATCTGGATCAAGCGGTCGTCCTGCTTCCGGCCGGGGTCGCGGAGCATGATCAGTTTCGGCAGGTTGCCGGCCGCGATCGCCTCACCGAAACCCGGCCGGATGACCAGCACGTGATGGGCCTCCCCCTCGGTGATCATGCTTCGCATCTCGGCGTCATCCGCCGCCGGTTTGTCCGGGCGCTTCACGCGGACCGTCTCGCTGTTGGAAAGCTCCTCGATCAGTTGCCGACTCCGGCGACCGTCGTCTTGGTCGGCGACCCAGAGCGTCGCCTTGGCCATGCCTTCGCCGCGGAAGGCGTACTTCATGATGAAACCGAACACGGTAATCAGCACCACCGGCAGGAGGAAGCCCAGGACCATGCCCGTGCGATCGCGAAAATACAGCCGCAGATCCTTGCGGGCGACGATCCGGGCGGTGGACAAGGTGTTCATCAGTCGCGCAAACTCCTGCCGGTGAGCTTCAGGAACACGGCTTCCAGATCGGCCCCCGGGATGCCGGCCGCGGTGGCCAACTGGTCCGGCGTGCCGGTGGCGATGATCGAGCCTTCGTTCATGATCGCCACGCGGTCGCAGAGCCGTTGAGCCTCCTCCATGTAATGCGTCGTATAGAAGAGGCTGCGGCCGGAGTCTCGCAGCTTCTGCAAGGCCTCGAAAAGGTGGCTGCGGGACTGGGGATCGACGCCGACGGTGGGTTCGTCCAGCAGCAAGAGTTCCGGTTGATGCAGGTCTCCGGCGACGAAATTCAGCCGCCGCCGCATCCCGCCGGAGTACTTCTTGACCGGGTCGTCGGCCCGCTCCGTCAGGCCGGCCAGATCCAATGCCCGCCGGACGGCTTGCTTCAACAGCGATCCCTTCAGCCCGTAGAGGCTCCCGAAGAACTCGAGGTTCTCGCGTCCGCTGAGTCCTTCGTAGATCGCCGGTTCCTGTGGCACGACCCCCAGTTTCCGCCGGTCGTCGATACGCCGGGCGGGCATAAACGGCTGACCGCGAAAGCTCAACTCACCCTGATAATTCGCCCGCAGCCCGGAAAGGCAGGCGATGGTGGTGGTCTTGCCCGCGCCGTTGGGGCCCAGGAACCCGAAGATCTCTGCCTGCCGGACCTCGAACGAGGCGCCGCGAACGGCCCAACGATCGCCGTAGGCGTACCGCAGATTCTCCACCGTCAGGATCGCCCCATCACCGGACATGCCATCACCGGGCATCGTTGCTCTGATTGCTCGTGGAACACCCGAAAGACCAACCCCGGAGATTCTACGGCCTGTGCGGAGCGGGTCAATCCGGGCGGGCGCTGCGCGACAAGCAATTCACCTTGGATAGCCGTTGCGGAAAGTGGTTTTGGGCAAGAAAGTTTAGCCGCCGCGGCCACGCGGTGTTCGATGTTGGTGCGTTTTCCGTCGCTCTCACCGCGTGGCCGCCGCGGCTAAACGGCAAACGTCCTGCGGCGGCACTTTCCGCAACAGAAACCAATTAGGGTAGGATGAGTTGGCCCGCGCCAGCAGCAGGTATATCGGGGGGTGTCAAGTGGGGAGAAAATCTCCGGTTTTACCGATTGTTTATCGACAACCACTTTTGTGCATGGTATATTAAGCACCTGTGCGGCTGAACCTGACACGCCGAGAGCGCCCCGGCGCCGTTCCATTTCCACTAGGTACGAGGAGTTTCCACATGAAGAGGGACTATCTGACCACCTCCGGATTTCTTACCGGGGTCTGCCTGTTGGCCGTCTGCACGATGATGGCTGCCGCCCCGGTGGTCGCGGACGCTGCGGACTACTTGGGTCCGACCGCCGTGGCCGCGTCTCCCGACGGTAAGAGCCTGTACGTGGCCAACACCGACGCCCAGCAGATCGCCGTGGTCGACGTCGCCGGCGGCGCGGTCGTCCGCTCGATTGCGATGCCTGCCGCACCGACCGGCCTGGTGTTCAGCCCCGACGGAGCCACGGTGTACGTGACCTGCGGGGCGCCCCAGAGCACGATCTGTGCGATCGACGTGAAGTCGGGCAAGATCGGCGACTCGATTCCGGCCGGCCACACCGCCATCGGACCGGCGATCAGCCCCGACGGCAAGCGGCTCTACGTGTGCAACCGGTTCGACAACGAGGTGGTGGTGATCGACCTGGAAGCGAAGAAGCAAATCGCCAGCGTGCCGGTCACCCGCGAGCCGTTCGCCGCGGCGATTACGCCCGACGGCAAGACGGTGTTCGTGATCAACCACCTGCCGCTGGACCGCGCCGACGGCTACGACGTGGCTTCGTTCGTAACGGTGATCGATACGGCCACCAACCAGGCGGCCAACATCCGGTTGCCCAACGGCAGTTCCAGCATGCGGGGTATTTGCGTTTCGCCGGACGGCAAGTACGTTTACGCCGTTCACATCCTGGCCCGCTACCAGATGCCCACCACGCAGCTCGAGCGGGGCTGGATGAACACCAACGCGATGAGCATCATCGACGCGGAGACCAAGAAGCTTCTCAACACGGTGCTGCTGGACGACGTCGACCTGGGCGCGGCCAATCCATGGGGCGTGGCCTGCACGGCCGACGGCAAAATGATCTGCGTTACGCACGCCGGCACCCACGAGCTGAGCGTGATCGACGCGGAGGCCCTGCTCGAGAAGCTGCTGGCGATGCCCGGCGAGGAGTCCGAGGATAAAGGCGACCGGGGGATCTACGCCTCGAGCACGGCCGCCGACGTACCCAACGATCTGGCCTTCCTGGTGGGCCTTCGACGGCGGGTCCGGCTGCACGGCGGCGGCCCGTATGGATGGATGGCCGATCCGAACTTGAACATCAAGAGCCCCCGGGGATTGGCCGTGGTCGGCTCGACGGCCTACGTCGCCGCCTATTTCACCGACAATCTCGGCGTGGTCGACCTTCAGCGCAAGCTCGGCAGGGTGGTCTCGAAGATCGCCTTGGGACCCGAGCCGAAACCGAACCAGGTCCGCCAGGGCGAAATGTTGTTCCACGACGCCATCATCTGCTTCCAGCACTGGCAGAGTTGCAGCAGTTGTCATCCGGACTCCCGGGTCGACGCGCTGAACTGGGACCTGATGAACGACGGACTGGGCAATCCCAAGAACGTCAAGAACATGCTCTATGCCCACCGCACACCGCCGGCGATGAG
>SDBV01007325.1_pt1 | contig 15121 bp, 12 predicted proteins | sample 2277081 | NCBI WGS metagenome assembly SDBV01 (sample SAMN10402039, study PRJNA504765) | marine sediment metagenome | isolation source: marine sediment core GS10_PC15, 223 cmbsf | place: Arctic Ocean: Southern Knipovich Ridge | collected 2010
AAGACGTGTCTGTCCCTTTTCTTGCGACCCTGGCCAAAAATGCTGCGGATTTTAACGAATGCTTACTTTGACGCTAACTGTTAGGAGTACGCTATGCCCTCTGTCCTGGGCCTGATACCAGCGCGAGGCGGTTCGAAGGGGATACCGCGAAAAAACATTGTCGATGTTGGGGGCAAACCCCTCATTGCGTGGACAATCGAGGCGGCGCGTGCAGCAGATGGCCTTGAACGTGTAGTCGTTTCCACGGATGACGAGGAAATAGCAAGTGTGGCGCGCCAATACGGCGCAGAAGTACCATTTCTTCGTCCCGCAGGGCTGGCAAAAGACGATTCTGCTTCAATGGATGTTGTGTTGCACGCGATGAACTGGCTTGAGAGCGAAGAGGACTATAGTGCCGACTACCTGATGCTTCTCCAGCCAACATCTCCATTGCGAAAGAAAGCGGACATAGAAGGAGCCATTAGGCTGGCGGAAGAAAATGAAGCAAAGTCGGTCGTAAGCCTTTGCCTTTGCGGAAAGCATCCCTACTGGACAAGGGCGGTAGACGCTGAGGGCCGCATCTTTCTTTTTTTACAGGACGGCCAGTCAATTACGCGCCGCCAGGATTTACCGGAGGCATACAACCTCAATGGCGCAATCTTTCTGGCCCGGTGGGAAGTTTTAGCCGAAAAAAAGTCTTGGGACACGGATGCAACGTACGCGTGGGTTATGAACAAGGAACGCTCGCTGGATATAGACGAACTCCTGGAACTGCATATAGCCGACTTGATCTTAGGAATGGAAAAACACGATGGCCAATCCTGAGTTAAAAATCGGAAAGCGTTTTGTAGGCAATGATCATCCGTGTTTCGTCATCGCAGAGGCTGGCGTGAACCACAACGGCGACGTAAACCTGGCATTGAAACTCATAGACAAGGCAAAAAAGGCTGGGGCCGACGCAGTGAAGTTTCAGACTTTTTCGGCTGAGAAAGTTGCATCGAGCTGCGCCCCGAAGGCCAAATATCAGTTAGAAACGACAGATAGTGATGAATCGCAGCTCGATATGTTGAGAAAGCTGGCGCTGGATTGTGAGGACCATCGAAGACTCGCCGCGCACTGCCGTGAAAATGACATAATCTTTCTTTCATCACCGTTTGATAAGGAAAGCGCGGACTTTTTGCACGAGCTCGCCGTCCCGGCCTTCAAGATTCCTTCAGGAGAGATAACGAACCACGACTTATTGACACACGTTGCGCAGAAAGGCATTCCCCTCATAGTGTCGACGGGAATGTGTTTTCTAAACGAGGTCGAGGAAGCCGTGAACGTAATCCGGGCCGCAGGCTGTAGAGAACTCGCACTTCTTCATTGTGTCTCAGACTACCCGGCGAAACCGGAAAGCTGTAACCTGCGCGCAATGCAAACGCTGAAGCGCAGTTTTGACGTTCCAACTGGTTTTTCTGATCATACCCAAGGATCCGTTGTGGCGCTTGCCGCGGTCGCTTTGGGTGCCTGCATTATCGAGAAGCACTTTACATTGGACAACAGCATGGCGGGCCCTGACCACAAGGCATCATGCGAACCAGACGAATTAGCCGCGCTGATAAGCGACATTCGAGTTCTGGAACAATCGCTGGGCTCAGGTGAGAAACGGCCGGCCGATTGCGAAATTGATAACCGTCGAATCGTTCGACGAAGCATTGCCGCAAAATATGACCTACCCGAAGGCACCGTGATTAAAGATGATATGCTCACCTGTCTGCGGCCGGCCGATGGGATTGCTCCTTTCAAGTTGGATGAATTGATGGGACGTACACTGTCGCGTGCGTTGAAAGCCGGGCAACTTATGACTTGGGACGATTTAGAATGAGAAGTATTGGCGTAATAACTACAAGTCGTGCCGATTACGGCATCATTCGACCGGTGCTGAAGCGGATACTGGCCGACGCTGAACTCGAATTGATGCTTCTGGTCACTGGCACACATCTTCTGTCGGAATTTGGAAACACTGTCGACGAGATAGAGAACGATGGCTTTGAAATTGCCGAAAAAGTGCAAATGCCTTTGCCGTCAGACTTACCAGAGAGCATCGCGGAGGCCATGGGAGAAGTTACCTCTCGTTTTGGGAAAGTGTATGCACGCAGGCAACCCGATATTCTTGTCGCGATGGGCGACCGATTTGAAATGCACGCAGCGGTTGTTGCATCGCTGCCTTTCGCGATTCCAATTGCGCACATACACGGCGGCGAATCCACTGAGGGGGCTATTGACGAAGCCCTGAGACATTCTCTCACAAAAATGGCGCATCTGCATTTTGCCGCCACGGAAACGTATGCAAAACGAATAGTGCAAATGGGCGAAGAGCCCTGGCGAGTTATAACAAGCGGCGCTCCAGGGCTGGATAATCTCGACCTTATAGAGCTTCTGAGTAAAGACGAGCTTGAAGATAAGCTGGGACTGGACATGCCTTCGCCGCCGCTCATGGTGACTTTTCACCCAGTCACACTTGAGGCAGACAGCACGCTCACCCACATTGAAGAACTGCTTGCGGCACTGATGAAATCGCAGGCGGGCATTGTTATTTCCAGTCCGAACGCTGATGCCCATCACAAGGACATTGTCGAACAGATGGGCCGGTTTGCCGCGGACAGATCAAATGTTGTGTGCGTAACGAGTATGGGAACGCGCCTCTACTTCAGCCTGATGAACTATGCGGCAGCTATGGTTGGAAACTCTTCTTCTGGTATCGTAGAGGCGGCCTCGTTCAAACTGCCGGTGGTTAACATCGGCAATCGGCAACGCGGCAGAATTTGTGGGCAAAACGTTATCCATACGCCATGCGAGCGAGACGCAATTGCATCGGCTATCGAAACGGCCATATCCGAGGAATTTCGCGCTTCATTGTGCGGCTTGGAGAATCCGTACGGAAAAGGCAATGCATCAAAGATTATTGTGTCTCGGCTAAAAAAGGTAGAATTGGGGAAAGACCTGTTGTTGAAACGTTTTTGGGATTCTGGAAAGAAAACCTGATGAAGCTTGTATCCATCGCCTAAGCATCGATAAAAATCGACGGATATATCCATCTTGACATTGGATTGCGAAAGACATGACTAAAATTGTTGGTATAGGAGCAGGCGGACACGCAAGTGTCGTGATCGACATACTGCACAAAATGGGCGGTCACGAGATAGTCGGTCTCGTGGACGCAAACAGCCAACTCTGGCAGACAAACGTAATGGGCATACCCGTCCTGGGTGACGACAGTTGCCTGGATGAACTTCTTACCCAAGGTGTAACTCATGCGTTTATCGGCGTTGGTTCTTCTGACGATATGCGCCAGCATACAGCCGTCTATGATAAAGCGTGTGAAGCAGGATTCAATATTATCGATGCCGTTCATCCGTCAGCAGTAATAGCGGATTCGGCAAGAACAGGGAATGCCACAACAATCATGGCTAACGCCGTCATAAACCCCAGGGCCAGCCTCGGCAACGACGTCATCATCAACACCGGCGCTATCGTCGAGCATCATTGCCAAATAGGCGACCATGTCCATGTGGCCACTGGCGCGCGTCTTGCCGGTTCAGTGCGGGTCGAAGATGGCGTACACATCGGGATAGGCGCAACAATCCGGCAAGGCATATCCATCGGAAGCGGCTCGGTAATTGGGGCCGGGTCGGTTGTGCTAAAAAACGTCCCTCCGAACACTGTGGTTGTAGGCGTGCCTGCAAGGTTTTTAAGAGAGGTGCGAGCGTGATAGAGGCCATTAACAATTTCCTTGTTAGTCCAACGACCCCTTTACGCGATGTTGTCGCGTGCATCGACAGAAACACCAAGGGAATAGCCCTGGTTGTTGACGATGAGCGCCATTTGCTGGGGACTGTTACAGACGGAGACATTCGCAGAGCTATTCTGGCGAAGGTCAGTCTGGAATCGCCAGCCGATCTGCTTCTCGATAAACCCGGGACGCCTTACACTGAGCCAATCACGGTGCGGGAAGGCGCCGGGCGCGGCGAAATGATGGCGATCATGAAGAAAAACAAGATCCGCCAGTTGCCTGTGCTTGATGAGGAAAGACGGATCATAGGACTCGTTACTCTTGACGAACTAATGCCTGAGCCCGCCCTGCCTCTGAAAGCGGTCATCATGGCGGGAGGATTCGGAACAAGACTGCGGCCTGCAACGGAGGAAACGCCCAAACCAATGCTTCCGGTGGGCGACAGGCCCTTGTTGGAACACACAATAGACCGGTTGCGCGATGCGGGCATAAAGCGGGTAAACATCACCACTCATTATTTGCCTGAGAAGATCACCGAGCATTTTGGAAACGGGGAATCTTTCGGGGTCGAGTTGACTTATGTCGAAGAGGACAGGCCTCTGGGCACTGCCGGCTCTTTGTCCCTCATGGAGCCGCCGGACGAGACGGTACTTGTACTAAACGGCGACCTGCTGACCAATGTTGATTTCCGCTCGATGCTCAAATTCCATCGCAAGCATAAAGCCGACATGACAATCGGGATTCGCCAGTACGATTTGCAGGTGCCCTTCGGGGTGCTGGAAAGCGACGGCCCCTACGTGCAGCGTCTTCGCGAAAAACCCACTTACAATTTCATGGTCAACGCAGGAATATACCTCATAGAACCGTCCGCACACGGCCTTATTCCGAAAGGCGAACGATTCGACATGACGGAACTCATCGACATGCTGCTCGAAAATGGCCGCAAGGTGGCAAATTTCCCCATTGTCGAATACTGGCTCGACATAGGAAGACATGAAGATTACCTGCAGGCACAAAGAAGAGTGCAAAACGAAGAAGCTTAATTTCTGGGAGAATTGGTTGAAAGTATTGGTAACAGGCGGGGCGGGATATGTGGGTTCGACCCTGGCGGGGTATTTGCTCGAATGCGGCCATTCGGTGCGCGTGCTGGACACTCTGATGCACGGCGGTGGGTCGCTGCTGGGTGTGTGGGCACATCCCAACTTCGAATTCTCCAAGGGCGATGTCCGCGATTCGGACGAGGTAGAAGCGGCTTTGGACAAAGTGGACGCAGTAGTTCATCTGGCGGCAATTGTGGGCGACCCGGCATGCGCAAAACAGCCGGATCTGGCAAGGCAAACGAACCTCGATGCGTCCCTGGCCCTTCTGAAAGCTTCTGAGAATGCCGGGATTTCACGATTCGTTTTCGCGTCAACATGCAGCAACTACGGAAAAATGAAGGACCCGGACTCGTTGGTCAACGAGGAATCCGAGCTGAGTCCCGTTTCTTTATATGCCGAAACAAAGGTATCCGTTGAAAATGAAATTCTGCACGGAAACATTTCTGACAAAATGTGCGCAACATCTCTCAGGTTCGCCACGGTCTACGGAGTTTCGCCAAGAATGAGGTTCGACCTGACGGTAAACGAGTTCACGGCGGAACTTCTAACAAAAAAAAGTCTGCTCGTCTACGGAGAACAATTCTGGCGGCCTTATGCGCATGTGAGAGATATTGCTCGTGCAGTGGGATCGGTCATCGAGGCGCCGGTCGAAAAAGTGAACCGGGAAGTTTTTAACGTCGGATCCACGAAACAGAATTTCCAGAAAAAGACGCTCGTGGATTTCATAATGCGGCGAGTGCCTGATACCGTAATCGAGTATGTTCACAAAGACGAGGATCCGCGCGATTACCGAGTGTCCTTCGAGAAGATCGCCTCCGTTTTGGACTATTCTACAACGATGACCGTGAACGACGGGATAGATGAAGTAATAAAGCTTGTGCGCGACGGCGTAATTAAAGATTTCTCGGATCCGAGGTACAGAAATTGATAAAAAACAAACGCAGCGCAAGAAAAGGCAAGAAACAAGCAGACGCAATTCTATTGTCCGTGCCGGAAATCAGCGGTAAGGAATGGAAATACGTCAAAGACTGCCTTGATACAGGCTGGGTGTCGTCTGTAGGGTCTTATGTCGACAAATTCGAACGCGACCTTGCCGGTTATGTAGGCGTCCAACATGCCGTGGCCACGGTAAGCGGAACGGCCGCTTTACATGTTGCCCTTCAAGTCGCGGGAGTCGAAGCGGACGACGAAGTCCTTGTTTCAACGCTCACCTTCATAGCACCCGTTAATGCTATCCGTTACCTCGGAGCTTGGCCGGTGCTGATTGATTGCGAACCGGATTACTGGCAAATGGACCCGGCCAAAGTCGAAAAGTTTCTCGATTCCCAATGCCAATCGAAAAAAGGGACGCTCATTAATAAGTCCACAGGACGCCGGGTGAAGGCCATTTTGCCGGTGCACATCCTTGGGCATCCGGTGGATATGCAAGCAATTCTGGACGTCGCGTGCCGCTACGACCTGCCGGTTATAGAAGACGCCAGCGAAAGCCTGGGAGCTTCGTACAAAGGCAAAAAAGTTGGCAGCCTGGCGGACATGGCATGCTTCAGCTTCAACGGAAACAAGCTCATAACTACCGGCGGCGGCGGGATGATTGCAACCGGCAACAAAAAATGGGCCGATAGGGCAAAATACCTGACAACTCAGGCCAAGGACGATCCCATCGAATATATCCACAACGAAATCGGATATAACTACCGATTGACAAACGTGCAGGCGGCAATAGGTTGCGCGCAACTTGAGCAACTCGACGATTTTGTGTCAAAAAAACGCGCCATTGCTGAAACATATTCAGAACACTTCGCCGGCATTTCGGGTCTGACGCCTATTCAGGAAGCATCATGGGCGGAAAGCACATGTTGGATGTACACGGTTCTGGTGGACGAGGAGAAATTCAAACTTGACAGCCGAGGACTCTTGAAGCACCTTTCTCTTTTCGACATACAAGCCCGGCCCTTGTGGCAGCCAATGCACCGGTCGGCCGCCCATCGAGATTGCCAGGCTTACGAATGCAAAACCGCGGGCATACTCTGGCGCGACGCACTCTCATTGCCATGTTCGGTAGGACTGGACAATGCAAGCCAGTTAAAGGTATGCGAGAAGATTATTCTGGCTGCGAAAGGCGCGGCTAAATGAGTAAAGTCATTCTGGTCGAGGTATTCCACGCGTCGTGCTTCAAAGAAATGTTACTTCTGGCGCAAGAAGTGGGCAAGTCCGGCAGCTACACGCCCAAACTGCTTTTTCTATGGCCATGCGCCGCGGACCACATCGAGAAATGCGATGCCGCAAAGATTTCTTACGTATTGTTAAGCGGCCGTGCCGACCAACCCAAAGCGCAGGAGAACAATCAGGCGTCCCCCGCAACGCCAACCCTTTCACGACGAATCAAGGACACGATCAAGCACATATCGAGATTGCCGCAGCGATGGCAATGGGTTCGGATTCGAAAGGAGTACAGAAACAACCTCAAAACTGCCGCGGACCTCCTGAATGAGGAAGAGCCAAGTCTGATCATACTTTTGGGCGACCGCCACGTCGGACTTGAGACTGCCCTTGTAAAAAATGCGAACGCTCTGGGTATACCAACGCTCATCGTGCCATACGCGATTTCCGCACCTGAAGGAGGATCGGGATTGCGCAAGAAACGACCGGACTTTCAAGAAAAATTCGCAATCAACACGCTTTTCAGAAGCTTTGTTGCGCGCGTTTTCCCGCGCTGGGTATACACCCACGAAGGAACGCCGGTACTTTTTTTGCCTGCACTAAACGCTTTAATGGCCTGGACCCTAGGCATGATGCCTGCCAATCCGTGGACTATCGGAGGCGGCGCGGCGACACGAATGGCGGTCGAAAGTGAAGCTGTGAAAAGAATGTTCCTCGGCCAGGGCGTACCTGAAGACAAAATGGTCGTAACCGGCAAGCCTTCCTTTGACGTTCAGCACGCAACAGCCCAAGATGCCGAAGCTAAGCGGGAAAAGCTTTGCTCGGAGTTGGGGATTGACGAGAGTCACCGTATAATCCTCTGCGCAGTGCCGCAAATCGGCGAGGAGGGCGCGCTGCCATGGGAAAAACATTGGGAATTGACGGAATTCCTGTTCAAAGTCCTGGCAAGCCCAGACGGCGTGTCAGTGGTCCTCAGCCTTCACCAGAAAAGTCCTGTCGATCAATACAAACCTCTGGCGGACAAATACGGCGCGGTCATTGCCGGGAACCACAATATATACGAACTAATCCCTCTCTGTGATGTCTTCGTGGCGGCCTTTTCATCCACCGTGGTGTTGGCGATGGGTGCGCACAAACCGGCTGTGGTAATTGACTTCTATGACCTGGACTATCATTTCTACGATGAGTGTAAAGGCCTGGTAATTGTTCGTTCGCAGGACGACTTCGAGCCCACTCTAAAGTCCATAGTTTGCGAGCAAGTTCATTATGACCGCCTGGTTGCAGGCCACGAAGAATGTGCGCCGGAGTGGATAAACATGGACGGGAAATGTTCGGAAAGAATGATCGCCGAAATCGACAAGCTCACATGTTAATAAATCTTACTCTGCCTTCTTTTGAACTACCGCTCCCCTTAGCCTATCATGACCATGGCAAATGTTGAGCAGGAGCGCCCCGATGACTAACGATAAGTGCCTGATATACCTTGCGGACTTGGTCCACAATCATATCGGCAAGGGCCCCTTCATGTTTCCGCTCAACATCGGATACCTTTCCGGCTACACAAAACTGGAATTCGGCGAACAAGTGGAAATCCGGCTGTTTAAGTTCCCCCTCGACCTTCTCAAAGCTGTAGACGACCGCAAACCGGGCATAGTCGGATTGAGCAATTACACTTGGAATATCGATCTGAACAAGCGCGTCCTGGAGCGCGTAAAACAAGCCTCCCCGCAGACTCTAACCATTATGGGCGGCCCGGATTTCCCCGTTGAAGAATCCAACGCTCTTGAATATATGAAAAGTCGGGCAGGGCTGGATTTTTACGCGCTGTTTCAGGGGGAAATAGGTTTTTCGGAAATCGTCCGGAGCTTCCTGCCTAGCCGCGATATTGAATCAATAAAGAATGGTCCCATCAAAAACTGCGCGTATTTCGACAAGGAAAATGATTCGCTCGTTGTTGGCAATATCAAGAGTTTCGGCAGAGACCTTGAACCAATCCCCTCGCCTTACCTGAACGGACTTCTCGATGATTTCTTTGATACTAACCTGATCCCCATTATCGAGACCAACAGGGGATGCCCTTATTCCTGCACATACTGCGCGTGGGGAGTATCGGCACAAAAACAGGTCGCCCTGCATTCCCTTGAAAAAGTCATGGCGGAAATCGAATACATAGCTGCCCGAACGCGGAACACTGGACTGCTGAATGTTGCCGACGCAAATTTCGGAATTGTCGCACGCGATGTTGAGCTGGCGGAGTTTCTAAGAGCCCAGCACGACTCGACTGGCTATCCACGATACATCGGCATGGCGTGCGCAAAGAACGTCCCGGACAGGATTATAACCATAGCGGAAACCCTGGGCGATATGGCATCCGTAACCTCCTCGTTTCAATCGCTCGATGAAACCGTTCAGCTAAACATGAAACGCGACAACATTTCGTTGCAGGATTTCAAGGCTATTCAAAGCCATTTCAGCGCAAAACACCTGCAAACGCACTCAGAACTTATCCTGGGCCTGCCGGGAGAGACAAAGCAATCGCATCTGTCAGCAATTAGGGACCTCATGGAGACGGACACGGCAATCGTATGCTACAACCTGCGAATGCTGGGGGGAACTGAACTTAACACACCGTCTCAGATAGACAAATTCGGCATCAAGACAAAACACCGCCTGGTTGACAACGCATTCGGCAAATACGACGGAATAGTCTCGCTGGAAACCGAGGAAATGGTGTTGTCCACGGACACGATGACCGAGCAAGACATTCTCTACTTCCGTCCCATACACTGGCTGATTCAGTTCCTCTGGAATTACGGATACTACACAGAAATACTCCACTTTCTGCGTGAAGAAGGAGTCAACCCGGCCGATTTCATCACCCGCCTTATCGAAATGCAGGCATCCGCACCGCCGAAAGTGGCACAGCTCTTGAATGATTTCCAGGCCGACGCCAGTTCAGAGTGGTTCGAATCGCACGAGGCGTGTATCGAGCATTATTCTGTACCAGAGAACTTCGACAACTTGCTCAAAGGCGGCTTCGGCAAGCTCAATTTCGTTTATACTTGCCGCGTACTGTCCGAATGCAAAACCGAGTTTGATGTTTACATTGCCTCGGTAGCGTTGAATTGTCTTTCGGATCTAAATCGCGATTCCGATTATGAAAACACCCTCAAAGACATAATGCTTTTCACTGGAAACCGTTTTGTGGATTTCGCCGAGGAACTAGAACCGGACTTCGAGAAAAAGGTCAGGGTTAGCAGCGACGTGCTCGCATGGAAGACGGACGCCTACAGCAGGCCCTTGCGGGAATACCAATCCGGGGAAGGGATCGAGTACAACTTCTTTCTTTCCCAAGATCAGTTTGAAGCCTTGAATCAGACATTGAGGCAGTTTAAGCAAGAAGACTTGAACTTGACTCTGAGGAAAATGATGGAGTACATGAAAAGGTCAGACCTGTTCTACAATGTGGAACGTGCTGAAGGCTGTCGCCAGTAACGGAGAACTTGCATGACCGACATAACACTTGTAAATCCGATTCTTCGCGACTGCTTTCCAATCGGTTTGGGGCAACTTGCTGCGTACCTGCGCAACAACGGGCTAAATGTTGAAATTGTCGACGCTTCTCCGCGGAAAATGTCTGCCGGGGATGTCATCAATCGCGTGATCGGCACAGCGCCACGGGTAGTAGGATTCACCGGTCTCTGGGTACATTATCCTTACCTGAAGGACGTCTCTTTGGGTATCAAAGCCAGGGCGCGCAACGTTTCGCAGATAGCGGGTGGGTACTGGTGTATTGGCGCACCCGACATCGTCTTGTCGGAGACGGCCGTTGACGCAGTGGTGTGCGGTGAGGGCGAAAGAAGCCTCGTCGAACTCGTTCAGGCGCTTTTGGCCGGCCAGCTGGTCTCGGAGGTGAAAGGCGTAGCATACCTGGATGGCGAGGCACTTGTGCGTACCGACCCGCAACCCATGATCACCGACCTGGACACCCTTCCCGTGCCGGCATACGACAGCTTCGACATGGACTTCTACGTGCGCAACTTGAACGCGCAGGTCTTTCGCGCCAACACCTACCTTAGGTCACAAGAATTGCGTTCACGGCTCGGCAATAAGGATGTTATCAGGGAAGCGACCATGTACACCAGCCGGGGATGTTTCGGCAAGTGTACTTTCTGCTCGGCCCCGGCATTTGGAATCAAGTTTCGCGGATACGATCCACAGTATGTGGTGGACCACATGCGCCTTCTTAAAGAAAAGTACAACGTGGATGTATTTGAAATAACCGAATCGCTTACGTTCACGAGCAAGAAGAGGGTCAAGGACCTGTGCAACGCAATTATCGACGCAAACTTGAATACTTTTTTCCTCGCTGTGTCGCGTGGCGATCTCGACGTTACACCTGAGTTGGCCGAATTAATGAAAGAGGCTGGCTGCTATCTTGTCAGAATCGGCTACGAATCGGCCAATGAACGCATTCTGAACGATGCAATCCACAAAAACGTGTCGCCGGAAAAATACTACCAGAGCACGAAAGTCTTCCTAGATGCGAAGATCCGCGCTGAAGGCACGTTTATACTCAATATGCCGGGCGAGACCGAGGAAAGCATGAAAGACTCGTATGACTTTGTCAGAAAAAGTAAACTTGACCTGGGTTGCGTGTTTTATGCAAACCCGTTGCCGGGCACCTGGCTCTTCAATTACGCGGAGGAAAACGGATTCATAACGGACAGGCGGCGTCTCATAAATGAGAACCCCGGCAAGGACAAAGGACGCTCTGACTTCGATACATACATCGCGAACTTCGATTTCAACAAACTGCCGCACAGGCTCCTGCTGGGCTACAAAGCCCTCATTGAAGGCGGTCTGATCGCCAACTGGAATTTCAAACGGAGAAAATATATCAGCGGTTGCGCGGCATACATTTCAACGCATGTACTCAAGATTCCTTTGAGATTCCCAAAACTAAGGGAAAACTTTCCCGGATTCTACGACAAAGTACTCTGCCCTTCGCCTCACATTGTCTATAGTGATTCATTGAGGCGCTTGTTTGGTGGTGCGTCTCTTAAACTTAAGGACACAACCAAGTCCTGTCTGGAGAAACTGGGCCTGCTCGGCCTTGTGCGCCGGTTGCGCGGAAAAACCGAATGAATATCGTACTTATCAATCCACGTTTCGGACCTGTGGGCGATGAAGCGCCCATTTCCTCCGCTGTGTTTCCATACGGACTTGCGCACGTGGCTCAGGCCTTGATTGACGTCGGCAACCACGTCAAGATATACGACCCGTTTGCGGACGAGCCTGACACACAAAGCGTCGAGGCGGACATCGTAGATTTCGACGCGGACTGGATAGGCATTACGGCAATGTCCACCCAATACGCGCAGCTCGAATGGCTTGTTGAGTTGATTCGCAATAAGCAACAGGTCAAAACTCCCAAGATCATGCTAGGGGGACTCTTGCCAACCTACAGCTACCAGACGGTACTCGAGCATCTGCCAGTCGATGTGTGCGTGATAGGCGATGGCGTAATAACCGCACCAAAGATTATCGGTGAACAACGTGAGAACTGGAAAGATATCCCTGGCGTAGCATTCAAGGACTCCGAGGGAGAAACCATATGCACAGGACCTGGCGAGTTTGTTGAAGACCTCGATTCGCTGCCCACGCCGCCATATGATTTGTTCAACATGGACCGATACTGCCGGGGACGGCTCTGGATTGATGATCCCACCATCAAGGAACGATATAGGGCAGGCGTAGAAGCCCCGAAAAAGATCATGACCGTGCTGTCGGCCTGGGGATGCCCATACAAATGCAAATTCTGTTCGCGCAGCACCGACCGGGCAAGAATGAAGAGCGTGTCCGCCCTAATCAAAGAGATCGAGCACCTCAAAGAGAATTATGCAATCGAGGCCGTCCATTTTGTGGACGAGCTGCTCTTCATAAACAAGAAACGCGGCCTCGAACTTGCCGAAGCAATCGCCCCATTGGACCTGCTGTGGGACGCTCAGGCACGTGTGAACACCATTGACGCCGAACTTTGCGCCGCGGTCAAAAATTCAGGCTGCACAGCCCTCGGCCTTGGAATCGAAAGCGGAAGCGACAAGATACTGCAAGCCATGAACAAAAAGGGCGCCAGCCGCAAGAAAAATATCGATGCCGTGCAGGCCGCCGAAGGCGCGGGCCTACTGGTTAGACTCCAACTTATCATGGGTTATCCCGGAGAAACGCCGGAAACGCTTCGGGAGACCGTTAGTCTATTCAAGGAAATTCACCACCCAGGACGGCGTTTCGCGTTAATCCTGCCCTTACCCGGAAGTGAACTCTATGACAAGTGCCGCGAAGAAGGCCGCATTCAAGATGAGCATGAATACTTGCTTACAATTTGCCGTGGATATGGCGGCGAAGATTTCTTCATGAACTTCATGAACATGCCGGACCAGGACGTGCTGGCATTGAAACGCAGCGCTGAAAAGACAATGGAGCGAAACTATCTGCTCCACCTGCTAATGACTCTCAAACTGGGCGAGTTCCGGGCCTTCAAAAAGTCGTCCTTTTATCACAGGTCCGCGTTTAGCCTTCCATTTACAGGCAAAGATGCAATAAGATGGGTGTTACAGAAAATCGGATTGCTCAATTTTGTCCGCAAATGCCGGGGGAATTATGACAAGTACGCCGATTGAAAGGCCCATGAGCGGCCCAGACAAAGTCAACATTATCGCGGAAGTCGGCTCGGTTCATGACGGAAGTTTTGGAAATGCGCTCCAACTTATCGAGACGGCCGCCGGGTGCGGAGTGGATGCCGTCAAATTCCAGACGCACATGGCGCTCGCCGAAACCCTGCCGGACGCGCCAATGCCGCCATATTTTCAGGGTGAACCGCGATTTGAGTATTTCGAAAGGACAGGCTTCGACCCTGGGCAATGGACGGAACTCAAGGCCCACTGCGAAGGACAAGGCGTGGAATTCATGTCGTCCGTTTTCTCTATCGAGGCTGTCGAAGTTCTCGAAGACATCGGCGTCGCGCGGCATAAGGTGCCCTCCGGTGAGGTAACAAACCTGCCTTTACTGGCGACACTTGCCCAAACAGGAAAACCAATCCTCCTGTCATCCGGCATGAGTTCGTGGGAAGAGCTCGACCTGGCAGTCGAAACCATCCGGGAACAAAACGAGAAGATAACAGTCATGCAGTGCACTTCTGAGTACCCATGCCCATACGACCGGGTAGGCCTGAACGTCATGCTCGAAATGAAAGAAAGATACAAGCTCCCAGTCGGCCTTTCAGACCATACAATGACCAACTACGCTGCATTCACCGCAGCAACCCTCGGCGTTTCCGTCGTCGAGATTCACTTCACACTCAGCCGCAAAATGTACGGCAGCGACGCAAAACATTCAATCGAACCCCACGAACTCAGCGACCTTGTATCGGGAATTCGCGCCATCGAAATCATGCTCGGCTCGGACATCGACAAAAGCGACATAAATCATTTCGCGGAGATGAAAAAGATCTTTGAAAAAAGCATCGTGTCGCTTGTGGAAATACCCGAAGGAACCATCATTGAAGAAGGCATGCTGGGTGTAAAAAAACCAGGAACAGGATTGCCGCCCAATCGCATCAACGACGTGCTGGGCAGACGCACCACACACAAGATTACCAAAGACGCCCTAATCAGTGAAGAAGACCTGGCCGATTAACCCGCTCATTCGAATTAAGCCAGAAAACCCTCTTTCAACCAAAGATCTAAGCAAAGCTCCGACTCTCCGCCCAATTAAAACAACTGAGCAAAAAAGGACAAGGGCTCCGAAGGAGACCAGCAAGCAAGCGAGTCTTTGAGCGAAGACGTGTCTGTCCTTTTTTTTGCGGACCTCACCGACAAAAGTCTACCGCACCCCACGCAATAACTTCCCCCAACTCGTCTTTGCGAGGAGGAACGACGAAGCAATCTACTACTGCTGTCCTGATCGCAACTCCTGAGCAAATCAACCCACCACCACTTGTCATCTCGAACCGCAGGGAGAGATCTCTTACCCAGTTACGCCGCGCCATTAACACCAAAAGCGTCCCCAAACCTCATGTCTTTAGCAGCCCACCACCACCTTCGGC
>SDBV01007326.1_pt1 | contig 15119 bp, 9 predicted proteins | sample 2277081 | NCBI WGS metagenome assembly SDBV01 (sample SAMN10402039, study PRJNA504765) | marine sediment metagenome | isolation source: marine sediment core GS10_PC15, 223 cmbsf | place: Arctic Ocean: Southern Knipovich Ridge | collected 2010
CATAGCTTTACCAATGGGTACATCTCTTGCTTGCGTTTGCTCATGATACTTCATTTTTATTTATATCATGCAAACATAACCCTTAGGCCGATTCCTGGAAAGATGGGTTGGTAGTACGGATACATCCAAACTACGAAGTAAACATCCTCCAGGGGGCGCTGTTGCCACTCCTTGATGTTCTCAACGATGGTATTGGTAATATTGGATACGGAGCTTTCACTCAACTCTATTCCGTATATTTCCTTGACCGTAGCTTCGATATCTCTGGTACTCATCCCCCGGGAATATAGGGTAATAATCGCCTGTTCAATGCGGGAAGACATACGTTGATGCTTGGGGACTATGACCGGATCAAAACTCGACTCACGGTCCCTGGGCACATCCAAAGGAATATCTCCAATGTTGGTCTTCAGGGTTTTCTTGCTAAAGCCGTTCCGGCTATTATCACCAGGGCTTTCTCTGGTCTGATGCTTCTCATAACCAAGGTGATCATCCAACTCTGCCTTGAGCATGCCTTCTACGGCTTGTTTGTAGAGATCAGAGAAAAAATCATCTAGCTCAGATTGGGATTTGATCTTCTCAAGAGCTTTTTCAGGGATCTTGAAATTATCCTTCTTGTCTTTTTCTTTCATTAGCTGCGTGTTAAGTGTAAAATTAAACGTTTTTCAATCCGGGCTATTCACTCTCTGAGTTTTTTTGACTCCAGAGCTCATAGCCCTTAACGCAGCTACCTAACGTTTACACAAAGTTTTTTACACCGCCGCAAAAAGCAAGGTGGCTTATTCGGATATCCCTAAAAATATACAGGTCGTTATAATCTGATTATCAAACCATAGGAATCTTGGGCTCAGTCCCCCGCAACTCCATTCAAATAATCCTGCCTTGAATGGAACATGTTACTTTCTAATTGGGTCTTTAAGCCAACCTCTCAGAATTTCAAATAAAGGGATGTTTTTTTTCAATAGATTGTATAAACTAATACTTGTTTTCACTATCGTCTTTTATCAAATTACAAACTAACGATATCGTGAAAAGAATATTTAGAATGAGGAGTCTCAATATTAAATCTAATTGACAAAAGGGGAGCAATATTTAGCAATTGTACTACCGCTTAAACCATCATCTGTTTCTCCCAAAGCGTCGGCTACATGTTAATGAATGTAATTCGGATCATTCGTGTATATTAAAGTCAGTCCTTTCAATTATTATTGACTTGTACAAACCAATAAGAACCTTCAATTTTTCATTTATCGTATTTGCTTCTATTTTATTCAAAAAGGAAGGGAATTTATCCTTAATCAGGCTAAGTATATTAGAGTTAGTAAGACCTAATTCTATATTGATGTTATAATTACGATGTCCCATCGCCTCTTTGTAATGAGTGAATAGGATTTTATAGAAAATATCGTCTTTACAAACTTGACGTTCTGCTTCGATGAAGTCATTTAGTGTTCGGTTATCAACTTTTGGATACTTAATTCTACTCGCCAAGGTTTTTAACGAACCATCAAATGCATCAAAAAAGATAATCGTCTCTGCTCTGAAGTGTGAATTATCTTCTGTAGCTGAAATGATTACGTAAGGTTGTCCAAGTCCTGAAGAGTAGTTACCTATGTAAAATCTTGTTTCCATTTTGTTCGTTTTAATTTCCTCCAATTACCACTTATATTATAGAAATATTTATGGAAAATGAATATCATATCTATTCCAACAATAATCCCTTCTGCACTAACATCTGATTGTTAGAGTAAAAAGGCACATCTGTATTACCCAATACTGATGCTGGGACGTCAGAAAGTTCGTTAAGGTTATCCATTGGTACTATTACAGTCTTGGCTCCATTTTCTGACAGCATTGTAACTTTATCCGCAAAGTTAATGGCTTTCTCAACTGCACCACCAACTGAAATATTTCCAAGCACTGCTAAACCTGGTTTGAGGTTCTTTTTATAAATTGAGGAAATAAATGCCATATAAGCTGCTGAACCTATACCGGAGGATATATTTGATCCAAGTAGATTAGTAATTTGAACCGAAATATCAAAGTTATTTAATGAATGTTGTTCACTTAAGATCGCCTTTTCATTCGCTTTAATGTACTGATAGGTATTTTTGATATTCTCTTTTACCAGATTATTATTAACTCCGGTAATGTTCAATTTTCCGGATCCCTGGGTAGTAACAACCTCAACCCGAACCAATGCAATATTATCCCCATCACTTGTGCTGGTATAACATACTCCTGGTTGAAGGGGTGTACTCTCAATCAAATGCGATCCTCTCTCTTCAGGCAAACCAACAAAATGCTCTTCCTGGGTTTCTTTATCGATATATGAAAAATTAGTATCCCAAAACTCCATGCCTCCAATTCGCTTTAATTGCTCTTTCACCCTTCTTCTCATTTCCATAGCAATAACCAAATACTCTCTTATGTCCTCTTTGGTGTATTCACCATCTGGATGAAGTAACTTGATGAAACCGGAAATAATCCTACGCACTGATCTTGAATCTCGCTGTTTTAAATGGGATCCTAAAGTAAAATACTTGTCTAAAGCATCGTAGTATGTAGTCTTACGCTGCGACTTTAAAATCTCAGAAAAGTAATCGGTGCTAAAGCCAAAATGATTAGTGAAGTTCTCTGGACTGAATTTAGTTATCTCCCAACCAGGTAGGAATAAATTAATACGATCTAAGAATGCAGTATCAAAACTAACCTCATCAGATAAAGGACTAAACAGATGAGAAGTCTGTAATACTGTTTCAACAGGTTGGTTAATATTTCCATTAAGGATGATTGAAGCTGAACCTGAAATCTCTCCGCCCTTTGCTCTTGAAAAAGAGCCTGATTCCATGTAGTCTTTCATCAACGGAATTGCATCTCTGTCTTTAAACAGCTTATCGGTACTTTCGTCAAAGCAAATTGCATCCCACAAGCCTACTGCACCAATTCTGCCTGTGGTGTTGTTTACGAATAGCTGAGCCACCGTACCCTGTCCACCAGAAATCAAAATTGCATACGGAGTAATTTCTTTGTAGATATAGGATTTACCTGAAGAACGAGGGCCTAATTCCACCATGTTGAAGTTTGCTTCCACCAATGGTATTAAACGGCATAAAAGTAAATTCAATTTTCTTTCATCCAATCCTTCACTGAGTGGCTCATAACCTGCACTGCGAAGCAGTAATGCTTTCCATTCCTCTTTCGTAAAATCTTTTCTTTTGTCCGAAATTTTTGAATTATCGAAGTTGGATAACTGTATGGGCTTTATATCCTGAACAACAAAAGGATAAACAGTAGTGCCAGAAGTAATCATTGGGTCATATTCCATTTCAATTATAGCCCAAATACCCCCAAGTAATAATTTTTCATGACTCCGTACCAATTCATCGCTAATATTGGCTTTTTTAATATTGCTGTTAAGGATATTGGCCCAATAACGATCTCTTTGAGCATCAAGATCTACGGAAATTTTGTCAATAATTTTAAATCTACCTTTTTCTCTCAGCTTTGACTGAATTAATGTACTTTCCTCGGGGTTAATGTAATGGTCTCGGAGGATTTTTTTCACATTCTCCATGCCTTCTTTCAACTTTTCTTCATCTTCGGTACTGCACGTATTGGCCAACAAATATTCCAAGACAAATGCCGGTACGTTAGCTCCGCCTTTGATGATACCTACCAGGTCTTTTTTCACTACAAAACCCCTGAAATATTCTAATGCTTTTTTATCTAAGTCGTCTAATACTATCATATTGTATCATTTCATTATAAGCCTCCTAAATCACGGAGGTTAGATTTTTGAATTTTTACTGTGTCCAATTGTTCCTGTGTTGCTGCATCGAGTAATACTGCCTGCACCTGGGTGTTTTTATTAAAGGAAAACTCTTTCTCCTCTTTTTTACCTGCATCAATAGCTATAATGTCACTACTTTGATATTCCTTGTTGCCAGCATATAGTTTTATGTGGACTTTACGCTGAGCACCAAAAAGGTCGGATGCTGATTTTGCAGCTTCCACCTTTATGACAAATAATTCAGTCGGTACATCATTCAAGTCTGTCTTATTGGAAATAAAAACTTCCAACTGAGATGTTTGAGCTTTGGCTTTTGTAAACTTGAATTTTGGAATGATGATTTCCTGTGGAGTGAAACCACCGTGAGAAAAACCATAGACACCTTTTGATTTGAATGGACGGTGGTTCTTGGCAGCATACACATAATTGTATTCTGCATAAGGTTCTTCAAATGCCATCCATTCATCGTTTTCTTGCTTGTCAGCGGTACGAATAAAGCGTTCATGTACTTCTTTCTTACCGGTTGCATTCGGGTCAATTTTATCGGCCTCGTCAAGCAAACCTGTCAAAACAAAACCATGATCGGTGATGAGGTAAACTTCCTGATAGTCCATATTGAGCAATAAGGTGATTTTCTCAATAAGCACTGCCTCAAACTCTGCAAATAGTTTTATGGCAGCTTGCTGTAGTTTTTCACCGACACTGTCTATATCCTTATAGGTTAGTATGAGGTAGTCGGCCTCTATACCATAGTTCAATTGCTCCAAAGACATGTAAACAATATTCTTACCTGTTGATTGTGTTAATCTTGCTTCTCTGTCTTTATGTGCAGGTAAAACTTCGTTGGATCCAACATACAATGCACTCATATTATGCTCCGTTTCCGAAGGCATATCTGCTAACATGATCTGTTTATCAACTTTGAAATGTTTTTGCAGTTCAGTGGCTACATAGTCAGCAATTTCATATCGTACACCATCGCCAACAATGACTGCTATTTTTGGCTTAGCAGCAGATATGAGTTTTGGCAAATAGTCTTGCTGGTCTGATTTATAATCTGTGTAGAAGCCAAACCATGTTTGTAGCACCAAATGATTCAATCCTTCATAGTATTCCTGTAATGGACGGATGATGGCTTCATCACTTAGAAAAGTTATATACAAATTACGGATTGCCCTATCCACCTTAGAAAATGTACCTGTGTAGTATTCTATAAAAGCATTCAAGTTGTTACAATCTGACAAAACATCGGTGTTGGCATCAAACAGGACCCACACATCTTGCCACCATGCCGGAACAAAGAGTTGAGCCTTAGAAGAGAATATTCTTTTCTTTAGCTTTTGAAGTTTATCAGCAACAAGTGATTTATCTCTGCAATTATCTGCTATCTGCTTTAAAGCAAGCTGATCGAGTTTTTCAAAACAATGATCAGGGTGGGCATTCCAGGGGTTGGTAGTGCCGATGAGTTTGTAATTGCTAATGTATGTTTCCAGGGATGGCCGGTAGGTGGCACTGTCAACCCATTTGTAATACAACTGCAATAGCGTATCTGATATTTCATTGTTGGCAAGTCCGTCAAGCAATCTTTTTACTACTTCATCTGCCAATGTTTTTGCAGGTTTGCTGATATATTGCTGGCTAAGCAATTCGTGAATCTTTTCTTCAAATAGTCTTTTAATGTCTGTTTCTTTTGAACTCAAATAGCCTTCTGGATCATGAACAAAAGGCAGTAACTCATCATCGAGGTTAATCACTTCCTCCAAATTCTGCACAATTTTCTTCCACCAGGCAAGGTTTTTACCGATGCCCAATTTGGCTGCTGTAAGCAGCATGGGATTATCTAACTGTACCTGCAAACCGGTATGAGCAAAGATTTTCTTTTTCAACCAATCTTGAGGATGGCTTAGATCGAGGCAGCCATGTGTAAAGCAGTAATCAAACAAAAAGCTGAGTTTGTCTTGTGGACGGGTAACGTAAAAAATAAGCGGTTTGTCTTTGTATTCCGTTTCTGCTTCATGGCGAAGCATGAGTTCTTCTTTTTCCCGTTGCCATTTTTCAGTAATGGTATTGTCTGTTTGAAGCACGCTAATTTGGTTTTGTTGTAAAATGGGCAAAACAAAACTGCACTGGTTTGTTGGATCCAGCAATACAACCTTGTTGCGGTGTTGCATTAACTTCTTAATATCTTGTATGAGCCATTGTTCTGTCATTACCAATCTGCGTTTAAGTATTTATGTAATTGGGAATTTTTGCCTGTTGATTTCAGTACTTCAGCCTTCAATAAACCTTTACTCTGTAATGGGGCTATGTTTTTACCTACGCCATCATCCAGTTTGGGATCGTAGCCATCGGCTATAAGTTCATCAATCTTTTTGGTAAAGGCATCTATCTCTTGTAATTGCAGGCGGATGGTTTCTTTTTCGGTTTGTGCCTGGGCACTTGTGCTGTCGCCTATTTGTTGAAGGCGGTATTGCAGGCTTTCGGTGCGTTTGCTCAGGTAGCTGCTTTTAAGTTTGTACAAACTATCCCTATTCCATTTATAGATAATAATGTAAGCCTCAAATCCTTGATGTTCTCCACTACTCAAATGCCAAATGAAAGGCGTTTTGGGTAGGTACATGAATAGGTTGAGGTGGTCGCTGAAATTTTTAAAAAAGTAGTGCTCAATGTATTCGTTTATGGGACGACCAATTAGTCCGTCTAATTGCATTATTTGAGCCGAGGTAAACCCTTTGCTGAAACAATACTGCTCCAGACGATCCATCAACCGTGGTTCTCCCGTCAAGCCAACCAGGGGAACAATGCCATCTTCATCATCTTCCATTAAAATAGTGCGGAAAGCATCAGCTAAAAACTCTAATGCAATTTCAGCCGCACGGGCCTGAGGTAACACCCTGCTTTCTTTAAACCAATACCAAACATTGATAGGATTAGCCTGGTGGCGGATGCAAAACTCTTCCAGATCATTATTGCTTTGATACAAAGCACCAAACTCTGATTTGATTACCTGAACTTCTCGTTCTTCAAAATTATTAGTCGCTAAATTTTCTACGTGCTTTAATACAATTTCTTGTTCCAATGTTGTTTCCGCCAGATAGGCTTTCCGGGCAGCATCCAATACCGGAAGATCGCCAACGGGCTTACCCATCTTTGTTTCAACTTGCTGCTTATCTTCCTCACTTAGTTCATACACTTGCAATATGATTTGGTTGATGACAGCTTCATTCAGAAGCAATTTTGTCATTTGATCATTTTCGTGATTTAGGAAAGCGACTAAACGGTCTTTAATGGCTGAATCTTTATAGGCAAGTAATGGACTTCTTATAAAGTTTGTTTCAGTTACCCGATAAGAGTTTAACTGCTTTTTTAAAGTAATGCAATCAGTCGCTAATGCTGAAACATTATCTTCAAGAAGTTGTGGTGGTTTAACAAAGGGGATTCTCTCAATATCACCAACTTGGGTGTTTACTGTCGGGTTAAGACAGCTAATTATGTATCCGGAAACCTTTGAATTTAGGAGACCAATAATATATTCAATTTTAGTATTTTTTAATGGAAATAAGCTCGCTCCACCTACATCATATACAGAATTTGGAGGAAGAAATCTAAACGATCCCGAACCTAAGGCAGAGTAGGTAATTCCTTCTTTAAAGTAATATTCTTCATTTCTAAATACAGCCCTTCCTGTATTTCTCATTTCTATGGCATTATTTCTCCAATTCACACATAGCCATAAATTACCAAACCATTTATTATAATTACCACCTTTAGCATAATACTTCCATGTTTTTCCATCATCTTGATCTACTGAAATATCCTTACCGTCAACTTCCCACCAAAACCTTAGAAAACGATCATTATCTGAGGTTGCTAAGCCTGATTTTGGCGGACAAACCTTCCTAATTGAATCTCCTGAAAATTTAATTCTGAATTCATCGGATATCCAATAAATAAATGGCCAACCTTTAATAACTTTCAATTTTACTTGAGATAAAATGTGATTATGCTGGTTAGGACTATTTGCAACATAATCTTCGATACTATTTAGGCAGTAATCTTTCTTATACTTTTCATTTGGAGTTCTTGTGTACTTATTTAATGAGATGAATAATGATGGAGAATTATCGCTTATATTTTTCTCTAAAACATACATAGCTGGTGCCGAAGCAAATGCACCATCAAAGACATTTGTACTATCAGGTCCATAATCAACAAAAAACAAAATATGTGTATTTTCTATTATGAATTTCCTAACATCCTCAAATGTTTTAATGTACATAAATGTCAATGGATGTATTAATGCCATTTTACCATTTTCATCAATCAGTTCATAGCATCTATTTATGAAAGTCGCATATAAGTTTGAGTTAAACTTGAAAGGCTGTTTGTAGTTGGCATTAACAAATTTTTTCAATTCAGGACCAAAGTCTGCACTATCTGTATAGGGAGGATTGGCTACTGCCACATCATACTTTTGAGTAAGTAATTGCAGGAATGTAATAGCATCCTGCGTTTTAGTATTTAAGAAGTTTTGGTCTTGCTTGGCAGTGTTTTGAGTGACTGCTTTTTGCAGGTTGGCAAAGAAGTTCTCTCTAAAGTTTTCGTAGCTGGCAAGCGTTTGTGCTGAGAATATTTGCAACTGTGCTGTTTCAAACTGTTGTACCAAGCCATGCAGTCGCATACTGAACTTTTCTTCCAGGCGTATCAATGTACCAAACTTGTAGGCTTGTTGCAGGTCCTCCCAAAGGTCTATTACAATATCTTCCAGTTCTGGGCTTAAATGTTCCTTACCTTCAAACAATTGTTTTACCTCACTGTAATCCGGTAAAAAGAAATCGGAACTTACGATATTGAAGTGATCAATTTTTGTAGACCGTTTTTTGCGTTTTGCTTTAATGTACAAACCCAATTGAGCTAATTGTATGGCACGGTCGTCCAGATCAACTCCATGCAGGTTATGTGCAATGATAAGTTCGGCAATTTTACTGTCGTCATAATCCGCACCATAGTTTTCAATCTGGTCGGTGTATAAATCATAAAACAAATCGAACCCATACAGCAAATAGTTACCGCTACCGGTAGCGGGATCAATCAATTTAATTTCTGTGAGTGGTTTTTGTGTTCTCGCTTGTGTTTTGGGAGCATTGGCAATTTTATAGCGGTTTTTAATATCACTATCAGGGTACATCTCCAGGTATAATTTTCCGAGACTGTTATCCACCAAGAACTTCACCACCCAACGAGGTGTATATACGCAGGATTGTATTCTTACTTTATTATATTCAATTTTAATCCCTTCCTCTTTCAATCTTTTTTTTTCAGTTGCTTGATATGATTCATAAAGCCAGCCCAAAACATCATCGCTTTGCCAAATGTTATCCTCTACCTGTTCATCAGTTTCCACCTGATTAAAGGCACCCATAATTCCATTGAGTTCGATAGCAGTGGGCAACAAATGATAAGGATGCTGGGGACTAAACAAAGGAATATCGGTAGCTAAAGTAGCTAACTGATCTTCCATGAAGCGAACCAGACCCTCCATTTCTTCATTGCGGTCATCGGGATTCTGTTCCAGCCAATGTTTATGAGCAAAAGAGCGGTCGCCATGCTGACTTCTACGAGTAATGATTTCCGGATGCAGGGTGTGGGCCTCCATTACCTTTAAAGCCGCCAGACGGTTGAATAAAGTAAACGTAAACTCCTCCACAAGTTTTTCATAGGCTTCTTCGACTGTTCCTGTTTCTTCAATCCAAACTTCCCTGATCGTTTCAATGCGTTTCCTTTCAGTAAGGTACTCAGCAGAAATTGTATCAATGGGTTGCAATGCAGTAGCCGAAACACCCATACGCCCTAATTGGTTGTGAAAGGCTGATTCAATCAGTTTGCGAATATTTTCAACGTGGTCGGCTAATTTCATTTCCTGTGCTGCTAAATGTTGATTTCAATTTCATCGTTATCAGATGCCCCCGCCAGCTTTTGTAATTCCTCTTGTAACCATTGCTTGTAGGCTATCACGGTTATTTTCTTGCCGGGTATTTTAGCTTTATAAGTTTTTGTAGTTGGCTTAGGTGATGTGCCGGGTTTAGGCTTAGGCGGAGCAGTTCTTATAAGACCTGATTTGATGATTTCTAAATCTGTTTTATAGCTATTGAACAGTTGTATAAAAGAAAGCATCTCAGAATATGTAAACCTTGTTTGCTTGTCTTTCACATCGTATTCAATATCCACAGAAGATGAGGTTCGCTGCGAAGCATACTGCAAAATATTTCCTGCCTTAATATTTGCATCTTCATTGAGTCCGGCAGGTAGTTTATCAATTTCTTTCATCAATGCTTCCGCATCTTTTTGCAGTTGCGTGTATTTGGAAGCCATATCAGCCGCAGCAGCTTTCATGAGTTGGAAATAAGCATCTTTAATCTTTTGAACTGTTTCCTGTAGTTGTTTGAAGTTCTTTACCACCTCCCCTTTATACAGGCTGTTGAATGTGTCTAAGAAGGGAGTGATGGTGGACCCAGGCTTTGCCACTTTATTCAATTCATCGGTAACACCCTCAGCAAAGATTTTCCACTGGCGTAGTTTATCCAGGCTGTTGCGAATGAATTTCTCAGCCTTTCCAATTTCCTTGATTGCATTGGTGTACACATCGGTTTGAGTAAGGTAATTTTCTGCTTTATCAATGTAGTTGGCTTCGTTTACTGCACTGGTGAATGTGCCTAACTGATCTTTGTAGATTTCAAGATTTCCAAATAATGTATCGAAGTCTTTATTGGAACGCTTCATATCATCAACCTTATCACAGAAACGTTTGGCCAATTCACGAACCGCATTTACCAAATCAAAATCGTTTGTATTCCAGTCTATTTTTTTCCCGATATGGGTTTCGCATTCCAGCTCTTGTAAGGCAGTAACAATGCTGTCCTTTTGTACTGCAGTAAGGGATTTTGCAATGGCTTTGAATGAGGCTTTACGAAACTCTCGGGCAACACTGAAAATGCCAGACACTCCTTCATCTTTCCAGGAAAACTTTTCTAAACCATTGTGTTTGGCCATGATTTTTCCGCCCCTCATCAAAGCTGCAACGGTAGTAATTACCGTACCGAATCCAAAACCTGTTGGTGGTTGCTCCAAATCTTTTTCAAGAGTAGCACCATCTACAAATGTGTTTCTGATTTTGAAAAGAATTTGTTCGGCTGGCTTTAATGATTCTCCAATGAAATTACCTTTTGCATCGTAAAATTGAAAATCAGCACCCTGACCTGTGAAGAAGGTATGCAATCTTTTGTTATTGCCCTCTTTGATTATTCTGCCGGCAATGGCATCTGATAACTGAGCCGAAAGTCTTTGGCTGTAAACATTTTGAATAACCTGACGCTGCAGGTCATTCACAGTTTTTTGCCAGTTTTTTTCGTCTAACTGAGCTGTATTGTACAAGTAGATTGAATTGCCCTCAATAAGTGACTGCTCCACCAGTTCTTTCAACCTGTTTTCTTTAGCTGAACGTTCTGCTTGGAAAGCCCTCACTATGGGTCCTTCGTCAGAATTTGGATTGGAGTATTTTTCTTCAAGGTATTTAATGCGTTCTACTTCATTCAACAGTTTGTCAATTTCCTTGAAATGACTGTTATCTGGTGCAAGCCAGATCACATCTTTATCATTTTGGAATTGAGTTTTTATCTGTTCAATATCTTCACTGCGATCATCGCCAAAACTATATAGGGTTTTGACTTTAAATTTTAAATGCTTTAAGGAAGGATTAGTCAATTCATCATCGTTGTCAGAGGTGATATAGAAATCGTAGGATGTAGTTTTGTCACTAATCTTTGCCAATGCTTTAATGAAAGCAGCATTTTTAAAGGCTGCAATTACCTGTTGCTTCTTTTTGAAGATTTGTACCGGATATTGATTCATTTCATCCAGCAACCTTTGTTCAATATCAGAAGTGATGCGGTAAGTGCCGTTGGATAACAATAGGATTTTGTGTTCTACCAAGGTGTCTAATGCCTTAGTGATTAGAGCCTGAGTTGAATGAAAATCCTCCGGTACTTTTATGTACGATTTTACTATATTGCTTAGTGAAGCTGGGGTAATTTCCGCTTCTGTTAAGAAATAAATGGTTTCCAACAAATGACGGCCTGGTAAATCAATATGCTCATTTTTTAAAATAGTATCAGCATTAGTGTATCGGTTTACCAGATGAACAGGGGGCTGTGGTTGTGCTTCTTTTGCAATTTGCCAACCGGTAGCTACATTAAATATTTCTTCGGTCTGAATTTCATGTTTTAGAATGTCGTATGTAGTAATGATCATACCTCTTGCGGCAACCTTAGTTGAAGCATAACCTAGGCGACCAAACAGAAAATTTTGTAATAAACCGAATTGGTTTTGATAAAATGGATAATAGGTTACAAAAGAATCGACAGTTTCTGATTTGCCAGCACCTGTCAAGCCACTGTGATCGGCTATTTTACCGGAATTGCTTTTATAATTGTCTTTTAATTTCTTTACTGCATCATCCTTCTTTTTCAGCAGGCGACTACGGATAATTACATCCACCTCTGTTGCCTCAAGGTGAATCTTTGTTTTAAAGCGGTCTGTTACTTTGGTTAGTTGTGCCTTGCTCACATTGGAGTTATCGATAACGTCATCGAGCTTTTCCTGAGCAATAGCTATGGACCAAACCTTACCACCCAATGCGGAAAGCGATTCACTCAATCCTTCCAAATCAAGTAAAGTATATTTCTTTTGACTAATAGCTTCACTGGCTTCGTCAAACAGAAAAACAACTTTCTCATCCTTTACTGCTTTGAAGTAATTATCCAATTCATCTTTCAGTTTTGCTGCACTGAACTCATCGATTTCCCTTCTGATAGTAGTGAGGATATTGTTGTAGTCGGCTTCTGAATTACCTAAGCCGATGTACATCTCTTTAATCTTTGGTATGTAAATAGTACGGTTGTTTTTCAAATCACTCCATGACTTGCCTAACTTGTCCTGAACAAATTCAGCAGCATTGCTGTAAGCAGCATCGCACATTAAAGAGAATAATAAAAAGCCGTGTTCATTTTCAGGCAGTTCAAGCGACTTTATGAAGTTTCTGAAAAATGTATATGCAAAACCTTTTGAAGTATCCTGCTTGGCAATATCCATAAAAACCACTCGGGCATTTATGCTATTGAGTTTTGCAATGGAATTTTTAACCAGTGCCTCATCATCAATGCCAGTGAACCTTTGCAGAATCCTATCCCTTGCAGGTGTGCCATTGATAAGCCTGTTGCTCATCATATAGCCGAGTATCTTTCCAAAGTATGATTTACCCGAACCATAAAAACCGGAAAGCCAAACTCCCGTTTCAATGATATTAGAAGTAAAAATAGATACAAAGTTGGCATACTCTTTTGCCAGTCCATCGGTTATGATATAACTCTCTATTTCAGATTGAATGGCTGCTTCTGAGATATCCTCCAAGTCGATTACGTTCTTAATGTCTACGCTTAGATCGATGGTTAAAATGTCTTTTATCAACATGTTTGTATTTTCTTTTTTATTGAATAATCATACAGCGGTACTTTGAAGCCGGTTGCTTGCCAAGGAACATGATCCTATCTGGTTCAATGGTTGCAGGATATAAAATAATAAGCGGCAAAGCAGCTTTCATAACAACGTCATGTTCCATAATGTGAATGTTGTGAATACCTGTACCATATAAAGAGCCGGTATTGATTAACACAGGCACTTTATTTTGTTGCAGTGCTTGTTGAATATGAGAAATTATCTCTTTAAATAAATCCGGTGACTCTTCACCGGCTGGAGCTTTGAAAATTTCATGTGTAGCTGATTGAAGTAATTCGTATAACTCCACTAATTCAGTTTTGTGGTTTGTCACAAAATCAGTCAGGCATTGGTTCAAATCAATAATTGAATAATTATCAACAGGGAGGAGTTCCTCCAAATGAGCAATGTATTCGGTTTCTTTTATAGGGTCGCAAACCACCAGGATAGAGTTTCCTCCATTGGCATTCAACCTTATTTCAGAACGTCTGTCGGATTCAACAAGCCGCATGGCTTCATGAATTATAAGTGCAGGGTTATTTAATGTCATGATAAATTGTTGAGTAAGGAACTAAGGTTTCAATATTCAGTTTATCACCCGTGTAGAGAAACTGAAAGTAATTTGAAAATTTCTTTTGCATTAATCTCTCAACAAAAACCGGTCGGTCAAAGAACGAATATTCCAGCCATTCGCTGTCTAATAGATTTGACTTCGATTCTATCGCCGTGATCCAATAAACAAATAGCACAAACATCTTGTCATTCAAATAGGGATGGACAATGGTTTTAGTTTGAGAACCTTCCATTAAATTGAACTTCTTTAACAGGGTTAAATATTTTCTGCCTATGGTATTTATGGTTTCAATAGTCCAATTTTTAATCCCTTGTTCTGTTTCCTTTAATTCTATAACACATGCACTCGCTTCTTCTTTTTTCAAAACTAATCTACCGGAATAGAATGCTGGGAAATAAACTTGCATGTTTAAATAATGAAGCAACTCATTGTTCACGGATCCATTCCAGAATAACATAAAGAGAGTATCATTTAAAATTTCCTTCTCATGCAGAATTGATTTTAGTAAATGTTGGATCTCGTTATTTTTGCATTGTAAGAAAGTCCTCGAAATTGCTCTCTCGAATCGTTTCACAGCTTCAGAAGTCTTTATTGATGTATGTGTATGTATTCCATCACGTTCAATTATATCCTTTATGCTTTCTTTCAAGAATATATTAATCAGGTTCCAATCGGGGAGACCACCTAAAATATTAATATCTGTATTATACTTCATTCCTTTATTAAATCTTTCACATCAACATTTAAAATTTTCGCTATTTCAAATAAAACCTCTAACCTTGGCTGTTGCCGGTTTTGAGCATAGGCATTGACCATATTATATGACTTATCGAGTTCTTCAGCCAGCCAGGTCTGCTTTTTGCTCTGCTCCTTCAATACTTCCTTAATGCGGTTCATTTAAAGAGAATTGATACTAAAATTAAGATTAATAATTAAGTATCTTAAAAAATGAAATGTTATTTCAAGATATTCCAAAAAATAAATAGTTCATCTTTAGGCTTCCCGGATAATCGTACATTATAAGATTTGAGACTTGCCAAAAAACGTCCGGTTTTTTGGTGGAAGTCAGATCAAATAAACGGACGATTTTCATTAGCATGAAATGTCTCATGTTATATTGTCTGATTTTCAAGGAAGGCTACAAAGAAATATCAAATTCCGATAGGATACACCTACTTTCTTAAAGACATCGCTTCTTTAAAT
>SDBV01007327.1_pt1 | contig 15118 bp, 14 predicted proteins | sample 2277081 | NCBI WGS metagenome assembly SDBV01 (sample SAMN10402039, study PRJNA504765) | marine sediment metagenome | isolation source: marine sediment core GS10_PC15, 223 cmbsf | place: Arctic Ocean: Southern Knipovich Ridge | collected 2010
ACTGCTTCACTAATGCTGATTAAATCGTCTGCAAAACTTATCATAAAAAAAACAAAAGATCTGTTAAAAAATACTAAAGTAGATAAGTATAAAATGCTTTTGGCGTTATACGAAGTTCTGGACAGTAAAAATGACTATGAACTAAAAATAAAAATACTTGATGAGTTCTGCCAGCGTCTTGAAGAGAAGCATCCAAAAATTTATCTGCAGTTGAAATATCTGCTTAAAATTCAGCGTGAAAAGATATTGCATGAAAAAGCATTAAATGGGAAAAAGATTTCTGAAATCTGGGGAAATATTAATGAAATTGAAAACGTAGAAGATAGAGTAGAATACTTAAATAATTTACTTAAGGATGATAAATGGAAAAGCTGCCATGCTTCTATTAAGAGCATAATTAATGGATTTATTACTACAGATATTAAAGAACTTTTTGAGCAGGCAGAAGATCTTCCTGCTGGCGAACAGCTTGATATTCTGACTAAAATAAATAGCTTCAGGGATGATTTTAAAAATAATAAGGAAATTGCGCAGGAAATTTTGGTAAAAACGCTGGAACTAAATGCAAGAAAAAAATTTATATTAGAGCCTGGAAAAAAAGTATTTAGTTCCTATACTCTGGATTTGTTTACCATAGCTGGAAATGATGCAAAGGATTTATTAAGTAGTATCGATCTTGCAATAATACAGGCAGAAGAGGAAAGTGTAATAAATGAGTTTAAAGAAAACAATATTTCTGAAGAGATAATTAACCAGTACAGGCAGAAAACAGAAAAGAAAAAAAAGAGTTTATTTCTGGAAGAAAAGCCTGAACAAAAAACTGCAAAAACAGAAAAAATAATTAGAATTCCAAAGATAAATGGATTAAAAGACGCTCAGAGATTTTTAGGCTTCGCAACTGGCTCGGAAGAAAAAAAGATTATTGGAGATTTAGAGGATTTACTTAAAGATAACAAAATATCCGAAGCAAATAATTATATTAAAACAAAAATATACTGGGAATGCGCAAAGGTTAAAGATTATAGAAAGATGTCCAGGTTGTTATCAACTCTTCAGGATAATAACTTAATTAAACACAGTAGTGAATTGAATGAACAGGTAGAAAATTATGTTCAGAGTATGGAACCTGTAATAATGGAGAATGCAAAAAAACAGGTAGAAGAGTTAAGGCAGAAAGCAAGTGCCGAGTCTCTACAGGTAATAGAAGAGAATTATGAAGAACAAAATGATGAAGGTGAAAGCCGAAATTTAACTATTGATAATATATTTAATAGTTTTGAGAAACTTGTTTATTTTAAGGATCCAATGAAGATTGCAGATGAAAGCGGTTTATCAGAAATGGATATGAAAAAACTTCCGCAATTAATAGATAAACATCAGCATGAGGGAAATTTTATTTATCTGCCGGGACATAAGGAAGTTCTCGGTGTAGGAAAACTAAAATTTATTATAGAAAAAGCGTATATGGAATATTCAGAAAACCTGCCGATCGACATAGATATAGCCAAAGTTAAAGAAGCATGGAATATAGCAAGGAGGCAGAAAGAACTAATCTATCAATATGAAATGCTTGGTGTAGAAAATAAAGAGGAAAGAAATGAATTGTATAAAATGCTGCAGGTTTTAACTAAACCGGAAGGAGCAACAATAAGCAAGAATATAAGGCCCGTGAAACGAGCGCCTATAGAGAAAGAAGAAACTTTGAAGAAAAAAGAAATAAAAAAAGAAATAAAAAAAGAAATAAAAAAAGAAATAAAAAAAGAAATAAAAAAAGAAATAAAAAAAGAAATAAAAATAGATAGAGTAAAAAGAACAGAAGTGAAAAGAAGTAAGCTGCAGCCAAAAGTGAAAAAGCCGCAAATGAAAAAGATTTCTAAAAGCAAAGTGCATAAAGAATATAATCTGAAACTAAAAACACTTGTAGAAAAATCATATGCGCCTATTATTACAGATTATATTAAGAATATGTATACAAACAAAAAAAGAAAAGATTTTGTTATGGTTTCAAACGGCAGACGGCAGTATTATACAAAGCCGGTATTAAGGGGTGTTGTTGAACAGATACTTAAAAGAGATTTTAAAGGAAAGAGTCATGGCCTATTACTCGATTCTATAAAAGAAGATAAAAAACTTTTTGATTGTATTGTTAATGAATTATTTGTTGTTGAAAAGACAAAAAATGGTACTATTGCATATTTTCCAAAATGTTTGAAAAAATAGAATTCTATTTTAAATTAAGAGAAAAAATGAATTGAATATGGAAACAAATGGTAAAAAAAAATAGTTTTAAGCATTTTATAAATCATATCTCAATAAAATATTTACTAATTAATATTATATTTTTTGTTATACTATTAGGTTGTCAAAATATGAAAAGAAATACAAAGTGGATATTAATATGGAATGATGAATTTGAAAATGACAATATTGATTTATCCAAATGGGAACACGAAATCAATGCATGGGGTGTGGGGGAAATAAAGAATTACAATATTATACAGATAGGCTGGATAACTCATATATAGAGGATGGATGTCTTGTAATTCCAGCAATAAAGGAAAATTATTCATCAACAGAAGGTACTCGTGAATATACTTCAGCACGTCTTCGTACAAAGTATAAGAGAGATTGGTTGTATGGCCGTATAGTGGTTAGAGCAAAATTACCATATGGACAAGGAATATGGCCAGCAATATGGATGTTGCCGACAGATGAAGTATATGGTGGGTGGAAATTGGCCAGGTAATCCTGATGAAACAACTGTATTTCCTCAGAAGTTGTTTATAGATTATGTGAATGTTTATGAAAAAAGATAAAAAATATTTCTGCTTTTTTTGAATCCTCATCTGGGGTGATGGCCGTGCCTATGGCCATTTACTTTGCTCTGTGGATGTTGTCTGGTATGATACCCGGACTGGTATATGTCTCGCCGCTGCTACAGACTTTTAGCCCTGCCCCTGACCAGATGAACTCACTTGCTATTTCATTTATGAAAGGCGAGCCGGTGTTCTCGTGGATACCGCTGATCTCTACAGTGCTGCTTTGCGTCATCTTTGTCACTGTATCGATCTTGCGCTTTAACCGTCAGGAGTTCTAGGCCATAAGGAGGTTCACGGTTATTTAAGACTAGCGTGTTATATCATAATAAGCAGTATAAAAAATTATTTTCTGTTATCTTCTGTTTTAAATTTGGATAATTCACTATTTAAAATGATAATATTATTTTCATTTTTCTTTCCAATTTCTAATAAATTCATCATAGCTTCTAAAATCTGGTTAGAGCTGCTTGCAACTTCCTCTATAGTGTTAAGAGCCTGTCTAGTAATTCAACTTGTTAGTTGATATAATTTCTAAATAATGATGTTGTAAAATAAATAAATTGACAGAACATCGGGAATATTCAAGTTTTTTTAGAAGTATTTAAAATTATAATAGAGATATTTCCGGTTTAATTTATAGTTTTATACTGCTAAAGGAAATAGGGAGGGAAGGGAAGTTTAAAAATAATTTTGAAATTGCATTAATTCTCTATGCATTATAGAATTAGCTTGTAATTACTATACAGGCTCTAAGGGGGGAAAAACTAATTTTAAAACCCGCTATTAATCCGTTAGCCTCTTTTGCTGTGTTAACAAAACCGAAAAAAACCCCCATCAATATTTTTCCTTATTTTAATTCTTCTGCCCTTGCCCTGATAAATGGCTTCCAATAGCTAACAATATCCAGCTAATACTAAAAGTTGCAAGTATACTATAACTACTTACAACAGGTTGATCTGCAAGTCCGGGTAAGTTTGGCTGTCTAATGAGCAAACAAAGAAAAAGTGATGTTATATATAGAAAAGAAAAACCTAAAAGTTCAATATGTTTTCCTGTCTTTGCAGTACCTTCGTAATTGTCATGATTTTTAATCCAGAACCATATTGCTGCCATGTAAGTGATAGTAATAATTCCACCGCCTATCCCATAAATAGCAGGTATATATGATTTTATTTCCCAGAAAGCCAACATGCCAAATACAATTATTGGAACAAAACCCCACAACCAAAAACGTGAACCCTTTTTGCCTGAGTAGATAAGAGCGCCCATAACCAGGGCTCCAATACCAATAATTGTAAACAATCCCAGCAAACTAACAACCGGGCTTCCAATTTCCCATATTGTTCCGGCCATTTCTTCAACAGTTGACACCCTTCTTATTGGATTTGAAATTCACAAAGCAATGAAGTTGGCCAAAAGTCCAAAAACACCTAATCCAAATACTGCAATCCCCACTTTTTTTCTGTTCATAATGTATCTCCTTTTATATTTTTATCAATTTTAACGATGAAATTTAGTATAGGCAAGTGGATATTGATTCGGATGATAAAAATTCTGCTTTTGTGGTTAATGGAGACAATGATCAGCAAATATTTAGGATTATTTTTAATGGTACTGGCCATAAGCTAAATGGAATTGATCTTTTAAAAGACTTAGATAGTGCAACTAATATTAATACCTGGTATCATATTGAACTAAAAAATATAGATTGCGCGAATAAAACTCTCGATTTTCATGCAGATAACAATATAGAGACACCTGCGTCATTGATAGGAGAAGATTTTACAGCAAACTCAGCAAATGGTATAGGGTCTTTGTATTTAGTATCGAATGAACTCAATGCTAAGTTTTGGCTTGACGAAATAGTAATGTACTAAATAGAGACTAAATGGTAAGCGCTAAAGCTAACCACCCCCCCCCATATTGCAATTTGAATGAAAAAATAAAATATTCCTCTTAAAAGATTTAGAAGGTATTTTCTATGAGATTAAAGTAGAACTGAATGGCGAAAATATTGGATATACTTCCGTTCTGAATAGATATATCAGATAATAGAATCGCATTCGGGCCGCTTTCATAATTAATTCCATCTTTGACTTTTGGTATTATCAGGCCTCTTTTTGTAAGGTGTTTGACTATATCTGCAGGACAGGCGTATAAAATATATAAATCTGCTTCCGGTATATCTATCCAGTATACACCGGTTGTCACTTTTATTTTTCCATTATTTTTTCCTAAATTTTTAACTACGTGTATATTTACTTATAATTTAGATAGAAGCCACAACAATTAGATGCTCCTAAGAAAAAAGTTTTGTACTTAAATATTTTTCGCCCCTGTCCGGCAATATTAAACCAATATTACGGGAATCAATTTCTTTTGATATTTCCAGAGCAGCATGCAGGGCAGTACCGCTGTATAATTATTTTCTAAAATGATCAAAGCCATGTTTGATTTGCAGCTGCCTATTGTTCTTTTTTAAGAAGATCCCTTCTGATTTAGAATGAATAGCTCCTATTTCTGTGAAATCTGTAAAAATATTTTTAAGTTTTTGTATATTTTCCTGCTTTATTGAAAACAGTATTTCAAAATCTTCACCACCGTATAATGCAAAATCATATGGATCTTTTTTTAAAAGTTCTGCAGTATAATAAGTATTTTTAGAAATTGGTATTTTATCGTATTCTATATATGCGCCTACATTACTGTTTTTACAGATGTGTTTTAATTCACTCCCCAGACCGTCACTGATATCTATCATAGCATTAGCGAATTTTGCTATTTTCATGCCTTCCTTTGGAGTTCTTGAACATGGATTAAGATAATCATGAACATATCCCTGTTTTCCAGATTGTAGAAGATTTAATCCAGCTGCACTGCTGCCTAAAGTACCTGTAACACAAACTATGTCTCCTGGTTGTGCCATAGAACGTAACCGCAACAGTTTTTTGTCAACCATTCCCAATAAAGTCAGATTAAATACAAATTCTTTACCGTGTGTTGTATCTCCGCCAAGAAGAAGTACATTATACTTTTTAGCTGAATGATAAAGTCCTTTAAAGAAATCACTTATAAATACAGATTCTGTATTTTTTAATAAAGACATAGATAAAAATGAATATAGAGGAGTGCCTCCCATAGCAATAATATCTGAAACATTAACCTCTATCAGTTTTTTTCCAAGCTGATACGAAGTATACCATTTCAAGGAGAAATGGACATCTTCTACGATCATATCTGTTGTTACAATCAAATGGGAAAGCTCTTTGTATTTAATTACAGCACAGTCATCACCAATGCTGCAAATTACATTTTTATCATCATTAACATTTTTTACAAATGAATTTATTAGATCTAATTCACTTTTTATTTCTATTCGGGGATTCATTTTTTATTAAAGTAATGTATCAATCTATTCTTATTTTTTCTACTTTTGCTTCTGGATGAATTTTCTTAATCATTTCAAATTCTTGTGTAAACTTTTCAAATATTACAGGAAGTTTGTTAATTAAATCCGGATGCTCCTTATTTATAGCAATAATTGTTGTATCTGTTTTTGCATATGCATCTTTTTTACGGATGCCGTCTGTAAATGCGGATCTGCCGAAAACATTACCTGCTTTATATATCACCTTATCTATTTCTACTATTCCTTCTTTTACCCAGAAGAAATCCTGTCCAAAGTCGCCCTTTTTAACAATTTGATCACCAGCTTTAAATACTATTTCCTTGGTTAATGTATCAGAACCTTTAAATCCGTATTTAATTTTGTATTTTATTTCGATATTTCGAACTATAATAGAACAGGTCACACCTCGTGTTTTTTGCTGAACTCTATTTTGTATTGCACCGGTTGCAAATCTTTTTGCTTCATTTATTGCGTCTCCTAAGGTTACTCCTGGAAACTCTTCTTTTATTTTTACTTCAATATTCATGGAAGGTTTCATTACTTCTTTGCCTTCGCGTGAAAGGTAAAATGCATCACCGGATGCTTTTTCTGTTTGGATTACGCCGCCAGTCATAATTCCTCCTTTTTATACTTGTCTTGTTTTATTTTACAAAATAGTTAATAAGTAAGTAAAGCACTTTTCTTACTTATTTCAAACCAACAATATTAAACTATTTATCTTTTCTATAATTAATAACCCGCTTTATTAAAAAAGCAATAAAAATTATAGAATCTAACTATTTTTTCGAAGCTTGTTGATTATTTATTATCTTACAAACAGACTTAAAACACTTGTGTGAGAAATATCTATGCTTATAGTTATTGATGAATCATCCGCATATAGCTCTAAACTATTAAAAAGTTCTAAAAAAACATTATTTTGTCCGCTGGAGTTTAATAGAGTTAAGGTTTCTGAAATCTTAAGTTTTAATGTATTTAAATAATCTAAAATATTTTCTGCATCATTAATATCTGGAAATTGAATTATAAGGTTTAAATACATTGTTTCATTTAAATCTACGGTTAATATAAATGAAATCGTTTCGCTTTGAATATTATTATAACCTGATATAGATTGATTATCCTGATTAAAGAATTTATGAATAGATTCGTTCAGGCTTATAAAATTATTTTTTGTAATACTATAAACACCGTTTACAGTAGAAAGCTTTATTGGTTCCAGTACATCTTTAATATCTCTATTTTTATCTTTTTTATCTTCTGCAGTATCTATAATATTTTCCATAATTTCTCTGCTGGTAGAATACAAAATAAAATTATCATACACTGTAATTCCTGAATCCAATATCTCCGAATAGTAGTAGAAATTATGGTTATATTCCGTTTCAATAAGCCCGGTAATGGTTTTAATCGATTCTAAAATAAGTTCAGAGTCGAGTTCTTCAAATTCAAGAATAATTCCCGAAGAAATATTATCCTCTGCATTATCCTGATTTATAAAAAATACAGAAGCATTATTTAAATTATCAATATTAATTCCAAAAGATGTTTCCAGATTGATATTAATTAAATCAAGTGGATTAAATAATGTTTTCTCTTCAAAATCATTCAGCAAAGATAGAATGAATTTTGAATTAAGCACTTCCTGAACATGCAGGTTTATTAAACCATCTGCATTTGCCGGAACGAAGTTATCTGTTGTAATTGTTTCAGTGCAATTAAAAATGAAAATGCAGAGTATTGCTGTTAAAAAATATTTTTTCATTAATTTACTCGTTAATCATACTTATAGGCTGATCTGTTTCTGAAAGAACATTAAGCCATAAAGGATCTTCCGGAGAAAGTTCTTTTCTTTTGGATACAGCAATTTTAATCGGAACATGTGTAAACTGGTCGTTCCACATTCCTATTATAATTCCTGTTCTGCCGGACATTGCAGCATGAGCTGCATTCTGTGCAAGCTGTAAACAGTAAATTGAGTCATGAGCATTTGCAGGAACAGCCCTTATCATGTAGCTTGGATCTATGTATTTAACATTTACGGAAATACCTTTTTTTTCTTTAAAATATTTCTTTAACTCGGATTTTAAATATACACCAATATCTCCTAATAGAAGATTTCCTGATTTATCTTGCTGCTCTTTTAATTTTTTGATATATTTCTGGCCTGCGCCTTCCGCAATAATTATTACTACATGGTCTTTTCTGGAAAGCCTTTTTTCCAGCACAGAGAAAAGTCCTTTTTCACCTTCCAGGTCAAAGGGTACTTCAGGAATAAGGCAGTAATTAACATCACTAAGCGCTAATGCCGCATTTGCTGCGATAAATCCGGACATTCTTCCCATTACTTTAACAAGCCCTATACCGAATGATGCTCCTTTTGCTTCTGTATGTGCTGCATTTACAGCAATAGAGGCTATTTCAAAAGCAGTTTCCAATCCGAAGGTCTTCTGAACATAGTTAACGTCGTTATCAATTGTTTTAGGTACACCTATTACTGATATTTTTAAATCTCGTTTTTCCACTTCCTCATAAATTTCACATGCTCCGCGAAGGGTTCCGTCTCCGCCTATAGTATATAGAATAGATATATGCATCCGTTCCAGGCAGTCTACAATATCAGGAACCGGCTGCGGCCCTCTGGAAGAACCTAAAACAGAACCGCCTTTTTCATGTATATCATCTACATTTTCCAGTGTCAGCATCATTGGTTCATGATTGTACTTTGCAATAAAACCTTCAAAACCATATCGCATCCCGAATATGTTTTTAACTCCGTATTGTATTGTAAGTGTCCGCACTAATGAGCGGATAACATTGTTTATGCCAGGGCAAAGTCCTCCGCATGTAACAACAGCAGCATTTGTTTTTGAAGGATCAAAATATATTTTCTGCCGGGGGCCTGCCATTTCAAATGCAAGCGGGCTTTTATTATTTTTAATAACGTTTATAACATTATCTTTTAGATAATCAAATAATATATAGTTAGAATCATCAGTATAATTTGCAATTTTATCCCCATATACTGTAGATAAGCCGAGTGGAGAATCTATTTTCGGATTACCCAGTTTAGGTATTACAAGATCTTCTTGTTTTATATTTTTATCTAACATATCATCCCCATCTTTTCTTTTGTTTCTTTTATTGTCTGTTCAGCGATTACCCTGCATTTTTCCGCGTTCTCTGTTAATTTGTCCCTTACTTCATTTCTTCTACTGGAATAAGAATTATATTTTTCGCATATTGGATCTAAAACTTTCATAAGGTTGCATAAAAGCTTCTTTTTACAGTCTACACAGCCAATGCCTGCTGTAGTGCATCCCTTCCTTATTTCGTTTTGTTCTTCATTATCCGTTACAAGCTTATGATAGGAAAAAATATTGCATATTTCCGGATTTCCGGGATCCGTTCTTCTAATTCTTGCGGGATCTGTTTTTGCGCCGCTGAGTTTTTTCCAGATCGAATCTTTTTCTTCCAGAAGTCCTATCGTATTGTTCTTACTCTTACTCATCTTGCTTTCGCCGTCTATTCCCATAATACGGGGTGTTTTTGCAAGAAGAGCTTTACATTCAGGAAAAGTTTCTCCGAACTTTGCATTAAAATGCCTGGCAACCTCACGTGTAAATTCTACGTGCTGTACCTGGTCTTCTCCAACAGGAACAACATCACCTTTATATAATAGAATGTCAGCTGCCTGTAGAACTGGGTAGGCAAGCAGGCCTACGCTAACATTTTTTCTATGCTGTTTTGCTTTGTCTTTAAACTGTGTCATCCGTTCAAGTTCACCAAGAGGAGTTACTGTATTAAATATCCATGCAAGATCCGCATGCCCCGGGACTTCGGACTGAATAAAAAGATTAGTTTTATCGAAGTCTATTCCACATGAGAACAAAATAAGACCAAGTTCAATAACCCTTTCCGGAAGTAATTTTGGATCATAAGGAATAGTTATAGAATGAAGATCCACAATAGAAATAAAAGTTTTATAATCATACTGAATTTTTGCCCAGTTTTTAATTGCACCAAAATAGTTGCCAATATGCATATCGCCGGTCGGCTGTATTCCGGAAAAAAGTGTTCTCAAAGCTGTGTCCTTTTATTTTGATTTTACAGGTATTATTAATATCCCCAAGTTAGTGTATTGTCAACCCGACCACTTACAAGACAGCAAATTTAAACACCGGCATTTATTATAAGAACACAGATTTTATTTTATCTTACAAATAATTTTTTCCTATGAAGTAAAAATATATGTAGTTGAACATCAATCGAAAAATATGTAATTTTTTAATCCTGTATCCGTATCTAAAAAAATAATTATAGCATATCCAGTAAATATTCAATGGAATCCACAATTTGCTTTGCTCCTGTGGAATCATGGCTCTTTGTAAAATTGTTTTTTATGATTATGCAGTCAATTCCTGTTGCTATTGCCGACTTTAAGCCCCTTGCTGAATCCTCTATAACTACACATTCTTTGGATAATGCATTAAATTTTTGCATTCCTTTTAAATACGGGTCTGGTTCCGGCTTGGCTTTTTGATAATCTTCTAATGTAAGATAAAAATCCATAAAGCTTAAAATACTTCTGTTTTTATGAATTAATTCAAAATCTTTTCTTCTCGAAGTAGTAATTATTGCCATTCTGTATCTGGAGTTTAATTCCGTTAATACTTTCACTACTCCAGGTATTTCTATATTTTCTGTAGCTAAATAATTTTGATAGTACTGGTTTCTTTTATCTTTCTGAATTCTAATGATTTCATCAGATATGTTCTTTTTAGAAGCGAGGTTCCAGACGCTTTTACCGCTCTGCATAAATTCCATATATTTTTCCAGAGACATAGAAATACCAATTTCTGAAAGTGCAGTTCTATTTGCTTTATAATACAGAGGTTCCGTAACTACAAGTATACCGTCATGGTCCCATAAAATATACTTTTTGTTCTTCATTTTAATTTTACCTTACAACAAATTGTACTGAGCTATTTGCATTAAAAATAATTCTATATAAAATAATGTTTTAATTAAACCGCAGAAATCACTTTACCCCAAAAATATACTTATATAACCTTATTTTATAAGGAAAATGTAAAATTTTTAACATAGCAAATTGCTTTTACAACTTGTAACTTCTGGTCTTATTTTTGATAATATGGTATTATTAATTATAAAAATAATTGAGGTGTGTAATGAAAAGAAAAATAACTGTTATTTTAAATATATTATTTCTATTGTTACTATTTAATATATTAGTTGGATGTGTTGGTGATTTAACTTCTAAAAATACAGATGCAAGCGATGAAACACTCATCTGGGATGTATACATGGAATACACAAAATGGTGTAATGTAAAAGATATAGAGCCCATGGCCTATGCAGAATGGGAAACAGTTAAGGAAGAAATGAAAGAAAATCCGGATGCTATACAACAGGAAATTGCCAGGGCGGATAGTGTTTCAGAAGAAACAGTCCAGGAACAGACATCCAGGGAAGCTACTGCAGAGGAAGAAACTCTTGTTTTTGAAACACCGGAAGAGGAAGCAGCTTATATTAAAGTAAAAGAATTTTATGACAGTTTAAGTGAACTGGAAAAGGAATATTTGAAAGGAATAATTGAAGAGGATGCGATAACTATGCAAAGTTAGGAGCAAAATTTGAAAATAGTAATTAAAGTGGTAATTATAATAATAAATATGCAGGCCTGTATATAATTGATATTGATGGAAACAACCGGAGACTGCTTGCATATTCAGAAGAATGTGATATCCGCTCAATAAACTGGACACCGGATAGTAGTAAGGTACTGTTTATCAGGAATTAAAAAGCCCCGGAACAGAACCGGGGCAGATTAAATCATTACTAATAATTATTCATATGCCTTGTTGATTCTACCAGGTTTATAAACTCTGCTCTGTAGCCCTTTAAATCCGGTCCCTGTGCTCCTCTGGCAAGTTCCAATACCTGTAAGTATGTTGCATTACTTTTGTGTTCGGAATCTCTTAACAACATCCCCCATTCTGCAACAGCAGCAGAAAACCTGAAATTATCAGACGTGTTTTCTAATGCTGTGTTTGAGGCCATAACAGGTACTTCTATTAATGTGCTTACATCAGAATCCGGTTGTTTATAACGGAACTTAATTGTTAATAATTCGTTTGATTCGTATGCATCATCTGTTATTATAGACTGCTGGTATTTTAATTGTTCCTCAGATTCTTCAAATGGTTCTAAATAATCCAGATTTGAACGTTCATAAGATTTTAGAACTATTTCGTATAATACAGTAACAGTATGCCCTGCTCCTAATTCCCCTGCATCTTTTGTGTCATCATCAAAGTCCTCTTTTGCTAAAACTCTGTTTTCATATCCTATTAAACGGTAGGAGTCTACTATGACAGGATTAAACTCTATCTGTATTTTTACATCCTTTGCTATTGTAAAAAGTGTGCCTCCCATCTCAGTTACAAGTACCTTTTCCGCTTCTCTTAAATTATCTATATATGCGTAATTACCGTTGCCATGATCCGCGATACTCTCCATTTTAGTGTCTTTGTAATTGCCCATACCAAAACCCAGAACAGTTATAAATATTCCCTGGTTTCTTTTTTCTTCTATTAAACGTATCATTTCACTATCGCTGGAAGCACCAACATTAAAGTCACCATCTGTTGCAAGTATAATTCTATTGTTTCCATTCGGGTCAAAATACTTTAAGGCTGTATCATAAGCAAGTACAATGCCTTCTCCGCCTGCAGTAGAGCCGCCGGCATTAAGGTTGTTTAAAGCTGTAAGGATAGTTTCTTTGTTGTTACAGGTTGTAGGAGGAAGTACAAGCCCTGCGGCACCTGCGTATACTACTATAGAAATTCTGTCTATTGGACGAAGCTCATTTATTAAAAGTTCAAATGCGCCTTTTAATAGAGGCAGTTTGTTTTCACTTTCCATAGAGCCGGAGACGTCAAGCAAAAACACAAGGTTGTTCGGAGGAAGGTCTTCGAAAGAAATCTTTCTACCTTGAAGCCCGATGTGGATAAGTTTATTTTCCGGATTCCAAGGACATTCGGATACTTCAGTACTAAGTGAAAAGGGATGTTCATCTTCCGGTTCCTGATAGTCGTATGTAAAATAATTAATAAATTCTTCTATTCTTACTGCATCCGGATAAGGCATCTGCCCGGACTGAATAAAACGCCTTGCATTAGAATAGGAAGCAGTATCTACATCTATAGAGAAAGTTGATAAAGGATTTGTCATGGCAGATAAAAACGGATTTTCGTATATTCTTGCATATTCCTCTGTATTGTGTTCAGTTATTACTGTCTGTATATCCAGTAAACCGTCATCTTCTTCGTTTGTGCCTTCCATCTGTGGAGGCCCGGAAAGACCTGCTAAATCCTTATAAGCAGGAGGGGTTTCATCTTCTAAGTATAGATCTTTTAAATAATTGTACTGTAGAAGTGTTTGTTCTTCCATTCCAGGAGGGCCCTGAGGATTTATTCCGTTTCCTGCCCAGTCTGCTCTGGTGTTTTCATTTGTGGTAGTAGTTACAGGAGCATTTTCTCCTGCTTCGGGTATAATGGTTACAGGAAAATATTCTCTATTTGTTGAATCATTTAATGGATTCGGCTCCTGATTCATTTCATTCTGAATTATTTCTGTTGTTCCTAAAGTTGAGCCATCATCTAATCGCGTAACCATATTTTGTTCAAGCTTCAACGAATCAAAAGGCTTATATACATTATTAACAACTACAATTGCAATTGCTAAAGAAAAAATGCTGGCAACAGCTGCAAGCTTTTTACCGGAAAACCGGACAAAAAGTCCTTTCTTCTTTTTTCTTTTTAATTTCTTAATAAGTTCATTCTTTAAATTATTTTTAAACTCTTCATCAATCTCTACAACCGGTTTAGAAGATAAAAGTTTTTTTATTATTTTTTTCAATTCATCCTCCTTTTCCTTTAATTCAGGATCCAGTTCATATAAATCATTTAATATATCTAAAATATGCTGTTCCATATTCTGCTCCTTTTAAAAACTGATTTTGTTTTAATGCGGAGTTTTAGAAATAAAGAGCAGTATAATTCCTGCAACAGACATGGTTTCCCTTATCTTTGCAATGGTTCTGGAAAACATCATTTTACAGCTTGCCTCGGTCTTACCAATAACTTCTGCAATTTCTTTATACGGCATGTCCTGCCAGATTCTCATAATTACTATATCCCTCTGGCTTAGAGGAAGAGTATTAAGAACCTCTTTTATGCTTTCCAGTTGCTCTTTATTCTGGACGTCTATCTCTACATTATCTTTACCTGCCAGGTCCCAGACATCATATAAATTGACTGTTTTGTGTTTTGTTCTGTAATGGTCAATTACAAGATTGCGCGCTATCCTGTAAAGCCATGACGAAACTGTTCCTTTTGTACTGTCATACTTATCAATATTTTCAAATGCCTTTAAAAACACATGGCTTGCAATATCTTCTGCTGTTTCTTTATGATATGTTTTATAGTAGATAAACCTGTAAAGGTGCGCAAAATGTTTTTCATAGATATCAATAAAATTGGGTTTGTTTGTTTTGTCTTTTACCTTAAATATTAATTCTTTTTCCATCTGTGCCTCTTTTAGTACAGGTATTATATCATATAGATTTACTAATTAATACGAAGAATTATTAAAAAGGTAACACAAGAAAATGAAAAAACTGTAATAGAATTTCAAATAGGTTTTCTATAATGGATACTCAGTAACTCAACTTTCGCAGATGTAATTTATTTCAATACCTATACCTCCGTCCCCATAATTATTAAACATTTTGTATCCTTTTCAAACAGATTTCCGGAAATAACATTTTAAGTGAATTTTCCGGAGGTTCTAAAATCGAATACAT
>SDBV01007328.1_pt1 | contig 15118 bp, 13 predicted proteins | sample 2277081 | NCBI WGS metagenome assembly SDBV01 (sample SAMN10402039, study PRJNA504765) | marine sediment metagenome | isolation source: marine sediment core GS10_PC15, 223 cmbsf | place: Arctic Ocean: Southern Knipovich Ridge | collected 2010
AGATATCTCTTTATGCAAACACTTTCAAGACCATGGGAAGCAGGAGGTATTCCTTATGTAAAAAAGAAAAAGACCCTTCCGAAAGTTTTTTCCTTCAAAGAAGTTATTTCTATATTAAAAAACACAGCTAATTTAAAACATAAAGTACTTATTGCTTTAATTTATTCATCCGGTCTTAGATTAAGTGAATCTGTTAATCTTAAACTAACAGATATTAAAAGAGATACTAAAAGAATATTAGTTAGACAGGGTTTTGCAGCCTGATTATATGCAAAAGCATTAACATCGCAAATTGCTTTACTATAATAAACTATTGCCCTTTTCATCATTGAAAGATAAAATTGTTTTACAAATCGGTATAATCGGTGTAATCTGTTATTTCAGACCTAATACAACATAGGAGGCCTTTTTCATGAACATACTCACATTAAACTGCGGAAGTTCATCCTTAAAATATCAGGTATATAACTGGTCTAAACAGGAAATTCTTGCAAAAGGCGTAGTTGAAAGAATTGGAATTGGCAGCTCATTTATCAGGCACGATACAAAGGGGAAGGATGAAATAAAAATTGAACATCAATGTAAAAACCACAAAGAAGCAATAAGCCTGATTATTAATACAATTACTGATAAAAACATAGGTGTTATTAAAAATATAGATCAAATTAAAGCAGTAGGCCACAGAATTGTTCATGGAGGAACAAAATTCGCGAAATCCGTAATAATAACCGACGGAGCAGTTAAAACTTTTAAATCCATGATAGACCTAAGCCCTCTACATAATCCTGCAAATATTATGGGTGTGGAAGCTGCAAAAGAAGTAATGCCGGATATTCCTCATTGTGCTATTATGGATACAGCATGGCATCAGAGCATACCGGAGAAAGCTTTCATGTATGCATTGCCTTACAACTGGTATAGAGAGTACAGCATTAGACGTTATGGATTTCATGGGACCTCATTCTTATATGTATCCAAAAGAGCAGCAGTACTTCTTGGAAAGGATTCTTTTAAAACCAACCTAATATGCCTCCATATAGGAAACGGCGCCAGTGCTAATGCAGTTAAAAACGGTACATCTATCGATACTTCTATGGGAATGAGCCCTCTGGAAGGCCTTGTTATGGGTACAAGGTCCGGAGATCATGATCCGGCTATAGATTACTATATTATGAGGAAAGAAAAACTTCCTCCGGAAGAACTGGAGAATATACTTAATAAAAAAAGCGGACTTTTAGGTATTACAGAAAAATATTCCGATTTCAGAGACATTTTAAAATCATATGAAAAAGGTAATAAACAGGCTGCACTGGCAATTGATATGATGGCATACAGAATAAGAAAATATATTGGCGCATATTTTGCTGTTCTTGGAAAAATAGACGCAATTGTATTTACAGCAGGCATAGGCGAATTGACACCACTCGTAAGAGAGAAAGCATTATCCGGCCTTAAAGAGCTTGGAATAATAATAGATCCGGACAAAAATGATTTATCTAGAACTAGGAATGCAGAAACAGATATTTCAGGAACAAACTCGAAAGTAAAAATCTTTGTAATTCCAACAGACGAAGAGCTTGTAATGACAGAAGATACATATGCATTACTTAAAGGCGCATATGACGTACATACTAATTTTACATACTCTTTTGAAAGCAGAGATTATAAAAACTCAGAAAGAGAAGAAGCATTAGAAAAGGAATTACAGGAAAAACCGGAATTAAAAAAGATTATTGCAAAAGTGTAGTAAATTGCTTAAAACACGAAAAGAAAATCCCGTTCCTAAATTAATATATAACGTGTTCATTATTAGTATTTCCATGGGATTTAAGTATTTCATATCTGCACACCATTAGATATAGTTTCAAAAGGTTTGACAACTAATAATATTCAATTTATCCTGAATTATGATAATAAATAAAAAAATTACTTTAATTTTAATATCTTGTATCATTCTATATTTTTTATTTGTGCAACTAAGTCCAGAAGATAGAACAGGCAAACCATTTTTACTTACTTTCGAAGATGTTTTATCAGGTGCAACAATATCTACAGAAGATTATCTGGGAAAAATTGTAGTAGTAGTATTCTGGTTTTCCGAATGCCCGCCATGCAGGGATGAGATTATAATAATTAATGAATTATATAGTAAATATCATGATGAAGGAGTTGAGTTTATAGGAATAAACTTTGATTCGGATATTCAGCAAGTGATTGATTATTGCATCGAGAATAATGTGCTCTGGCCGCAATACAGTGAAGAAGGAAGACAATTTGATACAACTGTTGCACTGGATTGGAATGTAGACAGCACTCCAACTGTTTTTATTTTAGATAGAAATGGAATTATTTATTCGGATAATGCGAGATATAATCTGGAAGAAATAATTTTAGAATTATTAAGGGAAGAATAAGCAAAGGGCGTAATTTATCTTATTCTTATATAAGAGAAGAAAAAATCAATAAAGAAAGTGACTAGCATCCGGATTATACTCATTTGCATTAATTATATTTTTTGAAATACATATGATTTATAAGAAAATAATTAATTATTATCAACCACAACATAAAAGAATTGACTATACTTCAAAGCTTTCCTTATATTTAAATACAGTAATTAATATTTCTTTATTTGGCCATACACCATATAATTTAATATCTTATGTTTAAATATTTAAGCTTTATGTTTAAAAGTGTTTGATATCAGGAGAACTAGTATGCGGTATGATAAATTAACAGAAAAAGCACAGGAAGCAATACAGGAAGCAGATTCTATTGCGCATAGATATAATCATTCATCAATAGACACAGAACACCTGACAGCTGCGCTTTTAGAACAACAGGACGGTGTTATACCGCCTTTATTAAATAAGCTTGGCACATCCGCTGAAAAACTTTTAGATAAAATTATTGAAAAATTAAAAACTATGCCCAAAATTTACGGAGATGTAAGCCAGATAAGTTTATCTCCTCAATTATCAAAGGTAATTAGACAGGCAGAAGAAGAAGCGAAACAATTAAAGGACGATTTTATTTCCACAGAGCATCTGTTCCTCGGTATTATGAATGTGAAATGCGATACACAGAAAATAATTTTGAACTCAGGAATTACACGAAGTAAAATTTTAGAAGCATTAAAGGAAATTCGCGGAAACCAGAGGGTAACAGACCAGAATCCGGAAAACAAATACCAGGTTTTGGAAAGATATTGCAGAGACCTTACAAAACTTGCAATGCAGGAAAAACTCGATCCTGTAATCGGGCGTGATGAAGAGATAAGAAGAGTAATGCAGGTACTCTCAAGAAGAAAAAAGAATAACCCTGTTTTGATAGGAGAACCCGGCGTAGGTAAAACTGCAATAGTGGAAGGCCTTGCGCGAAGAATAATATCAAAGGACGTACCTGATTCCCTTAAAAATAAAAAGGTACTGTCATTAGATCTTGGAGCATTAATAGCTGGCGCAAAATTCCGCGGGGAATTCGAAGAGAGATTAAAAGCAGTTATTAATGAAATTGAAGCTTCCGACGGAGAGATCATTCTTTTTATAGACGAATTACATACACTTGTAGGAGCAGGTGCGGCAGAAGGCGCGACAGATGCATCCAACCTACTAAAACCGGCACTTGCACGGGGCGAACTCAGGGCAATAGGTGCGACTACATTAGATGAGTACAGAAAACATATAGAAAAGGATCCTGCTTTAGAACGGCGGTTCCAACAGGTTTATACAAAAGAACCGGGCTTAGAAGATACAATTGCAATTTTAAGAGGCCTTAAAGAACGCTATGAAGTACACCATGGTGTAAGAATCATGGACGAAGCAATAATTGCTGCTGCAACCCTTTCCGACAGATATATAACCTCGCGATTTTTACCGGACAAGGCAATTGACTTAATAGATGAAGCTGCAAGCAAGCTTAAAATGGAAATAGAGAGCCAGCCAACAGAACTGGATAAAATAGAAAGAAAAATGATGCAGCTAGAAATGGAGAAACAGGCATTATCTAAAGAAGCGGATGATGCATCTAAAAAACGGTTGCAGGACTTAGAAAAACAGCTTGCTAATTTTAAAAGTAAAAGAGACGCAATGCAGATCCAGTGGCAGAACGAAAAGAAAATAATAGAAGATATAAGAAAATTAAAACAGAGTCTCGAAGAATTAAATATAGAAGAATCAAAATTTGAGAGAGATGGTAATTTATCGCGCGCTGCAGAAATAAAGCATGGAATCATTCCTCAGACCCGGAAGGAACTTGAAAACAGGTCTAAAGCATTAAACGAACTTCATGGTGAAAGCAAACTATTAAGAGAAGAGGTTTCCGAAGAGGATATTGCAAATATAGTATCAGCATGGACGGGAATACCTGTTTCAAAAATGTTAGCTTCGGAAAAGGCTAAATTATTAAAGCTTGAATCAATCTTACAAAAACGTGTTATCGGCCAGGACTATGCAATTAAAATAATTTCCGATGCAATCAGAAGAAACAAAGCAGGTCTTTCCAATGAAAACAAACCTTTTGGAACTTTTATATTTTTAGGGCCTACTGGAGTTGGAAAAACAGAACTTGCAAAAACACTTGCAGATTATCTTTTTAATGATGAAAAAGCTCTAACACGAATCGATATGAGTGAATATATGGAAAAATTCTCCGTATCAAGACTTATGGGAGCACCTCCGGGATATGTAGGGTATGAAGAAGGCGGCCAGTTAACAGAAGCAGTCCGGAGAAGGCCATATTCTGTAATCCTGTTTGATGAAATAGAAAAAGCGCATCCTGATGTTTTTAATATACTTTTACAGATATTAGATGAAGGAAGATTAACAGACAGCCAGGGAAGAAAAGTAGATTTCAGGCATTCAATTATTATTATGACAAGCAACCTTGGAAGCAGCTTAATCCAGAATACAGATGATATAACAAAAATAGACAATGAAATAAATGATTTGTTAAAATCAACTTTCCGGCCGGAATTCTTAAACAGAATTGATGAAATTATAACCTTTAACAGATTAAACAAAGAAGATATCCTAAAAATTGTTGATATTCAACTTCTCCACGTTTCAAAAATGCTTAAAGCAAAGAATATCAAGCTTAAAATATCCAGCAATGCAAAAACATTTATCTGCGATACCGGTTTCGATCCTCTTTACGGTGCAAGGCCGGTTCAAAGAACTATTCAAAACCTTATACAGAACCCTCTTGCCAAAATGATTATTAAGGGTGATATTAAACCTGAGGATACAGTTACAATAAGTAAGGACAAAACCGGCCTTGTTTTTAAATAGAATAATAAATGAGTAAACTATCTTTTTATTGTTATGAAATTTCTGACGATATTTGAAATAAACACGAAGTGTATTACAATTTAAAGTAAAATAGAAAAAGGATGATAAATTATGTGCGGAATTATAGGATATACTGGAAATAAGAACGCCCCGAAGGTTTTAATAGATGGATTAAAACGTCTTGAATACAGGGGGTACGATTCTGCAGGAATTGCTTATAAAGAGAATGGTTCTATCTATGTAATAAAGAAAAAAGGTAAAATTAAAGATCTTGCAGAAATTGTTCCTGATAATATTGAGGCAACATTCGGGATAGGCCATACTAGATGGGCAACGCATGGTGTTGTTAATGATATTAATGCGCATCCGCATATAGACTGCCATGGAAATATTGCGCTTGCTCATAATGGAATTGTAGAAAACTATGATAGCCTGAAGGAAATACTAATTTCGGAAGGTCATAGTTTTAAGAGTGAAACAGATTCTGAAGTAATAGTCCATTTAATTGAAAAATACTACAACGGAGATCTTGAAAGAGCAATAAAAGAAGCAATCTCCGTTATAAAAGGCACATACGGAATAGTCTGTATACATAATAATGAACCCGGGAAAATCGTCGGCGCAAGAAACGGCTCTCCACTTGTTTTGGGTATAGGCGAAGGAGAAATGTTCCTTGCTTCTGATATTACTGCAATTATCTCTCATACAAGGCAGGTAGTGTACCTGTCCGATGGAGATGTTGTTACAATAACAAAGGACGGCTACCATACTACAGATATAAATGATCAGGAAATAGAAAAAGCCGTAGAACAAATAACCTGGGAACTTCAGGAAATAGAAAAGCTCGGTTATCCGACCTATATGGAAAAGGAAATATTTGAACAGCCCGAAGCAATCAAACGCGCAATTACCGGCCGGATAGATGAAAATCAGGCAACAGCCCACCTTAGCGGATTAAACATGACACAGAAGCAGCTGATTAATATAGAACGAGTAAAAATAATAGCTGCAGGAACATCGTACTACGCTGGAATGGTAGGTGCATATATGATAGAGGCTTTTGCCCGTATTCCATGCACCTCCGAACTTGCATCTGAAGTAAGGTACAGAAATCCTATTGTAGAACGTAATTCACTGCATTTTGCAATTTCTCAATCCGGCGAAACAGCAGACACTCTTTATGCTATGAAAGAACTACAGAGAAAAGGTGCTACTGTTATGGGTATTTGTAATGTTGTTGGTTCAACTATTCCGAGAGAATCCGACTCCGGAGTATATATTCACTCAGGCCCGGAAATAGCTGTTGCGTCTACAAAGGCATTTTCGTCACAAATAAGTGTTTTATATTTATTTGCGCTTCTATTGGGGAGGGTAAGAGATATCTCCTTTGAAGTAGGTATGAGATTTTTAAATAACTTCAGATCGGTTGCAAATAAACTACAGTATATATTTGAAAATAAAAAGAAAATTCAAGAAATAGCAAAAAAATATGCAAAATATCCAAATTTCCTATTTATGGGACGCGGTATAAATTATCCTGTTGCTATGGAAGGGGCGCTTAAACTTAAAGAAATATCTTATATACATGCGGAAGGATACAGCGCTGCAGAAATAAAACACGGGCCTATCGCGCTTATTAATGAAAACACACCAAGTATGTTTTTAGTACCGAATGACCATCTAAAAGAAAAAGTACTGTCCAACATGAAAGAAGTTAAAGCAAGAAAAGGAAAGGTTATTGCAGTATGTGTTGAGGGAGATAAAGCAGTAAAAGCAATCGCGGATGATATTATTGAAATTCCATCCATCCACGAGCTTTTTTATCCTTTTTTAATGGTTGTACCTTTGCAATTATTTGCATATTACTGTGCTCTTGAATTAGGCAGAAATGTGGATCAGCCGCGAAACCTCGCAAAGAGTGTAACTGTAGAGTAGGTAAAATTGCCTCTTTTTATTTTTTTATTTTTGCTGCAGCGTTATTAAACAGCGAAATATGTAGTAATATCAGTATAATCGCTTCTGGAACACGCCAGTTTTATTTTTGCCCTACACATACAAAATGTAAAGTAATTTCATCAGGAATTACTTCTTCTCTGCTTATAACTAAAATAAGACATGTTTTAAATCTTTACGATCAAATCAAATTAAAAGGCTATATACCATCATGTCTTATCAACAATATAAAAAATGATGATAATGAAGAAATAATGCAAAACAATGTGAGCCATTTGCTATGTAAATAAATCTCTATATAGTAATGATTTAATTAAACTACAAAAATCACTTTACCCCGGAATACATGCATAATAGCCATACTTTCAACTTGATTTTTTATATGTCAGCTAATATTGACTCCAAAAAACAATGCAAAGTCTTCGAAAATCAACACGAAAAAAAAATCTTAATAACTTAAAAAATAAATCTGCACTTCTATCTTCCCACCCCACTAAAAAAAAGCTTTTTGGGATGTTAAAATAGTTATTATGCTATCAGGCGGAAAAACACATACTGCCATATTTATACTGGCAAGCATAATTTACTATTTTTGCCTTTACTGGATTTTCTCCAATATATAAAAATGTTCTTACATACTGCATGAAATTATAAATAATAGTACTGTGAAATCTGTCATACCAGACATGTCCAATTAAACCCGAACAATTTATTATAGTTTATCGCAAAAGTTGCTAAAATCCACTGCATAATACGTGATAAACTCTCTGGTTTAAGCGGTTGAATCATTAAATGGATATGATTACCCATTATACAGAAGTTTGTTATACTAAATTTATATTTCTTTTTTGCGCGTTTTAATATGTTAAGAAATAATCCCTTCATTTTTGGCGCATTTAATATTAGCTCACTGCGGTTTGCTCGTGCTGTTATGTGATATTTAGCTCCTTCAATAAGTTTCCTTTTCTTTCTCATTTTTCATACCTCTATATATTAATACAGGCTAAAAGTTCATTTCGTCTTTAATTTTTTATATTTTTCGCTTTTTATCTAATTTTCAGTTTCTGTAATATTTTTACTCGACCTCCGTCCCCATCTTCCAATCTTCAGTCTGTTTAACTAGACCTCCGTCCCTCCAATTTTAAAAATTCTTTTAGGGAATTATATGCGAAATTTGAGTAACTTATTTTGGATTAGAAAAGCTTTACTTATACTTATTCCTTATTGCGAGAATAGTATCATTCATCACTAGAAAATAATCCACAAGCTCTGAATCAAACTGCGAACCTTTCTTATTGCGTATATAAGCCATTGCACTTTTATGCGACCATGAATCTTTATACGCCCTTTCAGAAATGAGAGCGTCATAAACATCTGCTATCGCTACTATTCTAGCAGATAAGGGTATCTCTTTACCTTTTTTTCCCTTTCCGAATTTCATCTCTTTACTGAATATATCTTTTATATGGCCGGGATAACCCTTTCCATCCCACCTTTCATGATGGTTTAAAACCACTTCAAATGCTATACGATCCCAGCCTGATGCTTTATTCTTAAAAAGCCTGGCTCCATATATTGTATGATTATAAATCTTAATTTTTTCTTCATTTGTAAGGCCGTTAGTGTTCTGCAGAAGCTCTTCATTTATCGCGACTTTGCCTACATCATGGAGAATAGCTGCAATACGGAACATGTCCTTTTTTATAATCCTTTCTGAAAGCATTATATTGTGTTTCTGCGCCCACATATCATAAAGTTCCAGTGAATAATCACCAACACGTTTTGCATGCTCGCCAGTTTCATACGGATCGTGGATTTCCGCCATTTCCACCATACGGAGAACCATATCTCTTGCTACTTCTGCTTTTTCTATTGCATCTGCAGCATAATGAGCAAAATAAGAAATAAATTCCTTATCCTTTACAGAAAATGGCCTGATCTTTTCGTTTTCATCCAATGCATTTATCAGCTGCAACACTCCTATTGTTTCTTTTTTTGAATTTTTTAGAGGGACAATTAAAAGTGAAGTAGTTCTATAATTTGTTTTTTTATCAAACTCTGCATTAAAAGCAAAAGAAATACCGCTTTTAATATCATACACATCATCAATTAAGAGGGCTTCTCCTGTTGCTGCTACATACCCTGCAAGGGATTTTTTATTAATTTCTATACTTGTATTTGCGTATAGATGCTTATTACTTAATAAATCTTTTTTAAATAATGTATCATTCTCTATAAACCTGAAAAATAGATATTTTCCCTGTATTAAATATAAAGTTCCGGCATCCGCATTAAAAAACAACCTTGATTCATGAAGTACATTCTCTAAAAGTGTATCAATATCCTGAATTTTGTGTATTTTATGTATTTTCTCCAGCAGTTCTTCTGCATTCCGCATAATACCCGCCATAACCATAAACTATTTATAATATAAGAGAACCTCTAAAAATTCGCCAATATATTTTCATCTCACTAATTATCAGTATTTAAAGGCACCTATACTATTATTATCGACTATAATCATTAAAACAATGTTGAAATTAATTTTTTAATAATTTTTCTTATCATAAATCCGCATTCCAGTTTCATCCACTAAACACAATGTATTTTTAATTATTATGTTTTCTGCATTTTATACAACCAATCACCCTTAAATGCGTTTTTACCTCAGTATCCCACATTTTACCGATTAAATAATCATTTTCCTTTAATCTGCCGGAACATACCGGGCAGGCTCTTTTTTTTACCTTTTTAGGATCTAGTTTATCTATATTAAATTTATAAGAATTTATTTTTTTATAACAGTATGGGCATCCGTAAACATAAACGATTCTTTCATTTTCTCCGGGAAAAACAGCAGAATGTATTCTTTCACCCTTTTTTAAATTGCTTTCACATATTGGACATACAGCTACTGACTCATCGATATTTGTAGGATCTTCCAATATTCTTGTTTTAGTGCTGTTATTTTTATACGCACCAATATTTATAAGTACCAGAATAATAATGGAAGCAATTAAAACTATAAATATTAATATTTTTTATTTCCCCGCGGGCCTCTTGTTTGTTTGCCTCTTGTTCCGTGTAAATGAATACCTAATGTTTTTATAATATTCTTCGCAAAGGACCGCATATTATTAATAGATTGAATTATTTTATCCTTTTTCTTATATTTCATTCAAGGCTCCTTATTTTTTTTAATTCATATTAATATTGTAACAGAATCTGGTGAAACTATCCAATTTATTTGAAAATTATTAGATAAAATATTATTCTTTATAAGGCTTCATCACAAATAACTCGTTGACAATAATCCATTTTTTATCTAATTTCTAAATATGCTTCAAAATAACAGTAAAAAGTTAAATAAGGGTGAAATCCAGAGAACTGTAGATAAAATCCGGAAAAAGTATGAAGAGTATACAGTCCGCTTCCTAAAGTCACCAAAATTAAAATATGCTTTTGAGCAAAGATACGCGGGTGTATTAAGAAAGAGCCTTGATATAGGTAGTTTTTTATCAGCAGAAATCGGTGTAATAGAAGAATTAATTAAAAAAGAAATGAGCAAATTGAAATATTCAGCAGCACAGGCAGAAAAGCAGAATAAAAGTCAAAAAGACAGAAAGAATTTTGCTGATAAAATACTGGAAGAACATAAAGCAAGAATTGAAAAATATAAAAAAATTGATTTTCACAAGGATGAAAATAATGAAGTCTCGAGGCTTTTGGGGGCATTAAACGAATTATACCGGACTTATACGCCTTTAATGCAGGATGTAGCAAAAAATTCCGCTAACCGTAATTTGCGTACAACAGATATAATGGAAATGGAATCCCGCTTGCGCGTAATGGGCAGCCTGGATACAGATAATGTATCTTCACGCCTTTCCAGGTACTATGCACTATTAAACAGATTCCCAAGGGATTATAAAGCAATAGATCATGAAGAGAAATCCTTTATTCTGGATTCCGCGTTCCTTTTACACGATTTTTTAAATATTCTTACAATTCCGGAAACAAATGAAGAACGGGTTAAAAATCGCGATGAAGATGACCTTGAGAAAATAATAGCGTATATTAACAAGGTAATAGATGATTTTCGCTTAAAGGACCTGAAAAGAAAAACGTATTAAAAAATTATAAGGGAGTAAATTAAATGTCTGTATCAAATGTTAAAAAAGATAATTTTAAAGCGGAAGTAATTAATGCTGATAAACTTGTAATAGCTGATTTTTGGGCACCATGGTGTGTTCCCTGTAAAATAGTGGCCCCTGTTTTAGAAGAACTTGCTTCTGATTATCCTGATAATCTTAAAGTAGTAAAAGTAAATGTAGATGAAGAAGGCGAACTTGCCGCGGAATATAATGTTATAAGTATTCCCGCGTTATTCATATTTAAGGATGGCAAAGTTGTTGACCAGCAGATTGGTGCAGCCTCTAAAAATGTATTAGAAGAAAAAATTAAGCAGTTTCTATAGTTTGATTTTGATTTAAGGGATGTATACTTCCTCTAAGTTTTCACTGCCAAAGGAATACCCCCTTGTGGGAACTATATACCAGTCTGAGTTTGTATCTGAATCAGCGTTTTTATTTCTGCATATAGATCTTGTACTTGTTGAACCATCTGAACTTACAGCATCTTCCGGGCATATTGTTTCATTATAGGAGATCCATCCATTATCCCGGCTAAGTTCCAAAGCCTGTTCCATTGCGATGCGTGTTCCAAATCCGAGATACATTTCATCAGAATCAGATGTGCGGTTGCTGTAAAGAACTCCGTCAACAATAGGGCCGCCAGGCCTTTCATAGATAGAAATTGCTCCATTGTTGCCGGATAGGCCGGATCCGTCTTCAATCCAGAAGTCGTATGCATTCACAGAAGCATCTAAGCCCCCGGATATATCTTTTTCCTCTGTTTCGTTTATTTCTTCAGTTATATTTTGAGGTTTAAAATGAATAATTAAGAAATCACCCGATTTTACGGAAAATGAGGGAAAAACAAGAAGATCTTTATAATTATCTGGAGTTCCATGATAAATCACAATTCCACCCATATTACCGTCTGTAAAAACTTTTAATTCCACCATATCCGGGTGGCTGCTGCTTCCTCTTGTTGTAAACTCATTTAATTTTACTACAGGTATTTCCGGATTGTATCCATAAAAAACAGCAAGAATTTGAGCGGAATTATCATTTTCATCAATAATAACAGTATTTAAAGTATATTTATTTCCGGGAATATGGGTTTCTGTAAAAACAACAATATTGTTCTCATATGTCTCTATACGTATAATTTCAAGCTCCGGATATATGGAAATACTGTTTTCCGGAATATATGCTTCTTCATCAAGATTTAACTCAACTTTATTATAATCTGAACTCATAATGCTGTTTAAAACCGGCGGTTTAAGATCTATCTCTTGAATTTCTCTAATATCAGGAATTGGCCCGCACGAAAATAATAATTTTATAAATAGAAAAGGTATAAGTAATTTGGTATAATTCATAGTATACACTCCTTAAAAATGGTTTTTAAGTTTTTATGCTCTACATTTTACTGTATAGGAATTTCAATTGGAATTCCTATGAAATAGTGGAACACAGAAAGTGCGACCACTTATAAACAAATAATAGAACATGGATGTACTATTTTATTGTACAGGAATTTCAATTGGAATTCCTATGAAATAGTGTGGAGCACAGGAGGTGCGACTACATTAGTACAACCAATAGTACATGGATGTTCTATTTTATTGTACAGGAATTTCAATTGAAATTCTTATTGTAGCGGAGCACAGGAGGTGCGACTACATTAGTACAACCAATAGTACATGGATGTTCTATTATATTGTACAGGAATTTCAATTGAAATTCTTATTGTAGCGGAGCACAGGAGGTGCGACTACATTAGTACAACCAATAGTACATGGATGTTCTATTATATATAAAGGGTAAAATTTGGTTATTGTATTTAAAAATAATAATTCAATCTTTATTTATTTTAATTTTAAATCGATAATCTAATTAGGGAATGTAATTTATTAATTGGAGTAGAGATATGGCAGAAGATAAAGCCCTTTTTAACAAATTCGGACGAACCATTGATTCGGGTGATATAATCTTTTCTGAAGGCGATCAGGGCAGCGAGATGTATATAATTCAGGACGGAAAGGTTAGAATTAGTAAAACTATTGGAGAAAGTGAACATGTGCTAGCTGTTCTCGGGAAAGGTGATTTTTTTGGTGAAATGGCAATAGTTAATAATGTAAAACGAACCGCAAATGCAACTGCGGCATCGGAAGTAAACTTACTCTGTTTTAATAGAAACGGTTTTACAAATATGATTAATAAAAACGCGAAAATTGCTATTAATATTATAGATAAATTGTGCAGGCGCCTGCAAAATATGAATATGCAGATACAGCATATCCTTAAAAAAAATACCAGAGGTATTATTGAATTAAATATATTTTATGCATTCAAAGAGGAAACAGGTGAGGAAAAGAATCTCAATTATGAGAAATTAGTAGAAAGTATTGCTTTAAATCTTAGAATGCCTAAAGAGAAGGTTGAAAAAATTATAAAAGAAATCGAAAAAGATGGCGTTGTTAATATTACGGGCAAGTATTTAACCTTAATAAATAAAGAAAAGTTAAGTAAGTTGATAGAAGGAAATGTTTTTTAAAAAATCAAAAGTAGCCATATTTATATTAATTCTATGTTTATCCGTTTATCCGGATAATAACAGCCTATTGCTTTTGCAGGATGATTTAATACTTAAGGAAGGAACAGAAGGTGGATATCATATCTGGATAAGGAAAAAACCCGGAATAGAATCCGTATTATTATCTGAATCCACAGTAGATCCGGAAGGCAGGCTGCATATTTATGCTTTACGCTCAGATACTTATAATTCTGTAAATGGCGATGAAAAACGAATACTTAACGGTGAATTTCTCGAATCAAATGTCGGGATAATTGATTCAACTGTAGAGTATCACGACGAGTTTAATGAAGCCTTCCATTTATTTATTCCATATGTAGTTATTTACGGTTATACAGGCGGAAGGAATGGTGAAATACAGATAACTGCAGGTACATTTATCAATATAAAGACTTTTTCCCTGCCTTATGGGGACTGGTCCGGAGAAACTCAGGACAATCCGTTTTTAATAAGTATACTTCCGGAGGAAGAGCAGAAGGTAGTCCCTGAGGGAAATTATCGGACAGAAACTGTAAGCGAGTTTTTAAATATTGCAGAGGAAGGAAGCGGAGAGTCCTTATTCAGTCTGGAAAATGAAGATATTGTACCGGCTATTGGAGAGCTGCTGGAAGGTATGTCCGGGGTGAGTCTCGATCTTGTTCTAGCGTTAGATACTACATTAAGCATGAGAGATGAGATGCCGTATCTTAAGGAAGAACTGGTACCGTATTTAGCAGAGTATAAAAACAGGTTTGATAGTGTAAGGTTCGGATTGTTATTTTATAAGGATTATAATTCAGAGTACCTGCATAAAGAGTATGGTTTTACAGATGATCTTGAGCTTTTTCAGCTGAATATTAACCGGGCTGCTGCAAGAGGCGGCGGCGAGATCCCCGAAGCAGTATATGAAGCGCTCTACTACAGTATAGTTGGTTTTGATTGGGAAGCAGAATCGAGGCTTATAATCTTGATTGGTGATGCACCGCCTCATCCAATACCCAGAGGCGCGATTACTAAAGAAATGGTATATACATTAGCAGAAAATCAAAATATTAAAATAAGCACTATAATAATATCAGAATAGTTAATTATTCGGGCACAGTTTCAGTTTCCGGTTCAATCTCAGTCTCAGGTTCAATCTCAGTCTCAGGTTCAATCTCAGTCTCAGGTTCAAT
>SDBV01007329.1_pt1 | contig 15118 bp, 9 predicted proteins | sample 2277081 | NCBI WGS metagenome assembly SDBV01 (sample SAMN10402039, study PRJNA504765) | marine sediment metagenome | isolation source: marine sediment core GS10_PC15, 223 cmbsf | place: Arctic Ocean: Southern Knipovich Ridge | collected 2010
CTGGATTTTTCAGCATCATCCTGCTGGCAGCCGAAAATGCGAAAAACGCAGGTTTTCGATTATGGTTTATGCACAGATTCTTATGAAGTTAATATAAAAGTCCCGCCGAAGGCGGTTAATTTATTGGGATTCGATAATATTAGCCGTGTCATGCCTGCGCAGGCAGGCATCCATTTGTCCCGGCGTGTTGGGATGTTAAGATGGACCCCTGCCTTCGCAGGGGTGACTTAGATAAAATAATTAACAGAGTAGCTGAGCCGACGAGAATGGGCCGCGACAGAGGCAATTTTTAGAGGCCCCCTATCGTATCTTCAGTGTCGCCAGGGCCAGCGTAGCGAATGCGATCTCAAGCAGCCAGAAGCGCACCACCACCTGCGGCTCGGACCAGCCAGCCAGGTGAAAGTGATGATGAATCGGGGCACAGCGCAGCAGCCGTTTGCCGCCGGTGTATTTGAAGTAGCCAACCTGCAGGATAACGCTGATAAGTTCCATCACGAACACACCGCCTATCAGCAGCAGCAGTATCTCATGCCGCGTAACGATTGCCCCGTAGCCCATCGCCGCGCCCAGCGGAAGCGACCCCACATCGCCCATAAACACCTGAGCCGGGTGACAATTGAACCACAAAAACCCCAGCATCGCCCCGGTAATTGAGGCATAGAACACACACAATTCCCCCGTCTGCGGGACGTGCGGCAGCAGCAGGTAGCTCGCCCAGGTCACCCCCTCCGGATGCAGTCTGCTCTGCGTAAACGACATCTTCTCCGAAGCGATATAGCAGAGGATAATCAGCACCGTCGAGACGATCCCAATGCAACCCGAAGCCAGACCGTCCATCCCGTCGGTCAGATTCACCGCGTTGCTCGTGGCTGATATGTACAGAATCGCCAGTATCGCGAACACCCACCCAGCCAGTGGAATACCGTATTTGTAGAACGGCAGCCACAGCCGGATTGCGTCCTCGATATTGCGAAAATCCGAATACAGAAAATGCCCCACCAGCACCGCGCCGCCGAACTGAAATGCCAGCTTCTCCCACGCCTTCAAGCCGTCTCTGCTGCGATGCCTGGACTTGGCCGTCAGCTTGAGCCAATCGTCCGCCGCACCGATACCGCCAAACCAGAGCACCACGAACATCGCCTTGTGGATAAACGGATTGGTCAGCTTAGCCCACAGCAGCGTCGCAGAGATCACCGCCAGCAGTATTATGACCCCACCCATCGTGGGCGTATTGGCACGTTCGCGCATCAGCTCGTTCAGGGCTGTATGATGAAACTCCGGCCGGTCGCCGATCTTCTTTCGCATCAGCCAGCGGATTATACGAGGCCCTATCAGCACGGATATTATCAGACTCGTCAGCGCCGCCATCACACTGCGAAACATCACATCCCGGTAGGCCCAGAAACCTATCGGCTTAGTGAACACCTCCCACAAAGCATCAAGTATGTGATATATCAATTTACGTCCCTGACCTTACATCCGAAATATTTACGCCCTGCCCGCTCTGCCCGCCGAGAAGTGACCTCAGTTTATCGACAGCCCTTTCCAGTCCCGCGCTTCGTGAGCCTTTCACCAATACTATATCGTCCTGCTGGACGAATTGGTGCAGATTATTGCATAGTTGCCCGACACTTTCAAATGCCCAGCCCTTCGATTCGTCACCGCAGATTTCGCCAACTCCCTTTGCCACCTCCTGCGCAAACTCCCCAGCCGCCAGTACAACCTCCACGCCACGCCTTGCCGCGACCCGTCCCAGTTCGACGTGCAGCCGGGCGCTTTGTTCGCCAAGCTCCGCCATCGTTCCACATACAAACACCCCCCTGCCGCCTATACCAGCCGCCGCAACCGACAAAAACTCCAGCGCGTTGGCCATCGATGTCGGGTTAGCATTATAGCAATCGTCTATCAGGACCGCCCTGCCGACCCTTTCGACTGCAAGACGCATCTCCGCAGCGGCGACCTCCCCAGCCGCCACGGCAAAATCATCGACCGATATCCCGAACTGACTGCATACCGCCCACGCCGCCAGGGTATTACGAAGGTTGCCCATCCCGCACAGCCCCACGCGCAGAGCCACACCTTCGATAGTAATCTGCCCACCGTCAACGTCGGCTATCGGCTCGGCGCCGACGATATCGCATCCAGCCCCTTCGCCGAATGTTACATATTCCAGCCCAGCTGAGCTGCAATATTCGACCAGCTCGTCGGAATCGCCGTTTATCAGAAATACCCCGCCGCCCGCACGCCCGTCACCCCCGCCAAGTCCCTCAGCGATGGAAGCCTTCTCTCTGACAATCGCATCTATATCGCCGAACCCCTCCATGTGCGCCGGATAGATATTCGTCACAACCGCCACGTCGGGTCGTGCAATGCCCGTCAGGTACGCGATTTCGCCCGGCGCACTGCTGCCAAGCTCAGCGATAACGATTTCGTGTTCTTTGTCAGCCCCAAGCAGCGTCAGCGGCAGTCCGATATTATTATTAAAGCTCCTCTGGGCCTGATGACATCGAAAATGCCTGCTCAACACATGATGGACAATCTGCCGCGTAGTCGTCTTGCCCGCCGAACCGGTAATGCCCACCACCTTAAAGCCCATTTTTCGCCGATACCACCGGGCCATATCCCCCAGCGCCCTTACCGTATCGCCCACCCGTATCAATACCCCCGCCGCCGCCGCACCCGCCGCCCCTGACCAGTCTTCAGTCACAACCGCACAGACAGCCCCCGCCCCGAGCGCATCGCAGACATAGTCATGCCCGTCAAAACTCGGACCACGTATCGCAAAAAAACAATCCCCCGCCTCCACAGCCCGCGAGTCCGTCGCAACCCCTGTAACAGCCGCCGCAGCCGCGGTATCCGACACCCGCCCGCCAACCTGCCCGCCAACCCGCCCGCCGACTTGCCCGCCGACCCGCCCGCCGACTTGCCCGCCGATTGCCTCAGCCAATTCCCTGATACCCACAGATTCCATTCATGCCTTCCCGGTAAGCATGTAGGGTGCGTTTTATCGCACCGTTCCAGTTATTGCAGTTTCAGCAATTTAATCCCTGACGATTCGTCGAGGGTTCGTTTGGCGTTGATCCCTGCGATTTCGATTATCGTAATTTCCATCACGAGGAATATTTTCGCTCCTCCCCGCGGGCAGCCCACCATAGCCAGGTCGCCTTTTCCGATAGCCGTATGGATATGCATCTTCGGCCCTTCGTCGTCGCAGTAGATTGTCCCGACCCCCAGCACTTCGCCGGGCCCTGCGAACTGTCTGAAGTCCCCGACGATTTCGGGTTTTTCCTGTTTTGGTCCGACCACCACCGATGCGCTGCGAAGTCCGCCGGTGATAAGGACCGCCGCCGATCTTATATCTTCTTTTTTCGCGACCGACTCGATTGATTCGTAGAGGTCTTCGCCCTCATTCAGCCGCATCACCACGACTCGACCGACGCTGCCCACTGTGTATTCCATGGTTTGCTCCCTGTATTCACCATTCGGTTTGATTTTGCAATGATTGTACGCGATATGGCTTCGGGTTTGAAGGCAAAAAAAACGTAGCCCCGCCCACGCTGTTTTCTGGTTCCGGAAAATTAAATCTGATTCAGTTGAGAAAGATTGCATTATCAGCTACAAGCGGTTTTAATATACAGGAAAGAGTGTCAATACAACCTATTAAGGAGCCTGATAAATGGATGAGATTTATATTCTTTTAATTGCTCTGGCCGTTGGTTTGGTTTTGTCAGGGCCGGTTGCCCTGATCATTTCGATTGTCGCACTGAATAAAACAAAAGAACTTTTTTGGCAGATTCACAAGAAAGGCAACCTCACTGCCGAGCCTCCCGCCAGGGAGCCGGCGGAACTGCCAAGACCTGAAAGAGTTGCCATTACTCCGACACCAGGCAGAGAACAACCGGAGGCGAAAGAACAAAGACCTCTGCCGCAGGTTGCTGATGCCTACGGAATAAAAAAGAATGCTATCCCCATCCCCCAAACCCGTACGCTCGAACAACCAACCGGCACGCTCGAACAACAAATTGGTACACGGCTGGTTCCCATTGCGGGAATTATTACAGTAATTGTCGGTGTAGGTCTTTTCCTGAAGTATGCCTATGACAGCGACATCATAGGCCCTCTTGGGAGAGTTATCATAGCCTCTGTCTCAGGACTTGTCGCTCTTTGCACAGGCGAAATAACACGCAGACGCGGATACGACATAGTTGCCAAAGCAGTGACAGCCCTGGGCTTTGCCATATTATATGCTGCCGTCTTCTCTGCTTACCGACTCTACGGCTTGATCGATTCTGTCCCAGCCCTGCTCCTGGCAATCCTTATAACCCTCGCAGCCATGCTTTATGCTGTCAGCCTGAACGAGATATTAATTGCGGTCTTGTCATTGGTAGGCGGTTTTTTGACGCCGGTGATAGTTTCAACCGGTGAAAATATGCCCGTACCCCTGTTCACCTATGTCCTGGTTTTAGGAACAGGTGCGATGCTTTGTGCCTATTACCGAAAATGGCGGGCAGTAAATTTAATTGCCTTTGCCGGTACATTTATTCTTTACTCCGGCTGGTTTGAAAAGTTCTTTCGGCCTGCGATGAGAATAACTGAAGATGCTCCCGAACAGATGGCTATAGCGATTGGTTGGCTGAGTGTTTTCTTTGTAATCTATCTGATACTGCCGCTGTTTAACGGGCTTGTCAAAAAAAACAGGGCTCAAAAAGAGGATGTTTTGCTTGTACTGGCCAACGCAGCCATTACGTTTTACTATCTATGGGCAACCCTTTTTGCAAACTATCGAACGGAGCTTGCTTTTTGCGCCATTGGACTGTGCGCGGCACATCTTGTCATGATGGGCATAGTAACAAAGCGATGTAGGCCGGACATGCAACTGCAACTTGTATTACTGGTAATGGGAATATCTTTCTTTACGATCGCGGTTCCGCTTTACTTGAAGATGTATGCCCTGGCGATGGCATGGGCGATAGAAGCCGTCGTACTGGTACTGATTGGGCTTCGATATCGAAGTATCTGGACACAAATATGTGCAGCCGCTGTGTTCTCGTTAAGTCTGTGGCAATTGATCGATAAGCTGCCGATGCATACGGAAGCTTTTAGTTTAATATTGAACCCCGTTTTTGGCACCTGGGTTTTTGTATCCGCCGCCATAGCAGCCTGTCACATCCTTTACAGACGAAGTTTGGAGACAGAAGCTAATTTCCGCAGCCTCATATCGCAAACACTTCATTCGGCATCAACACTTGTCCTGACCTCTGCCGTCATGATGGAGTGGTTCTGGCATTGTGATTACAATATCGCTCAAAAAGCAGCGGGCCAGACCTGTTTCATAGGGGGCATGATTGCAATCTTTACTATATTTACTTTATTGCTTGTCATAAGGCCAATTTGCCCTGCGGGTAGATTATGTAAAGTCACGGCTGCCGTTCTCGGCCTGGCGGGGTCGTGTTTTACTATGTTCTGGTTTACAGAAATCTACCACGACAGCTTTACAATCTTTGCTAATGCTGAGTTAGCGGTTGCAATTCTGTTTGTAGCGGGACTATTTGCCTCAGCCTGGTTTTTGAAACAATCCGTACAGGAAGACGAGGAGAGTATTATCTTTTCGCATATATTTGCATTGGCGGCAATCGTTGTGCTTTGGGTTTTGCTGAGTGAACAAATATATCTTTACTGGTCCTGCAAAAACAAATTCGCGGAAAAAATTGCCAATTGGAGGCTCTTGTCGAACATGTATATATCGGTAATGTGGGCGATTTATGGCGCAACATTAATGATGATAGGATTTTGGCGCAAAATCGCCGTGCTGAGATATATTTCACTTGGTCTGTTTGGCTTATTGCTTGCCAAGGTTTTCATTCTGGACATGAGTACCGTCGGGAGTGTCTTTAGAATCGCTGCCTTTTTGGCAACTGGATTAACACTGGTTGGCGTCTCCTATCTTTACCAGTATTTGAAGAACAAAGGTTTCTTTGAGAATTAAAAGCCCCGGCACAACACATCCTTTCGGGGGGAATTAAAGGTGTCCGGTACATTTTTTTGGTCTTCCTTTTGGTCGCAAGGTTGAATCTAAGTTCATTGCCCACGCTGTCTTCTTTTTCCAATTGGATTCTCCAAAAGGTGCGCCTCTATCGATACTGTTTTTTAGTTTGTCAAGTTGATTAGATGGTTCGATCTGATTTACTAATTTATCCCAGTTGGATGGCAGTTTCAAAGGGCCTTGGCTTAACTCAAACGGTGCTTCCAAACCATTACGAATAGCCAAACTTGACCAGGGCCAATCATCGGCACGTTTTACCAGATTGGCTCGATTGAGCACATGATAAACATGTCCCCCAAGAATTATTCGTTTAGCTCGCGGCATAATGATAACATACTCCAGTGTTATATTGCCATATCAACAAAAAATGTACCGGACACCTTTAATTCCCAAAGTATATTTTTTGGAAATTTTTTTAGCCCTTCAGAATAGGCTGTATGCTTGAAATTATAGTAACTCACAAGTCTTTAACGATGTCGATTTTCTTGGAAAAGACTTCGTATCTGGTAGGTTAAAAAAGTTAAGCTTTAATTCTCCCCCTAAGAGTAGAAAATGCGGTGGTTGCGACCCTGGCCCAAGCGAAATTAGTTACGTCCTCATAGGTTCTAAATGAGCATCTTTCGGTGCTCTGTACAGCTGACACCTTGTCGCAAGTTTTTTAGTCCCAAAGTGACTGCCAATACCTCTGATCTACCTCATATACATCAATATTATCCTTTTCTATGTCGAACGAATCCGGCAAAATTCCATACCTTTTCATCTCGCGCACATAGCCGGCATTCGGTTTAAAGTTGTCCATATCAAACCGCGTCGCCACAGTCTCCAAATTCTCTTTCCCGGCAGCAATATGCGCCAGCATCGCCTTGTACCCATCGTCTGTAGCGTCGCCAAATACCTCGGCCGGCCCATCCGCACCTTCCTCCAGACTATTCTTACACAGTCCCAATCCCCCCGCCTTCTTCGACAAAGGCGCAAGCAGCAGCATAGACTTATCAGGCCGGCTAAGGTTAAACATCAGATGTCGCGAAAAACGAAGCCACCTGTCTTCCCACTTCAAACGCCAGAAAGATTTTTCCATCTCATCGGAGATGCTCATAGGCATCGACATCTTCACCGTTTTTTCGTGACACCCAACACATCGATTGCTGATCGCCTCATGGAACGGTTTGTGCGTCTCCCATCCCTCATCGCGATTAACCTGCGCATTTTCTATATAACCGCCGACCGATCCACAGCCAAGCGATGCATAGGTACCCGGGTAGAGTGCCCCGCTTTCGATCCAGTACCGGATCATATCCTGTTCATGCTGAGATAATTTCACCGTATGATGTTTGCCGTTAATCTTGTTCATCAGCTTACTTGCCACCGCCCCGAGTGTTCGCGGGGGATAGTTACTTTTGGCCAGATTGCGCCCGTCGGCTATCTGCTGCCGGATAGTAAGCGTCACATAGCTATGCGAGAAAATAGGCCCCCGATCGCCCGTCAATATCACACCGCCTTTTCGCTTGTCATAGCCGTGGCATTTAAGGCAGTGCTTATCGAGGATCGGCTGAATATCGCGAGGAAAGTCAAATATCTGCGGAATCCCTTCGACCGGCACCGGCTTATGCGGCGCCCCTTTCAACGCTTTAGGCCTACCAAGTTCGCCACTGTTGATCGGAGTCTTTCCACGCTCTTCATGACACCCGATACAGCTCGTATTTTCACCCGGCATAACGGTAAGAAAGCTCTGCATACGTTTAACACTGTTATTGTCGGCATCCAGCGCAACAAAGAACAGCCCGCGATTAGCAGGCAGTTCCATAAACGCCGACCCATCTTCCTCAACAGGAATCGTCCCCAGTATCCGTTCTATGGTAAAGCTCCCGCCGTAGGTAAGCGGATCCATCCCACCGGTAAAATTGATCGGTTTAGGCATAACTTCAAGAACCAACAGCTTCTTGATCTCCCCGCGCTTCACCCCTTCCATATTCCGACCCGTATATACATCGGTAAGGATCAGCGTCCCCGTATCCTTTGCCAGATCGACTCGCGGCGGAATAACCCTTTCCCGCTGACGTCGGATAACAGGACGCGGCTCATGCAGTTCCGCGATTCCATGTTCCTTCGATAACGAATATATCTCAGCGTATTTCCCGTCCAGCCCCATCAGCACCATCGTATTAAAACGAGCAACCAGAAATGTCGTTTCAGAGAGCGGATAAGGATCGCGAAAATATTCGCCCAGGCTGATATTTCGCATAGCCTCCTTTTTGTCCGGCCCGAACTTATCGGTAACGATAGCCACATACCCGGCATGTTCCCTCTTTCCGTGACTGGGCGATTTGATCAGCAATACATCCTCCGTACCGGGTATCCCCTTAGCATCGATAAACACATCACGGGGATGCATATTGCCATAGTAAACCATCTGCCCCGTACCGTCAGGATTACTCGTCCAAAGATGATGATAATCGACCTGCGAACGGTCAATATATTCCCATCGCTGATAAAGAACACGCCCGTCCGGCAGAACCCACGGTGTATTGTCATGCTCGATATTACCCGATATCGGCCGAATATTCGTACCATCCCCGTCACATCGGTAAAGTATGGCCACCTGCGTCACCCAGCAATTAACATAACGTTTGCACCTGGAAGAGACAAACACGATCCCCCCGTCAGGCAGGTATGTTGGTTCGATGTCGTCATAGATACCGTCGGTCAGTTGTTTCAGCCCCGAACCATCCACACCAATCTCATACAGATGAAAACTCTCACTACCTCCCTTGCGCCAGGAAAAAATTATCTTTTTCGCATCGTAATGAACCGCAGGGTCGCGAACGCTCCCCTCAGGATCATCGATCAGATAAGTCACTTTGCCGCTGCCAACATCAAGTTTGCACAATCGCCCCATCTTCCGGTAGCACTTGCGATTTTCGTCCTGGGCATAGTAGCTAAAGTTAGCATACCAATGCCCGTCGGGACCGTTTTCGCGAGCTGCGAACACAATCTCATCCACACCAAGTTCCAAAAGCTTATTCTTACTGACCTGCCGCTCTGCTGCGGAAATCCTTGCCTTACGTTTTTCTTCCTGAACTCTAACCTTTTCAAGAAAAACACCGGCATCACCATCAAACCCAACCTCATGAATCTGGTATCTATTACGCTTAATGTACTTAATACATAAAATACGAAAATACCGCCCCTTCCCTTCAAGCCCTCCGATCTCATCCATTCCGCCGTCGCCGTCAATACAGTGATATACCGTCTCCCACGCCTGACCGTCTATGGATGCATCAAGCTTATACTCAACCGCATAGTTACGCCCCCAATCGATCCGCATACCCGAAACAGAAACCACACTGCCAAGATCAACCTGTAGCCAGTCGTCCTCTATACTGTCTCTCTGGCTAGACCAGTAAGTATTCCCCTCGCCATCAAAAGCACACGCCGCCGGATGAAGCTCGTCTCTAACTGAAGAAGCAACAAAAAAACCATCATCGGCAAAAACAAAACCATGCAAAAAAAACAAAGTTATAAAAAACGCTCTCATAAAAAAAAACCTTTCTAGTCGCAAAGCCACTACCCCTTCATAATTGAAAACTCCTTGTTGGATAGTGGCTATTCGCTTTTAAAATACCAAAGCATCTCCCAGTACTTCCGATCCACCTCATAAACATCGATACTATCCTTCTCAACATCAAAAGAAGCTGGCAATACACCATAACGTTTCATCTCGCGTACATAACCGGCATTCGGTTTAAAGTTGTCCATATCAAACCGCGTCGCCACAGTCTCCAAAGTCTCTTTCCCTGCAGCAATATGCGCCAGTATCGCTTGATAATCCTCGTCAGAAGTATCGGCAAAAACATCCTTACAAATCCCCTTTCCCCCTGCTGATTTCGAGAGCGGTGCAAGTAGCATCATGGACTTGGCAGGTCTGCTGAGGTTAAACACCAGATGTCGAGAAAAACGAAACCGACGGTCGCCCAGTTCCTTATTGTTTAAAGTTTTCTTGTTCTTATCGGAAATGCTCACAGGAATCGGCAACTCCTGATTTTCATTGTGACACTGGACACATCGGCTGTTGATCACCTCACGGAAAGGAGTGTATGTCTCCCATTCCACGTTTTCTTTACCGATAGCTCCGCTTCCCAGAGATGCGTATGTTCCCGGATAAACCGCTGCGCTTTCGATCCAGTATCGTATCATATCCTGTTCATGTTGAGATAACTTCACATTATGATGCCCACCGTCGATCTTATTCATCAGCTTACTTGCAGATGTTCCCAGTGTTTGCGGAGGATAGTTGCTCTTTGCGAGATCGCGGCCATCTGATATCTGCCCGCGGACAGTAAGAGTGACATAGCTGTGGGAATATAGAGGGCCTCTGTCGCCGGTGAGGATAACACCGCCTTCTCTCTTATCATAATTATGGCATTTAATGCAATGCTTATCGAGGATCGGCTGAATATCCCGCGGAAAATCAATCACATCCGGAATCCCCTTAAGAGGTTCCGGTTTATGCGGCGGTTTTTTTACAGCTTCCAACCGCCCAAAGGTTGCACTGTTTATCGGCGTCTTGCCTCGTTCTTCATGGCAGCCGATACAACTGGTATTTTCGCCGGGCATAACGCTAAGAAAACTTTGCATACGTTTTACACTGTTGCCTTTTTCATCAAGGGCGACAAAAAACAAGCTCCGATTTGCGGGCAGTTCCATAAACGCCGAACCGTCTTCTTCGACAGGTATCGTCCCAAGGATCCTCTCCAGCGTAAAGGTTCCGCCATGGCTGATCGGCTCCATAGTACCGCTGTAGTTAACCGGTTTAGACAAAGTTTCCAGAACCAGAAGCTTCTTGATCGACCCGCGTTTGACTCCCTCCATATTCCGCCCGGTATAAACATCGTTAAGTATCAAAGTCCCTGAAGATTTGGCAAGATCAACCCGCGCCGGAATTACCCTTTCCCGCTGACGTTTAACAACTGGACGAGGTTCATGCAAATGCGAGAACCCATACTCTTTCCCAAGAGAATAAACCTCTGCGTATTCTCCCTCATCGGACATAAGCAACATCTTTTTCTCATGTACGACCAGAAACGTCGTTTCGTTAAGCGGATAAGGATCGCGAAAATACTGGCCGGAGCTGACATCCTGCATTGCCTCTTTTTTGTCCGGCCCGAATTTACCCGTTACAGTTGCCACATATCCCATATGTTCCTTCTGACCATGCCCCGGAGACCTTATCAGCAAAACTTTATCAGTACCGTAGATCGGCTTGGCATCGAGATAAACATCGCCCGGATGCATGTTACCAAAATAAACCATCTGACCGGTCCCGTCCGGGTTCATCGTCCAAAGATGATGATAATTCACACGTGAACGGTCAACATATTCCCAACGCATATAAAGAACCCGCCCGTCAGGCAAAACCCATGGCGTATTATCCTGCTCGATATTCGCCGACAACTGACAAATATTACCTCCATCACCGTCGCACCGATACAAAACCGCAACCTGACTGTACCAGCAGTTTACATACCGCTTGCACCTGGAAGATACAAAAATGATCCCACTGTCCGGCAGATACACAGGCTCCATATCGTCATAGGGACCAAAGGTAAGCTGCTTTAAGTTTTCCCCATAGATCCCGATCTCATATAAATGAAAATACTCCGTTCCGCCCTTTCGCCACGAAAACAATATCTTCTCAGCGTCGTAATGAATAACAGGATCACGAACCGTCCCCTCAGGATCGTCGATCAGATAAGTGACTTGACCCGAAGCAATATCCAGCTTACACAATCGCCCGCCCTTGCCGTAGCACTTGTCATTTTCGTCGCGAGAGAAGTAACCAAAGTTAGCATACCAGTGCCCGTCAAGCCCGTTTTCACGAGCTGCGAACACAATCTCATCCACACCAAGTTCCAAAAGCTTTTTCTTACTGACTCGCTGCTCTGCTGCGGAAATCCTCGCCTTACGTTCTTCTTCCTGAACTCTGACCTTTTTAAGAAAAACACCGGCATCACCCTCAAACCCAACCTCATGAATCTGGTATCTATTATACTTAAGGTACTTAATACATAAAATACGAAAATACCGCCCCTTCCCTTCAAGCCCTCCGATCTCATCTATTATGCCGTCGCCGTCAATACAGTGATATACTGTCTCCCATGCCTGACCGTCTATGGATGCTTCAAGCTTATACTCAACCGCATAGCTACGCCCCCAATCGATCCGAATACCCGAAACAGAAACCACACTGCCAAGATCAACCTGTAGCCAGGCGCTCTCTTCACTGTCTTTCAGGCTAGACCAGTAAGTATTCATCGCGCCATCAAAAGCAAACTCCGCCAAATGAAGCTCGTCTTTAACCGAAGAAGCAACAAAAAAACCACCATCGCCAAAAACCAAACCAGGCAAAAAAATCAAAACAAAAATAAATGCTCTAAGAAAATTACACCTCATAAATTGGTTCCTCCGCAAAACTTTAGTTAAGTGTCAAAATCACTCTTGTCCAAGATAATTATTTTGAAAAGTGAATAAAAAGTATCTCCGGTTTTGGTTATATTTGTTTTATCGAACGAAATAGCCAAAATTAATCCGGAGATATGAATATGATAAAGGTCGCAAGCGTATTTGCACAAGTTCTTTCTTTGATAAATCGCAGAGATTTTTGCAGAGCAGTGGCAGAAGTTGAAGCGGAAAAGGCAGCAAAAGGCTTTCGCTGCTGGGAACAGTTTGTCTGCATGTTGTTTTGTCATCTGGCATCGGCAGATTCGCTTCGTGAGATATGCGGCGGACTTGCAAGTTCCATGGGCAAAATGGTGCACCTGGGCATCAAACGTATGCCAAAACGTTCCCATCCAACGCCGGAAAATATGACGATGTTCTTCCTTCCTGGTCTTTGGTATCCACCTCGGCTCCGTTATCAAGCATTTGCTTGATTTTTCTGACATTTCCCCTTTGGGCAGCTTTGTGCAATGATGCCTCATTTTCTTTGCCTCTATCGATGAAAGAATAAATGAAATGTTCGATAAGCGGGGTGAAATACCGGGTAGTATTTATTATTTGGTATACAGATATCCCTATAACTACACCAATAACGATTGCCAGGAGGGTATTGCGTCTCTTGCGCTTCATACAACTTGTCTCCACGGAAAACAAATAATTAGAATTAAAGGTACCTGTTAGAATTAAAGAAACCTGGGATCCTTTTTTTGTTCATCCATTTTTCGTTTCCCAAAGCCCATCCCAATTTGACACAATTCCCCTTCACCGCCTGCCCACGCATTAGTCATTAATCATAACCGCCCCCACCCGATTTGTCAAGCAAAAACCACCCCAACCCTCCACAATCCCCAATTGATTGCCTATCTTGACATTTCAGCATATTTCAGCAGAGTGGTATCTGGCGTTCGGACAAAATAAAAAAACGTTGTGAACCAGATTATATGTTGTGGCGTAGTAACCATAGAAATGATCGTAGGAGGGAAACCATAGAAGGGTAGAGAGGGACGTCGCGAGACTTCGCAAGAGGGTGATAAGTCAGGTTTTATCGGCGTCTCTCTTTTTTGAGAATTAAAGGGGTCAGACACCTTTTCTGCCTTCCTCTTGGGAATTAAAGGTACCTGGGACCCTTTTTTTCATTTTTTTCGTTATTCATTTCAGAGACAACCCTTACAGAATACCGCTCAGGACCTCCGTAGCGACCTCCCTGTCGTCAAAATGAATTTTTTCGGTACCGATGACCTGATAGTCTTCGTGTCCCTTGCCCGTGATCAGGACGATGTCGTTTTTACCAGCCGACCTTATCGCCAGCTCAATCGCCCTTCGTCTGTCCGGCTCAACCGTGATCCTGCCGGAATCCTTTTCGGAGAGCCCCGCGACAATGTCGTCTATAATATCCCCCGGCTCTTCGCTGCGCGGATTGTCACTGGTGACGAACAGACGGTCTGCCATATCCTCTGCTGCCCTCCCCATCCGGGGCCTTTTGCTTTTATCTCTGTCGCCGCCGCAGCCGAACACGACGATAAGTTTACCGGCGCACAACGGCTTCAGCGTAGCCAGAACATTCTTCATCGCGTCATCGGTATGTGCATAGTCGATCAGCACCTTAAACTCCTGGCCGCACTCGACCGGGTCCAGCCTGCCCGGCACGACATCGAGATCGCCCAGGCCCATTGCCACCTGGCTAAGTCCGAACCCGACCGCGAAACACAACCCCGCCGCCGCCAGGTGATTGCTTACATTATGCCTGCCGATCAGCGACGTCCTCACCACGTCCTTACATCCGTTGAACTGCAGCGCATATATCGTCTGATGCAAATCCATCGACTCGATATGCGCAACGATATCCGCCGGCTCATCGATGGCATACCACAGGACCCTCGCCCTTGTTTTTTTGGCAATCTCCCGACACACCTCGCACTGCTTGTTCAATATCGCAGCCGAGTGAATCGGCAACTGCTCGAACAGCTTCATCTTGGCCGCCAGATATTTCCGCTCAGTCTTGTGATAGTCCAGGTGGTCCCCTGAGAGGTTCGTAAACGCCGCCGCGGTAAAATCCACCCCCGCAAGCCTGTCCTGGCTAAGCGCGTGACTGCTCGCCTCGATCATCACAAACTCGGTCCCAGCCTGGCGCATCTCGCAGCCCAGCCGGGCGATTTCGAGCGCATCAGGCGTCGTCAGCGATGCCCGCTGAGCCTTTCCTTCGCCGGTATCATACACGATCGTACCGATAAGCCCGCACCTGGCACCAGCCGACTCGATAACCGAACGGACCAGGAAGCCGACCGTCGTTTTGCCGTTGGTCCCGGTAACAGCCAGGTTTGTCAGCTTCGATGCCGGGCTGTCGAAACAGACCTGCGCCAGCCACCCAAGCGCCACCCGGCCGTTAGCGACAACCACAACCTCCGCACCCTTGCATCTGCACGATCGCTGGCAGACAACATATTTCGCCCCGTTAGCAACAGCCTGGGGGATATAATCGTGCCCGTCAACATTATCGCCGACGACCGCGACAAACACATCGCCCGGGCCGACCAAGCCAGAGTCGGCACAGATATTTATCCCCGCCCCCCCCGCCCCGCC
>SDBV01007330.1_pt1 | contig 15115 bp, 17 predicted proteins | sample 2277081 | NCBI WGS metagenome assembly SDBV01 (sample SAMN10402039, study PRJNA504765) | marine sediment metagenome | isolation source: marine sediment core GS10_PC15, 223 cmbsf | place: Arctic Ocean: Southern Knipovich Ridge | collected 2010
GTCATCCGTCGTAAATTTTTCGCCGGTCATACGGATGGCCCCCCGATCGGCTGCTGCCGGCGCCGTCCTACGTTCCCTCGCCACCGCAATGCGCTCACGCATATCGGGTTCGGCTATCTCGCCACGAATACGCGCGCGACGTGCGGCCAGGTCAACGGGTTCCCCGCGACCGCGTAACGCACGCGCAAGAAGCGGCAATACCACTTCGCCGCCGGCGCCGACACCGGAACCCAATGCAACCGATTGGGCGATGCTGAGATTGGGATCGAGCACACCGAAACCTATGTCGGTCGGGATACCCTCCAGTGCGCCACGCGCCGCCCTACGTCCCGCGGTACCACCCCGCGTCTCGGCAATCAGTTCCAGACCCGAACGTACCACACCGGGCGCCACCCTCGGTGCTACTACGCCAGCCGCGCCTTTGGTCAACAGTATCTCGGCGGCTACGGCCCCAAGCGTCCCAACACCCCGTACGATCGCTCCACGTGCCCCAGGATCGATGAGGGCCTGTTCTTCGGGGTCAACGCCCAGTGCACGCGGTAGGACGCCTACAAACGGCGCTCTCGCGACACCGGCTGTTAGGCGCGTGATGTCTTGGCGGATCGGTGGTTTCGCCGCGAATTCCTCCAGCGGCACACGCAGGGTCGGGGCCCGCCCCCCGATTTCTGGCCTTGGCCGCCCGGTAGGTCGCGTCAACGTCGGCGTGGCTACACGTTCAGGGGCGATGAGAGAGGGCGGTACGGGACGTAGTAGTCCCAGCTTCTCGGGTGCCCCGAAATCGATGTCCGGGGGTAGTTGCGGCGCCCTGACGGCGGTAATGTCCTGCGCCAGATCGGGCGACACATCGGTAACAACGGTTGGTCTACGTGTGCGACGTGCGCCCGCTATGCGGCGACGCACTCGGGCAGCGGCTATTCGTGCCCTGATGTCAGGATCTTGCGCTACCTCAAGGTGTGGCATCGAGCCCAAGCAGTTGGCGTAAGAGCGCAGCACGTTGGCCCGCAAGCGTCGGATCGTCCGCTATCTCTTGGGCGATCGCCTTTTCTTCGTCTGATAGTTCGTCGCTCGCCAACGCTTGTTCCAGAAGCGGTCCGAAATCTTCGGTGTCCCCGGGCTCCCCACCGCCTACCGCCTCCCTAAGCGTCTGTTCTACCTGTGCGACGCCGCTGAACCCGAAGCGTTGTGCGACCTGCTCACGTGCGGCTTCGATCTGACCTTCCGCGAAATCGAACGGGTCCAGACGTGAGATCGCGTTCGCGGCGGCCTGTGCGTTCGTGCGAGCAAAATTGTCCGCCGGCACCCGGCTACGGAACTGGTCACCACCCGGCCCAAGCAACGGCGCCACCCTCTCGCCGACGTCCCCGCGCGGATCGAACGTGAACTCAAGGCCGCCCCTGCCCGTTACGCGTTGCAGTGGACTCACTGGATCGGGTCGTGCCGCCGCTTCGCGCTGCCTGAGCGCATCATCTAACAAGCCGGATTCTTCCAGTGCTTCGATGTTTGCCGCATCGGCGAGATCGAAGGCCGCCGGATCGGCTATGAATTCACCCACGCGTCCGCGCAATTCGGTCAATCTGGTTTCTTCGACCTGGGCCGGTGATGGTCCGAACCGCTCGAACCCCGGTGGCGCATCGCCGATAACCGCACCAACCTCGCTGCGTAGTCCTTGGACCTCATCGGAGATAGGGCGCAGACCCTCGTTGAACAATTCGATCGCGTGGGTTTGTTGTTCGCGCAGTTCTTCGGCCGCCGTCTGTTCATCGATCACACCCTGACGTTCGCGGTCGACGCCTATTTGTTCTGCCACTTGGCGATCGAGTGTGCGCTGGCGCCTGAACTGGGTGCCAGCTTGTACGCCACCAAGGAACCCCTCGATCGCTGCGCCCGCCGCGCTACCCGCTTGCTGTGCGTTCGCCATTATGCAAACTGCCCGCCAAAGCGTTGACCCTCGAATATATCTCGACCGGTCAGCGGTTTTCTGCCGCCCCCGGCCTTGCCACCCACAGCAGCCCCCGCAGCCGCTCCCGGCGGTCCACCGACAGCGAAGCCTATACCAGCACCTACCACGCTACCGATCGCACCAAGTAAGCTGGCCCTGCGCTGGTTCCTGGCTTCGCGTTCACGGAATGCGATGTCCCGTTCCTGTAGTCTGAGCCCGCCGGCACTGATACCTTGACCGACCGCACCGAGCGTCGCGCGGCTTGCTATCTGCCCGATCTGGGTCGTGAAATCGCGGCTGATACCTTCCAATGCGACCTTCGTGCCGCCCGAGCGTAGCGCACCGATCGATTGCAGCCCGCCGAGTGTGTCGCCGATGCGTTCGAGTAGTTCGGGGCGCAGGAGCTCGGCACTCGCTATCACGCCTTCGCGCACGAAATCCTGGGTGCGCGATACGTCGGCTAGCGGATCGAATCGCGACGTATGACCTGCTCTATGTGGCATCAGATCGTCTCCCTCAGCAACTCGGCCTCAAGCGGGCTGATACCCAGTTGCTGTAGCGCGAGAACTCTCGCGTCACGGTTCTTCGCCGGGTTCGGGTTGCCACGATGACCACCACCAGCGCGTGTAAGTGCCTCGCCGACGGCCGCTGACAGTGCTGAATCCGCGTCCGAGCCACCCGAGCCCATGAGTTTGCCGCCCTCACGCCTCAACGCTTCGTCACGACTACGTGGCACAGTCTCGCCACCCAACCGATCGTCGATTTCCGGTGGCGCGCGTTGCGGCTGTTGCCGCGGTTGCATGAGCCGTTCACCGACCTGCCTGGGGTCGGGTGTAGGATTCTGGTTTGGTGGGCTGAAACCGAAAGCGTTGGGCATTTCTCCATATCTCCTGTTAGTACCACCAGCCCTTGACTGTTACATCCAGGGCCACGAATGCAACCGCAGCGGCCTTATACTCGATCACCCGTGCGGTGCTACAGGCTACAATGATGTTCACGAAATTGGGTATGTTCACTACCTGTGTATTCGCTACACTGGTTGATAGGGCCTGACTGTTGCCATCCTTTCTAAACTGTACTCGTGCATCAACGGTGCCATCCGTGACAACCACAGAAAGAAGCACAGATTTCGCTCCTGCGGGAACGATGGATGATAGATCCAGATCATTCCAGGCCGCATCCTGAGTCAAATCTCCAGTTGCAAAATCGACGCTCGATGGATCGCCCCTATCGTGGAACAATCCATACGCGGGGTTTACGGAGCCCTCATCTTCATAGTGGATGGTGCTCAGAGAGTTGGTACCTATTGTCGCGGTTGATTTGGTGCACCAAACGGTACTGCTAGCTAACGTGCCACGGACATTGAATTCCCCCGGCTCGTGGATGAAAGCATTATCCAGGTTGTACATGTCGAAGTTATTGGTGCTTGCGGATACCTCACCCATGTTCTCCCAAGTAAGCTCTTGAACCTTGCCATTGGAGTTATCAAAGATAGAAGCTGTTACTGGATCGAAAGAACCATTCCTAAATACCCAATTTTGGCAAGTGGTGGTTCCGTCAACGAAAATCCCGTAACGTACCGTTCCACCCGTTTCTCCACGAAAACCATTAAAGCTGATGAAGCTGGTTTCTTCGCCGTCGTTATCAATGTATATGTGAGATCGCGGGCTCGATCCTATGGCCGCGAAGAACGATCCGAACCAGTGTGCGTTCAGCACACCGCGCAGCCTGATATTGTCAGCGTCACCGTCTCCTTGCTCCAAGAAAGTGCAGCCGAAGTACTGGTTGTCGCTGTTGGATTGATTTCCGGTAGCGGTCGTGGTATATACGCTCGTGACGTCCTCGCCCGTGCCATCGTTATCGTTGGTCATCCACAAGCAGGCCGCAGCGTCTGCGGAATTTTGGAGATAGCAATTGAAGAAGCGGCATTCCTCTGTGGCGTACTTATAAATCCCGGCCTTCGTGAAATTGCCGGTTGTAATGACGTTATACATATACTGGAAGAGGCCGTTGCCACCAGACGCCTGACGAGCGAAGAAAAAGCCGACTTTCGGGGTGGTGACCGACGATCCCCCAAGCGTAAAATCCCTGAACGTGATGTGATTGCTACCAGTACAGTCAACGCCCATCGTTGTGTTCGTGACGGTGATGCGTGTGCTGTTATTGACGCCCTCGATGTCGTAGAAATCTGATGTCAGGTCGGTCATGTCGACTGGGGTAATCAACACCGCATCGCCAGCGGGCAGCTTCACCTTGCCGCCGACTGTTGCTATAGAGGCTATAGCAGAGGACCATGCTATCCCGGCATCTGTCGTCCAGTTCTGCCACCAGCCAGCGTAAACTTCGCGGGTTGTGCTGAACACAAAGCTGCCACCAGCCGAATCATCGAAAACCTGATGCCTGCCAGCTTCTACGAGCCCAGTAAATGTGATCGTGCTGGTGGCGTCGACGTTGAGAATCGCGCCTTGTTCGAAACGGGCCGTGACACCAGCGGGTACCGTGATGTTGCCGGTCGTGTCGTAGGTGCCGGAGGTGAACAATACAGTCGCACCGGCGGCGGCCGTGATCGCGAGACCTATCGCTACCGCATCATCGGCAACCCCGTCGCCGATCGCACCGAAAGATTTGACGTTGAATACGTCGCCAGTCGTCGACAGCAACTCAGCGAGCGATGCGTCCCTTTGATCCGGTAAGCTCAGGCCAGACATCAAACCGACAAATCGCTTTGATATCATGTTGGCGAGACGACTACCAACAATGTTACCCTGGTTCGATGAGGGCCACGATGGAAACCTCGTCATGCTCTGGCCTGTACTGTTCGCATTTGCATGTGTACACCATAAATTATGGGATCGAACACTCCGTCACCGATCACGCGGATCTCGATTTCTTCGTCGCCACCGTTCGGTGCGAAGACGGTCCATCCCGAGTCAGCCGTCTGTTCGCTCGCGTTCGTGACCGTTGCCGACGCCATCGCCGCTGACGTTGTGACGTTATAGAGTTGTACCGTCACGGAACCCGACGCACTGTTCTCGCCCCTCACGAGGATCCTCACCGAATCCACGCCAGCATCTTGGAAATCGATCGTCGTTCTCGTGGTTGTTATCGCTGTGCCGGAACCTGACGCTGCGTTCGTGACCGTGTGGCCGTCTTCGTCGAGCAATAGAGCAACAACCGATAGGCTGACGACCTTACCGAACAACGTTTGCAGAACATCGAATACGCGCTTGAGCGGGCCGGGCTCGGGTGGATGCCCGAAATCGGTGACAGCGTCTTTGCGACTCATCGCACGGATCTCCGCGGCACCACGTATTGCAGAGCCTTGCCGAGCTCGACTGCCGCGTTAAACGTGTTCAGTTCATGTTTAACCTGGAAATTCGTGCCGGTCTCGGATATCGGGGCCACGACTATCGGGTTCGCGCCGATCGCCAAGGTATCGGTAATCGTGTTGCCGGATTCCTGTTGATCACGGAACGGCGTCGTCACGACTGTCACAGCGCCATCAGCGTGGACGTGCTGTACTGCCCGACGGAACCGCGCATACCCGCCGTCGAGGCCGCGATCAAAGATCGTCGACTTCACGAACGCCACATACGCGCTACCACCTGTACCGGCCAATGCCGCTTGATCATTGACGACAGCTTCGTCGTCAAGCGTTATGACCTGGCCGCTACCGGCCTCTACGGCGTAAAGTGGGAGGCTCATTAGTCTACACAGCCGGATCTGGTATCGACCGAAGCGACGGCCGAGAATGTGCTATCCGTTGTCGGCCACGTTGAATCGACGGCTTTCGCGCGATATTGCAGCAGGAACCCGCACAGGTTGTCCGTGTCGTTGACCACAAAAACACCTTCCGGTTGCGACGTATACGTGTTCCATGTGCTGTAGCCGGCGCCATCTATCTGCCGTTCGACCACAACGTTGGTACCGTCAGCGTTCTGTGTGATCGTGAGTTCGACCCACGGACCGCCACCGATCTGTGCAGCGGCCAGCGAGGGCGGCGAGATCAGTGTTTGGGCGCTAGTACCCGCCTCGACGTCCCAGGCCGATGGTACACCGCTCTTGCGGTGCCTGACACGCCAGAAATACTCGAGATGATTGAGTAGCCCGGTCTGTGCGTAGGTCGCTGTTCCAGCCGCTACCACGGTCACCAGCGCCCATGTGCCGGTATCTGGATCTTTCTCCCAGACCTCGGTTTCGGCTGTCGCGTCGCCGTTCGTCCATGACGCGGTGTAGCCTGACGTCGTTTCCGCGCTCGTGACGGGCGAAGACGGTGGGGCAGACGGCGTGCCGCCGACACCGGTAGAGGTCGTGGTCGTCAATGCCGAAGCATGGAACAGATCGGCACCGAACTTGAGATTCGGGGCCCAGACACTGCGCTGGCGGTCCCACACCCACACGACCCAAGGGAATGTTGCACTTCGACCCGATTCCGTTTCGGTCGGATGCAGCCCGAACAAGATCAAGTCACGTTCGGGATGATACGCGACCCACGATTCGGCGGTGTTGTCGATACCGCGCCATGACGGTTTCCGGGGGCCCACGAGACTTTCTACTGTGAACCCGTCAGTGCGTATCGGGCCGGTCGCGCTCACGCCCCACCACCAGCCTTGCGCGAAGATCAGGGCTTTCGGGTTCGTGATACCGAGACCTTGCGTATTCTCGACGCGTTCGACCTGATATTGCCAGCCAGCGAAGGCTCTACCGAAGCCGCTCACACGATAGAATTCGTTTTCTTTCGCGACCAACAGGATGCTTCTGCCTTTGCGAAGTGCGGTTATGCGTTGCCCCTTCGAGCCGATCAGGTTCCAGGCATCGGCATGGAAACCGTCGGCCGCGTCTGGGCTCTTGCCCAAGAACGAATGACGCAAGAACTCGGGCCTATCGAGATCGCCGGCATCCTCCGTACCGTAGCCTGCGATGAACAGCACGCCGTTGTATTCCTCGAGACAAAACGGGTACAACGCCGAGTCCTGGCCCGATCCGAACGTGAACGCAGGAGCCGTGACGGTGCCGGCGTTGTCGAAACCGAGTAATTGGTTGCGTGTACCGATCGCTGTCGACGCGTCGGCTATGAACATCTTCTCCCAGACCTCGGCCATGACCGGCCTAGCCGGCACGGTATTGTCGACACCGAAATCCCAGGTGGTCGATGGTGCGGTCGTGAGGTCTTTGCGTGCCGTCGCTTCGTTCGTGATGAACGCCATATCGGAATCGACGCGCCATGCGTAATGTTTGTCTTCGCCGTTGCTCCAGCCGACGAGCAAGCCACCGATCGCAGTAAACGGTATGATCGCGCATACGTGACTGATCTCGTTCGCAGATGCGTCTGTCAGCGTCAGCATGATGCGTGAGCCGCCTCGAGTGCGTAGCCTACCCGCTGGTGTCGGTACGAGATTCTCGCCGTCAGCGATCGTGCCAGGCGCTAGCGTGCCGGGCTCCGCATCCTCAACGAAACCCTGTACCCAGCCGGGCACCTCACGCGGAGCGACACCAAGGCGCATCGTTAATTCGTCGCCGTGTAGAGTGTGATATAGCCGGTAGTGCCGCCCGCGCCGCTGGCCTGGAGTTCGGCGGTGACGGCTTCGTTCTGCGCACTTTTGAGAGCGACTGGCAGATTGAACACAAACGGGCCGTTCGTGAAATCCCAACGGAACGTGACCCAGGTTACGCCGCCGTGCTTGAGCGTGACCGTCTTGATTGCGCTGACACCGACGTCGTAGTTCGCTTCGACACCAAACACTAGATGCACCTGGGCAGTTATCGCGGTTACCGTAGCAGTTGCCGTACCGTTCGCTACGCCGTCCGATTGTGTGGGTGCGCCCCTAAGCAGGGCCGCCGTTTGAACTGACATACCATACTCCCTAGTTCGTTGCCGTGAATAGTGCGATGTAACCGCTATCGCCGCCGTTGCCGCTCGCCTCAAGTGTTGCGCTGACAGCTTCGTTCGGGTCGCCACTGAACGCTATGGGAAACGAAAACGCGAACGCGCCGTTACTGAAATCCCAGCGCAGCACCTGCCAGTTCGTCGACCCGTGTATGATCGTGATGTCCCTGATCGCGCTAACCGACGCGTCGTAATGTGCTTCGACGCCAAGCACCAAATGCGTGACGCCTTCGACGGCCGCTACTGTCGCTGTCGCGAGAGCATCATCGGCCGCACCCGATTGGGTGACGTCGCCCCTGAGTAGTGGCGCCAATTGAACTGACATCTCGCTAGACTCCCATGAGAATTAATATGATCGAACGGAAACCACGCCACGCAGCGTGTGTGTAGCCCATCTGGCGCACGTGTTGTCGACCGAGACCCGTTACAACCGCCGCCCCGGTAGTCCATGACCAAAAGCCCATGGGTCTCATGCCGGATCAATTTCGCTGATCGGGTCGCCCGCGGATGTCGCTACAGCACCGGTCCACGCCGTTGTGGAATCGTCTTCTTTCTTGACCGTCATCGTGCCACCCGCGATCGTCACTTTATTGCGCAATACGCGCAACGCATCTTGCACCGAGCGTGTACCGTTCGATCCGCCTGCAATGTTGCGGGTCAGTAGCGCGTCGGCGTCCGCCTCTTCGGCGTCAGTCGCTTGACCCGCTGCGTCCCTGGCGCCCGCACCGTAGGTCGTGGTGATGATGGCGCCAGCTATTAGGTCCATCGCGTCGCCAGGGACAGCCAGCAAGGCATGGGCCGTGTCCATCTCGCCTTTCGTCGGACCGTCGTAGTCTGAGAGTCCCGTGTCCACTTCGGCGTTGATCTTCGTCAGGTTGAGAAGCCCAGACATTGTAGCCAAGTCGCTCATGCCAGCCGTGTTGTCCGTCACGTCCCATGTGCCGTGAACGTCGAGGTTCGCGTTGACGTTGCAATCCGCATTGAAGGTTAGGTGCCCATGACCATCCAGTTCGATATTGTGTGACGCAGAAAGGCTTTTTAGCTCGATCTTGCCACCGTAGTGGCTCAGGATGATCGAACCCGAAGCGCCGGTCGCGGTGATGATCGGAGCTACCCCTGACGCCGCCAACGAGTAACACTGGTCGAACACATTGTCAGCAGACGTATCAACCAATATGTCGTCCACGATTCCGCATCGCTCGGCGAAGATATGGAACGTGGTCGTACCCGCGCCCGGATCTTGGAGCGCACAATCGCGCGCTGTGATCCGCCCTGTGCCTGCCTGGGTTCCTTCAAGTGTCAGATTGCGGAACAATGAGCGGTCCACGTCCTGACTGCCGAGATTGACCACGTTGTCGCGGATAGACCCGATCCCGATGAACTCCCAATCCTCATGGGTGGCGGCAAGTGTGATGTCCGAGTTGCCCACGGTGTAATAAATCGTGATGCCGAGAGCGTCGGCTATAGTGCGAGCAGCAGCAAACGTGGAGACAGGGTTGATCCTCGTGCCGTCGGTGCCGACTACCGTATTCGTGTTCGCTGCTCCAGAATCGACATAGATCCCAGGTCCGTCTGGTCCGACGTATACGCCCAGCGCCACAGCCCAACCTGCCGTGCCCTGAACGTCATGGTCCTCGATGGGTTCGTCGTGAACTGCGTTGGCTATGACCGCGGCTGTTGGTCCAGTAACCCAGGCCGCGTCGCCACGGTCCCTGAGCGCTTCAACCGAGTCCGTGTTCGGGTCGTAGGTGCCCGAGCCCGCACCCGACGCCTTGATCTCCGCCAGGGCGGTCGCGTCAGCATTTTGCTTCCCGGCTATTGCCCCTAGCCACTCGTTGAGCAACGTGATCCCAACGAACTTCGGCTGCATATCCGAGGTATCTTGGACGATGATACCGACACCGCTTTCTACATTATCGACTGTTGATTGCACCGTAGCTACTGAGGTTGGCGTTGCTGCGCCTGGGGCTGAACCAGCATAGAGTTGATCGTACACAGCTTCTTCTACTACAAAGAACTCGTGCCACACGGGAAGATGCGTAGCCGCAGCCTGACCCTTGATGATGAGCCGCCCAACGGTGTCCGTGTGGGTCGTGGTTAGAGTCACCGGATACCATCCCTCGGCGTCGTGGGTGCCCAAGGTGGGGCCAGTGCCGAACGCCGCACCGGGCGACTTCGATATTTCTGTACCACCGCCGGCAAGGCCAACCTCCTCCGTGACACCATCCGTCTTATCCAGATATGGGCCGACCATGACGACGATCTGAGTGCTCTGGCGTAAAAAGGAGGTCACGCGACCCTCCGGGTCCGATAGCTGTGCATTGCTACCGGGATACTGAGACCACCAACCGGCGCTGCTTTTGTCCCAATAGCCAATAGCCGCACCTGTAATACCTTGACCGGCACGGGCCTAGCTGGGGGACGGAAGATCCAGTTATTCGCCACCGTCTACATCTCTTCCCAATAGATCGTGCCTGACATGGTAATCGAGTCATCGGGCACGGTGATGAGCGATACCGAGATGATGTCATCGCCCTGATCGACGCGGATGCGAAGCTCGGGGATCGGCATGTAGATCATCGGCATCCTGATATTCCAGCACTCAGAGTGCAGGTCTACGGCAGAGCCAGCACTAGCCTCGGTCGTGTCGTTGGCTCGCACTGTGGTTGTCGCCGCACCACCTTTACCGTCGAGGTTTATTGGTGTGGGAGCAGAACCGCCAGAACCCACTGTGCCCCACCCACGAATGATCTTGACCGTGAGTTGTTCGGCGGCGGCGTCACCAAATTCCGTGTTCTGGGAGAGAATGAAACCCATCAACTTTATCGGCTCGTCGTCACCCACAAGCAACGAGAAGAGATCCTGTGCCACCGTCACCGCAACGTCAGCGAACTCGGCAGAATAGATACGTGACATCGTCTTACATCCTTATGTGTGGTAAACGGTGAATCCAAGATTGTGATAGTAGTGAATTCACATCTCGGAGGTCTTCACAAAACCAGTCCTTTTGAAACACTCGATCTGCTCCTGAATTATTAAAACCAGCTACGCCCGCCCGTGTCTGTCCAGAAAAAGACGTGTCAGTCACACTATCCTTCGACACGTCGTCAACAAGCATTGCAATGGTTGAACCATCGCAAGTAACCTCGTCTTTTTCGTCAGTAGCAGGAGTGCCCGACTGGATACCCGCGCCGATACCTGTGCGCGTGCCCGTTGTGACCTTTTGGAGGTCCCAGCCCGAGCTGGTTGTCCACTGGGACTGCATGAAGTAGGCCGATACCGCTGAAGCGTTGTGTCGGGCGACTGGCCCAGCGCGTACAAAGTCGGCAGTCCCGGCCCGGTTTAAGGTGGCGTAAGACGACATATCATCCGAACTCAGGTCGTCCTCACAACGGTTAAAACAGAATGAATCGTTATCAAATCCGAGTTCGTTGGATTGGATGTCCGAATCACCCTGTGTCTCGGTCCATTGCCATGTAGCGGCTACACCGTTTTTCTCTTTGCTAGTATCGGCTGCGTTTAGATCAGTATTGTCGGCGCGAGTGAAAGCATCGGCAAATGTTGTACGAGGTTCACGAGTGCCCTCATCGGGGAGATCGCTGGGGATAAATGTTTGATAGTTCTCGCGATATTTGCGCTCCCATGTTTTGAGCATCCTGAGGTGTGTTTCGGTGCGGCTGTCTCCAACCGTATAGCGTTGGGCCTCGGCACGGAGTTCACGGTAGGCAATATGTATATTCTCTATCACCTGTTGTTTGTGTGGGGCGGTGTTGAGGTCAAAATCCTCGGCGCGGATAAGGCCATTCAGATAGAGTAGGAGATCGCGTCGGTGCCCTGGCATGATCGGCTTCGACCTTATAGTGCCCGTGGGGTCACTCGCCGTGGTCATAAGCTCCCACAATACGTCTTTCACAGTAGAACCCTGGAGTACGACACCGAGCGCGTCCTGTACGTCCCGCTTGTTCTTGATCGCTCCATCGAGGTTGTTGCCCAGGTCGATCTGGCCGGGCATCAGGGCGGGATCTACCGTGTCCCCATAGGCGAAGAACCCGTAGCCTTCAGTCACCGCGAACGTGCCTTGGGCAGCAAGGGGGCGTAGATCCATACAACCGACGCACCCGACCGATGGAGGTTGCCAAATGTCGCCAGCCCCGTCGCTGCCTTTGTACCAGTGAGCGAGATAGTAGTTCATCTAGCCCCCTGAAACAGAAGTCATCGCGGCCACCAATCGCGCCGCGCGCCGTTATCGTATAGTTCGCCGGTCTCTTCGTTGGCGCGTTCGAGTTCGATGTGCTTGCGCGCCGTGGCACCGCATGAGCCGCTATAGATGAGCTTGTCGCCGCGCATGACGCGGAAACGTGCGGTCTTGGCTGCGGTAGCCACGGACGATTGCCTGAACTGCGGCCCTTCCGTGCCGGAGGCCGGTCTACGACGGTGTACGAACCAACCGACGGCGTAACCGACGGCCAGGAACAGCACATCCAGATAATCGGTCATTGGATCACCATGCTCCGTATTCCTGATAGATTTTCGTGCGAGCGACCTGTGCGCCCCTGCGTCCTACGTGGTGAATGAGTTGGTTGCGGCGATCGAACCAGCGTGCCCTGAGATCCGCTGGTACACGCTGTTCGCCGCCCAACGCGAACGCGAAGACCGCTTCCAACCCGATGACGTCATGGAACCGGAGCGGGATACCACCGGGTACATCGCCGTCGGCGCTGAGTTCGGCCGGCCATTGCGTGTAGCGCATCCACACGTCTTTACCGGCCGGTGAATCGGGGCTCGTCTCGAGTACACCAGCCGAATCGATGCCCGTAACTACGAAACGATCGCGGCCAGCGTCCCTGAGTTCGTCGTAACGTACCTCGCCGAGCTCGAACCCATCAGAATCGGTCCATCTGACCTCGAGCCAACGCGCGAAATCGGTGAGCGGACTCGATTGCGTTGAAAACGTGTGCAGCCGCGACGTGCTCGAATCGGCGGTCAACGTCACAGTCGTCGAGTTGTAGCCCGGGTTCTGTTCGTTGATGTCCGTGACCAATGAATCGGCCGCTTCCTGCACGATCGGGTTGAGGATCGTGGCGGTGTACGCCGGATCGTCTGATTTGACCGCGAGATAGCGTCGTATGTTGGTCACGATCGTCGAGCGGGCCGCCATCGTTTACGCCGCTACCAACATCTTGCGGTGGATCGGACACAACCCGTCTTTGAGGTAGGTCGTGTTCTGGCACGGATCGCCGGCTTTCGTCTCGGCATGGCAATAGCCCCCGGCCACAGTATCCCAGTCTTTCGATGCGGCCGCTTCGTTGCGTGCGTCCGTCAGATCGCGCTTGAGCTTGAGGAAGCGGTTATACATGATCTCCAGTTGTTCCGGCCATTGTCTGTTGTTGAGCGTGAAATCCATGAATCCCCGGATAATCTCGTCCGGGTACTCGACTTCGACCCAACCGCCGCTGTCGCCGTGGTCGTAATCCCATTCCTTTAATTTCACGCTATCCCCCTATCGTTGTGGGCACAGTGATGGATGATTGTTTCCGTGGTCTGCGTCCTTCGTGCGCCGCTAGATACGCGAAATCTTCGCCGCCCTGCTTGTAGCGTTTGCGATCTATGTCGGCGTTGTATTCCATGCGTCGCCATATCTCGGCCTTCGGTGTGCCAGCGCCGTCGTATGGGTTGGCAACGAACGTCTTCGTGAGGTTCGCTAATGCTTCCTGCATCGTTACGTCATCCAACTCACGGAACGGATGTAACCCTGAAATGGGGTCAATCGTTTGATCGAAATGACACCAAAATTGCGAACGTGTTACCCCGTCAGCACTTACAAGCAAAAATTCCCAGCGTCCGAGCGCCTCGTTGAACCGGATGTCGTCAGATCCGTTACCGGTCAGTGTCCGAAGCGCCCGGACCCAGGAAGGTTTGGGTTCGCGCATCTACAGGTTGGACAAGTTGCTGCCGTAGTGATTGTTACTGAACTGATAGCCCTCTGTGATGAGTTGAGCCTGGGTATGACTGAACGTGCCCGTACCAACTGCGGTCGCGAAGTTGTTGTTCATAATGTGGGCACCATGTACCGCGCCGCCGCCGCCAAGAACGTTGAGCTTGAGATATTTCACCCAGACATCGCCAACGGCCTGGAAGCCCATCATCTCGCTGTCCCAGATGCTGTTGACTACGCGTGAGCCGGACACGACTTCGTGCGCGTAGGTGCAATGCTGGTAACGGTTCTTGTAACAATCGACCTCGCCGGGACGACCGCCACCGCCCGTTGTGCTTTCGTCGTGCAGGATACCGGCATCCAGAACGTTCGTAGCCGCCCCACCATAGAAAGACGAATTGCTGATGCGGACCCGGGCAGCACCCTGGTTCACGACGCCGTAGTTGACCGCCGCCCGATCCCAATTCGTGAAGTAGCAGTGATCCAACCACGTACCGAATCCATCTGTGGCGGCCGAACTACCGTCGATCTGGACGGTGGCCGTGTCCGTGTCGCCGGAAGCCTGCACACCAGCGAAACCGAGCCCGATGAGGTGACAGCCCGCGGTGATTCTCGCGGCTGGCCCGTCGGTATTGGACGTGTCCGTTGTGAAGTATTCGCCTTGGGCGTGATAGTTCTGGCCCCAGTTCTCGGCGATGACCGTGATGCCCTGCTTGTTGAAGTTGACCGTTGCGCTTGGCTGGTCGTAGCCACGCATACGTATGATGAGATCGCCGCGATCGGCGACACACGCATCGATACCCGCCTGGAGATTTTCAAACGCCTCTAACGGGCTCGTGCCGGTATTGGTGTCTGATGCCGAACTGGCTATCGGATCGACGTAAAAGACTTCCCCGATTTGACCGATCGACATCTGGTTCTCGATCTCTCTGGCCGCACGTGCATTGCCTATGCCGTCGCGCAACCAGCCGAAAGTTCGTGGTGTGAGTGTCATTTTTCTGATCCTCGTGGGGCGAGGCCCTAGCCCCGCCCCATCTGTAGGTTGATTTAGTGTCTGTCGAGCGTAAGGTCGTTCAGGTCTTCGATGACACCATTCGCATTTCTTTGAATGGTAGTCAGTGCCCAGTACTTGCGAATATAACCTTCGATCGCGTCCTTATCGACGACACGGTCGAAGGTTGCACCGTCCATATCGGCCCATTCGGTACCGACGATGTCGGCCATCCTGAACGCTGACGTGTTGAGGAAAAACATGCGGGATCCCGGGCAGTCCACGTCACCGAGAACTGGGATAGCGCCACCGGCATGGATCACCGCGGCGATCGGCTTGTAGCCGCCCTTGAGTTGCACGTCC
>SDBV01007331.1_pt1 | contig 15115 bp, 12 predicted proteins | sample 2277081 | NCBI WGS metagenome assembly SDBV01 (sample SAMN10402039, study PRJNA504765) | marine sediment metagenome | isolation source: marine sediment core GS10_PC15, 223 cmbsf | place: Arctic Ocean: Southern Knipovich Ridge | collected 2010
GCTCCGCCAAATTGAGAACTGCTCAGCGAGGCCAGCGCTGACGCATGCGCCGTTATTCCCGCAGTGCCCAGGGGGGGCCATGGCTCCAGGCCGCAGTTGTGGCGTACCGCCGGCAACCTGTGAAAGTAAGTGTTTTCTTTTGGGCGGATTTCTGTATAATGCCTGCAATGGCGAAAATTTTTGTGGTGGCGAATCAGAAGGGCGGCGTGGGCAAAACCACGACGGCGGCCAATCTCAGCGCCTATCTGGCGGTCAAAGGCAAACAGGTTTTGCTCGTAGATTTCGATCCGCAAGCCAATCTTTCGAGCAGCCTCGGGGCTGACACGGACAAACCGGGCATATACGAGCTGATCAATGGAGAGGTGCGCTTCGAGGACACGGTTCAGCGCACCCCGGAGACCAACCTGCACATCATTCCGGCCAGCCTCGATTTGACGGGTGCGGCGCTGGAGTTGGTGAACCGCCCTGAGCGAGAGTTTTTTTTAAAGCGCGCTCTGGAGAAACGATCGCGGGACTACGACTATATTTTCATAGACAGCCCCCCCTCCCTTGGTCTGCTGACCTTGAACGGCCTGGCGGCGGCCCATTACGTCTTGATACCTCTGCAGTGCGAGTATTTTGCTCTGGAAGGTTTGACGCTGCTGCTCAAGACTATCCGTCAGGTGCAGAAAAGCCTCAATCCGCAGTTGGAGATTGGCGGCATTGTATTCACCATGTACGACCGGCGTACGCGGCTGGCGCACGAGGTAGTTCAGGAGGTGACTTCCTACTTCAAGGACCGCGTCTTCCGCACGATTATTCCACGCAATGTACGCATCAGCGAGGCGCCGTCGTTTGCAAAGCCGATCAACCAATACGATCCGGAGTGCCTGGGGGCGCGTAGCTACGATAAACTAGCTGACGAGGTGCTGGCTCATGTCTAAAAAAGCGCTAGGCAAAGGTATAGGGGCCTTGTTCAGAGATCTGGAAGAAGGGCAGGAAGAACAGAGCGTTCGAGAGGTTCCTCTGACCGCCGTGAAACCCAATCCGCATCAGCCGCGGCAGGAATTCTCTGAAGAGAGCCTGGGAGAGCTGGCCGATTCCATTCGGGAACAAGGTGTGATTCAGCCGATCCTGGTCGAGGTCGAGTCCCACGGGTCTTACGCGGTCGTGGCAGGTGAAAGGCGGCTAAGAGCCGCGCGACTTGCCGGCCTGGACACGATACCCGTTCTCGTGCGGCAGTTGACAGCCGAAGAAAAAATAGAGATCGCGTTGATCGAAAACATCCAGCGGGAGGATCTCACGGCCATAGAGGAAGCCAAGGGCTTTCAACAGCTCATGGACAAGGGCCGGCTGAACCAGGAGCAGGTGGCGAAAAGGGTCGGCAAAAAGCGTTCTACCGTAGCCAACTCGATTCGCCTGCTCAAGTTGCCGGAGGAGATACAGAGGGCATTGCAGAGAGGAGCCCTCAGCCCCGGGCACGCCCGGGCCATACTCTCCGTGGTCAACCCGGAGCGCAGGCAGCATCTCTTTCAGCTGATACAGGAGCAGAGCCTGAGCGTGAGGCAGGCGGAAGCCGAATCGGCCAGGCTCAACAGCGGTGGTCGTCCGGAGAAAGCGAAGCGGCCGGCCGAGCCCAAACGTCGAGCTCCCGAGCTGGAGGAATTGGAGCAGAGCATGATCGATCTCTTCGGCACCAAGGTCAAGATAACCGGCAGCGTCGTGCAAGGAAGAATCGAGATATCCTATTTTTCAGCGGAAGATTTATCGGCGCTCATGGAGCGTTTTGGCCTGGGGTGAGGACAGGAGACGACGCGGTGGCCGGGTAGCGTTATCTTAAAGGAATACGATACTATTGACATGCATATGCACATGCATGCTATCGTGGTCGAACGATGAGAACTACCGTTGATATTCCCCCCGAATTGCGAAAAAAGCTCGTCGAAGAAGCAGCTTCCCGAAATTTACGAGGTTTTTCTCCCCTGATTGTCGAAGCTCTCCGTCTCTATTTTAGCAGCCAAAGAAGGAATCGGGAAAAAATCATCACGGGGTTGAAAGGCTGCCTGAGTGCGGAGCAAATGGAGCAGGAGCGCATCCGCTTAAAAGAGGTGCGAGATAATTGGCGCAGGTGACGCTAATCGATACTGATATTATTTTTGAATACCTCTCCGGTGCCGACACAGCGGCCGAAACGCAGAGGATCCTGAAGAGCATGGAAGCCGCTGTTTCAACGATTACAGTTTATGAGTTGTTTGCCGGCGTCGTCAGCGAAAAACACCTTGTTCAGAGGGAGGAGTTCGTTGACCTTTGCGAAGTCGTCGAGTTGACAGCCTCCATGGCCCGGACCGCATCGCGCTTATATACAGATTTGAAAGGCCGGGGCACATTGATCGCCAATGAAGATCTTCTGATTGCCGCCACAGCTCTGGAAACGGGGTATGCCCTCTTCACCAAGAATCGATCCCATTTCGAGCGAATACCTGGGTTGGTCTTCTCGTAGAACAGGGGTTGCCTGCCCCGCCCTGAGGCATGGGTCGCTAAATGGCCATTTGGCGTAGACTGGAAAACACCGTACGCGTCAGCGCTGCGCCGGTGCGCGCTGACTTGACCAACTCCAGGCATAATAGATAACTTTCAATAAGAAAGTGCTGAAGGAGTGTCGCCGCGGAAGTAATGCGGGAATTGGCCACGGTCGACGAGAAGAAAATCGTACGCTTCTATTAGGAATCTTATGAGCGCCAACCAATCCAGCAGCATACTCTCCCCCGCATCGGAAGACTATCTGATCCAGATATATCTGCTTCTGAGAGAACAGAAACTGATAGTCGGGGCTCGAATCGCGGACAGCATGGGGGTGTCGCCGCCGGCTGTTACCCAGGCCCTGCACCGTATGGCGCGTCAGGGATTGATCACGCAGGAGCGAGACGAGGGGATTCGGCTTTCCTCGAGAGGGCGTGAGTTGGCGGAAAAAACCATCCGGCGCCACTATCTGCTCGAGCGTCTGCTGATCGATGAATTGGATTTCGATTGGGTGCATGCCGATGAAGAGGCGCACCGGCTCGAGCACTCCCTCTCCGATCGGCTGGAGAAACATATTTTCGAGAGGCTCGGCCGGCCCACCACCTGCCCTCACGGCAATCCCTTTCCCGAATCACCGGATGAGCAAATGCTTCTCAATGCGCGCAAATTAAGCGATGCGAGAGAGGGAGAAAGGGTGACCATACTGCGCATAACCGAAGAGGGGGAAGCCATCAAAGAGCTGTTGGTTTTTTTTTACGCCCATCGTTTGCTTCCGGGGACCGAATTGCTCGCGGGTCCTCTGGATGAGAAAAACCAGCAGCTTTCTGTGCAACACTCCGCCGGGAGCACTCCCGTGCCGGTAGGCTACGCCAGGCTCGTGCGCATTTCCCCCCCCCAATGATGGCTTGTTCGAGTAATTCGAGAACTAACAAAAAATATCACAGATCTGCTTGACAAAGTTAACCTCCGTTAATATTATTAACTGTAATTAATGCAGTTAAACTTTCTATTCACAACTCGATGACGCCTAGACCGTAATCCAGATTAAAGGAGGTCATAATGATCGAGTCGAAGAGGGCCGCGTTTCTGATGTGGGGCGTGATCTTTTCTCTCGCCGGAGGCGGCAATCTTTTTGGCGAGGCCAAGGGAGTGGTCAACGTCTACTCCCACAGGCACTATGAGTCGGATCGAAGACTCTACGAGCTCTTCGAACAGATGACGAGTATCCGCGTAAACATCGTCAAGGCGGGGGCCGACCAACTGATCGAGCGCCTGCGCGTCGAGGGCCGGCAATCTCCCGCGGACATTTTGATAACTGTCGATGCGGGTCGCCTGTACAAGGCCAAGAGCCTTGGGCTGCTGCAGCCGGTGAGCTCGGAGCTTCTCGAAGCCAACATACCGCCTCATCTGCGGGATCCCGAGGGGAACTGGTTCGGCCTGACCCAGAGAACCCGTGTGATTGTATACCACAAGGACCGTGTGCAGCCCAACGAGCTGTCGGGCTACGAGGATTTGGTGGACGAAAAATGGCGGGGCAGGTTGCTGGTTAGATCATCTTCGGATCTCTACAATCAGTCCCTGCTGGCCGCGATGATCGCCAAAAGAGGGCCGGCCGATGCCAAAAAATGGGCCGAGGGCATCGTGCGGAACATGGCCAGAAGACCGAAAGGAAACGACCGGGACCAGATGAAGGCTATCGCGGCGGGGCTGGGCGATATCGCCATAGTCAACTCCTACTACCTTGGGCTACTGCTTAATTCGGAGAACGAGGAGGAGAGGAAAGTGGGCCAACTGATGGGAGTGCATTTCCCCGGCCAACGGGGCAGCGGCGTCCACGTCAATGTCAGCGGCGCCGGCGTGACTGCGAGCTCGAAGAACCGCGAGAACGCTATCAAGCTCCTGGAATTCCTCTCTGGCGATCGATCCCAGCAGGTTTTTGCCGACGCCAACTTCGAGTACCCTGTGAAACGCGGTGTTCCCTGGTCTGAGCTTCTAACCTCGTGGGGTGAATTCCGGGCGGATGAGATCGACCTTTCGCTTCTCGGAAAACACAACTCAGAAGCCGTCCGGATATTCAACGAAGTCGGATGGAGATAGGGTGTAGTAAGGAGAGTAACCATGCCTCTTGCGCATAGGCAAAAGATCACGGAGGTTGCGCGGCCGGTCGGGGCATGGCCGGCGATCGAGGACCGCAATCCGAGGTCCGTATGGCTGGTGTTTCCGGTCTTGATGGCCGCCATGCTCTCTGTCCCGATACTTGTCATCGCGGTGCATCTCTTCGTCATTCCCAGTCAGGTAATCGGGCATCTCTTATCCACGGTGTTGCTCCGCTATCTGATCAATACCGCCGTTCTCGTGGCCGGCACGGCAGCGCTCTCCATCTTTCTCGGCCTCACCGCGGCCTGGCTAGTCTCCCAGTTCCGATTCCCCGGCAAGAGAATATTCGAGTGGTCCCTGGTCCTGCCCCTGACCATACCGGCCTATATCTGCGCCTTTGCCTATGCCGGCCTGCTTGATTTTACCGGACCTGTCCAGCTCTTTTTCAGGAATACCCTGGGAATGCCGGCGGGCTCTTATCCACAGCCGGATGTAATGAATTTGCCAGGCGTGATTTTCATCATGTCTGTCGTCTTTTATCCTTATGTCTATCTCACGGCCCGGGCTGGTTTTCTGCAGCACACGGCGCTGGCCTTTGACCTGTCCCGCGGTTACGGGCTTTCGGGCACGCAGATCTTCTTTCGCACGGCCCTGCCTCTGGCCCGGCCCGCGATAGTCGGCGGTGGCGCCCTCGTGGTCATGGAAACGCTCAACGATTACGGAACGGTCCAGTACCTCGGCGTCGACACGTTCACTACCGGAATCTTTCGCACCTGGTTTTCCATGAACGAAAGGGGCGCGGCCTTATACCTGGCGGCGCTTTATCTGGTATTTATGGCGATCGTACTCTTTATCGAGCGCCGCTTGAGGGGCAGGGCTAAGTATTCGTTCCAGACGGCAAACTATCGACCGCTCTCGCCGGTAAAGCTTTCCGGGCGTAAGGGCCTTGCGGCGACAGTTTTTTGTGCTCTGCTCCTGATGTTCGGGTTCGTGTTTCCCGTCCTGCAGTTGGGCGGCTGGATGACCGCTACCGCAAAAAGCGTCCGCCTCGGCGAAATACTCGAATTGCTGCGCAACAGCTTCGCCCTGGCCGGTGGGTCGGTGGGTCTCATCTTGGTACTTGCACTTGTGATCGTGTATGCGGGAAGGTTGAATCCTGCGCTCTACGTTAGACCGCTCACGAAGCTCGCCGCCTTCGGATATGCCGTCCCGGGGGCCGTGATCGCCCTTGGAATTATGGTGCCCTTGGCCTGGGTGGATCACCGGCTGGGGGCCATCGCCCATGGCGTGTTCGGATTATCGCCGGGGCTTCTGCTGAGCGGCAGTCTCTTCGGCCTGCTGTTCGCCTATGGTGTTCGCTATTTTGCCGTGGCTTATTATCCTATCGAGGCGGCATTCGAGAAACAGTGCAAAAACCTGGAGGAAATCTCCAGGGGTTTGGGATACAGTCCGCTCCAGACACTGATAAGGGTCGATGTGCCGCTTCTTCGCGGTACTCTGCTTTCAGTGGCGATACTCGTCTTCGTGGACTTGCTCAAAGAACTGCCTCTGACCTTGATTTTACGCCCCTTCAACTTCGACACCCTCGCCACCCGGGCATTTGAGCTGGCCAGCGACGAAATGGTTTCCAGATCAGCCCCGGCGTCGCTGATTATAATCCTCACCGGCGTGGCGGCCATCCTGTTACTCAATAAGCTGATCTTGGGAGAAAAAAAGTGACCCACCCTTCGCATCTGCCTCCGACGGTTCTTTCAGTTCAAAACCTGACGAAAAAATATCGGGGAGTTGCCACTTTGGCTGTGGAAGATATTTGCCTCGAGATCGGGAAAGGAGAGCTGGTGGCGTTGCTCGGCGAAAGCGGGTCAGGCAAAACGACCTTGCTTCGCATGATCGCCGGCTTCGAAGACCCCACAGCCGGGAGCATCCGCATCGAGAGCATGCTTGTTTGCGACGCCTTCCACAGCGTCGGCCCTGAACACCGCCGGGTGAGCATGGTCTTTCAGGAGAGCTCCCTCTTCCCGCATCTCGACGTGCAGCGGAACATATGTTTTGGGCTTGGGAAGCAACCGCGGAGGGTGCGCGATGCCCGCCTGGCCGAGCTCCTGGAGCTCACTGGATTGGAGGGCTTGGGGTCCCGCTATCCACATGAGCTGTCAGGTGGGCAGAGGCAGCGCGTTTCCCTTGCGCGTGCGATCGCGCCGGGCCCCTCGATATTGCTTCTCGATGAGCCCTTCAACAACCTGGACCCGACCTTGAAGTACCGGCTGATCGAAGATGTCAGAGAGATCCTGAAAAGAACCGCAACGACGTCGATTTTTGTCACCCATGAACGATATGAAGCCTTCTCTTTTGCGGATAAGCTGGCTATCCTTCAGACCGGGCATATCAAGCAGTTTGACGAACCCAGCAACATATACGAGCATCCGGTCAATCCCTACGTGGCTAACTTTCTGGGCAAAACAAACCTCTTACCGGCGGTCACGGCCGCAGGGGGGTACCAGACCACCCTGGGCGTCGTCTCCGGCTGTGAGCCGGTGAGAGAGGGAGAGAAGACCTACGTCTCCATACGGCCCAACTGTTTCGAGCTGATAAACCCGGAACCTGTTCCTTGTTCGAAGGGTTCGAGATCTTACGTGAGAGGCAGCGTTAAGAAGGTGACCTTCTGCGGCGAGTATCAGGAACTGCTGATATCCCTGAGGCACAACGGCGTCGAACATGCCGATCTTATCGTATATGCTGACACCGACAGGACGTATCCTACCGGTCAAATCGTGGGCGTGCGGCTCAAAGCCAGGTGATGGCAGGGCTGGACAAAACTAACTTTTTCAGCCATTGGCGATCACGCCCGGTCCTGCCCGATTTTATTCGCAAGAAAAGAAAAACCTGATATGACGTCCGTACCGCACGCCGCCAGCAGTTCTCAATTTGGCGAAGCCAAATTGAGAACTGCTGGCACGCCGCACCTCATATTGACATAGGCCGGTGCCGACGATATATTAGAGGTTGCCGCCTCGATCAGAGACAGGGAGAGGTGTCCGAGTGGTCGAAGGAGGCGGTCTTGAAAACCGTTGTGGGGAAACTCACCGTGGGTTCGAATCCCACCCTCTCCGGTAGTCATGCCTCGCCGCATTCTGTGAGGCCATGACGGTACGATGGTATTTGTAAAAGTAAGCGACTGAGGTAAGCTTCGGAGAGGTGCGAGAGCGGCCGAATCGGGCTCCCTGCTAAGGAGTTGTACTCGTGAGGGTACCGTGGGTTCGAATCCCACCCTCTCCGTTTCCTGTGCTCATAGCTCAGCTGGATAGAGCGCTAGATTGCGGATCTAGAGGCCGGAGGTTCGAGTCCTCTTGGGCACATTCACATTGGAGAGATGCGAGAGTGGTTGAATCGGGCGGTCTCGAAAACCGTTGTGGGCTTATGTCCACCGAGGGTTCGAATCCCTCTCTCTCCGTTGCACATCCTAAGGTGGGAGAGATGACCGAGAGGCCGAAGGTGCACGCTTGGAAAGCGTGTGTACTCTACCCGGGTACCGAGGGTTCGAATCCCTCTCTCTCCGTCGCCCCTTTAGCCCTTGCATCCAGGCTCTACGCTATCGGCAACTGCCCAACCCCGTCAGGACCGGAAGGTAGCAGCGGTAAGTAGTATGTCGGTGAGACGTAATCGGCTTGGCTGCGGCTAAAGGGGTTTTTTATTACAGCGAGCTATGGCATACGAAGTTACCGCGATAAGGAAGAGACCTCAAACGTTCGACCAGCTGGTGGGGCAGGAGTTCGTCGTCGCCACGCTGAAGAGCTCGATCAGCAGCTCGAGGGTCGCCCACGCCTACCTGTTTTCAGGCCCGCGAGGCGTGGGCAAGACATCGGCCGCCCGGATAATGGCCAAGGCTCTGAACTGTGAGTCCGGCCCCACGGACACGCCCTGTGGAGAGTGCGCCATGTGTCGCGAGATTGCGAGGGGCAGCTCGTTGGATGTCATCGAAATCGACGGGGCCTCCAACACCAGTGTCAACGACGTGCGGGAGCTCAAGGACGAGGTGCTGTTCGCCCCGAGCAGCGGCAGGTACAAGGTTTACATCATTGACGAGGTGCACATGCTCTCCAACAGCGCTTTCAATGCGCTGTTGAAAACCATCGAGGAGCCTCCCCCCTATATCGTTTTTATCTTCGCCACGACGCAGATACACAAGGTGCCGGCCACCATCCGATCCCGCTGCCAGCAGTTCAATTTCCGGCTCATCGGAATCGGCGATATCAAAGCCAACCTGGCGGAAGTGGCCGAGGAAACGGGGCTCGAAGCAGACGAAGACGCCCTGCTGTGGATCGCCAGGGAGTCCACCGGGTCCCTGAGAGATGCTCAAACGCTGTTCGATCAGGTCATGTCGTTTTCCGGCCGGCATATCACTTATGCAGTGATCAAGGAGAAGCTCAACATCGTGGGATTGGACGAGCTCAACGAGATGTTGAGACGCCTGGCTTCCGGAGAGAACAAGGCCGTGCTCGAGCTGACGGATGAGATCCTGGCAAGAGGCGTGGCGGTGGAGCAACTGGTCATCGATCTGGCCGGTATGTTCAGAAATATACTGTTCTTGAGAAACGGCATCAGAGCAGAATCTATAATCGGTTTTTCCGCGAAGAGCTTCGACGAGCAACTTCTGGCCGCCTTCGAGCCGGTCCAGATCGAGAAAGCCATCGAGTTGCTTCTCGAGCTCTACCGCAAGCTGCGTTTTTCTCTGAACCAGCGCTTCGAGCTCGAGCTTGTGATGAGCCGGCTGGCGCGATTGCGGGAGCTCATTACCGGGGCTGAGCTGCTCTCCCGTATCGAGAGCCTCCGTGCGGAAATGCGGTCCTCGGGCGGCGCCCATGCAACGGAAATGGCGATGACGGTCGGCGTCGATACCGGCGCCCGGCCCGAGTCACAGCAGGACGGGCAGTCGGGCGAAAAGCTCGCCGATGAGCTCGATGTCGGGCAGAAATTGATCGACAGCCTGCGGCGAGAGAAACCGGCACTGGCCACGGCCCTCGAAAAGGCGCAGAAGTGGTCTGTGGATCAGAAGACCTGCCGCATTGATTACGCTGCCGGAGATCGTTTTCTCGTCGATATGGTCTCCTCGGAACGGCAGCTCATCCTCGAGAAACTAACCGAATTGCTGGGAAGGGCGGTGCAGATCAAGATCGAGCTCGTGTCGGCCTCGGACAGCGTTGACCCGACTCGTGAAAGGCTGGAGAGTCAGGTCAAAATGGTGCGAAAGGTATTCAAGGGAGAAGTTGTACAGGGAGAATAGCATGGACATCAATCCTATAGAGTTACTCAAGAATTTTCAAAATTTGCAGAGCAAATTGAACGCGATGCAGGAGAAGCTGAAAGATATTTCGGTTACCGGTTCGGCCGGCGGGGGAATGGTACAGATCGAAATGGACGGCTCGCTGAGCGTGACCGGCGTGATGATTACCCCCGAGGTGGTGGACCCGAACGAGAGAGAGATGCTTCAGGACCTGGTCTTAGCCGCCTTTACGGACGCTCTCGCCAAGGTCAAGGAGAAGATGAAGGATGAAGCCTCTTCCGTTGCCGGAGGCTTGGACCTACCGCCCGGAATCATGGGATTGTAACGGCGTGGACCTCATAGAGAAAACCATCGGCACTCTCTCGAAGCTGCCCGGCCTGGGGCGTAAGAGTGCGGCCAGGATCGCCTATTACCTGCTCAAGGCCGATCGGGGATACTGCGAAAGCCTGGCCGGCGACATCCTCGAGTTGAAGAGCAGGATAGGGCTGTGCCGGGAATGCGGCAACTATACCGATGTTCAGCCCTGCCGCATATGCGCCGACCCGGGCCGCGATCGCGGGACGCTCTGCGTGGTCGAAGAGGCCAAGGACGTGCTCTCCATCGAATCGACTCAAGAATTCGCCGGGCTCTACCACGTGCTGATGGGCGTCATTTCACCCATAGACGGGGTGGGACCGGACGATCTGCGCATCGGCGATTTGCTCAGGCGCATCGGGAAGAACGAGGTCCGTGAGGTAATCCTGGCCACGAATCCCACCGTGGAAGGCGACACGACGGCCCTCTATCTCAATCAACTGCTAAAAAAACAGGCGGGTGTCAGCGTCAGCCGCCTGGCACTGGGCCTGCCCGTAGGAGGCGATCTGGAGTACGCCGACCGGTTGACGCTGGCAAGAGCGCTCAAGGGCCGCAGCGAGCTGTAACAGGCATGACGGTGGCAGCGCGCGCGGAGGCAGGAGCGGAGTCAGCCGATCGATGTCATGGCTTTACGTTCTGTACCGCTAGATATGCTCTTTCTTGAATTGCGTCACTTTTTTTAAATACTCCCGTTCCAGATCGTTCTTGTCCTCGGCGCTGATGAAGGCGGACCTGATGGCCGTGAGGTTGAGGGTCACCAGGTCATCCAAGTCGAAGTCGAAATATTTAACGGCTTTCAAATAGTCGTCCGTGAGGTCGGTGTCCTGTATGAACGGATCGTCGGAATTCAGCGTAACCGGGACGCCGTTGCGGTACAGCTCGCCGATGGGGTGGTTTTTTTCGTCTTCCCAGGATCCTGTCTGGTAGTTCGACGTGATGCACTGTTCGAGGGCAATACCCTTATCTTTAAGGTATTCCTGCAGCTTGCGGTCCTCGATGGACGTCGTCCCGTGTCCGATACGGGACGCGCCGAGCTGCTTGATGGCGACCCAGATCTGGTTCGGCGAAGTCACTTCGCCCGCATGAATGGTGGATTTGAACCTGCCCTCGCCGTTTATGTGATCGAAGAAATCCTTGAACAACTCCGGCGGGTAGTTGATCTCGTCGCCGGCCAGGTCGATGCCCACTATATCCGGAAGGTCGAGGGCAGTCAGTCTGTCGTAGAGCTGGATCATCTCCTGAGGCGTCTGCTTGTTGCGGTTGAAGGTGAGCAGGTACTTGATCTTGATGCCCTTTTCCCTGGCCGCTCGATTGCCGGCATCGATGATAAGCCGGGTGATATCTTCCCGCTGAAAATTATTGAATTCGGAGAAATGCTCCGGAGAAAAGCGCAGCTCTATGTATACCAGGCTGTCGAGACTGAAGTTTTTGACCGAATCGTACGTTATCAGGGCCACGTCGTCGTGGCTCCTGTACCAATCGTTCTTGAATTTCGCCAGAAACGTCAGGAAGTCCGGCTCGGAATCTTTCGGAAATTGAACCTCGCTCTTGAAGGTTTCAAAATCTCTGGGTATGCTCGGCTTGTTTTTCAGGGCCAGGCCGTGAAGCGTTTTGACAGGGAAGGTGCCTTCGAGATGGCGGTGCAGTTCGATTTTCGGGAAGTGCTTCAGTACCGATTTGTCGAGCAGTTTGGATTGCGCGCTTGTGTTTGTAAATGCATCGCGTGTTTTGCCCATGTTAGCGCCTATACCCTTACAACGGCAGGAACGGAAAAAAAATAAACCAAAAAAAAGGGGTGATTTCGCCTGTCAGTTCCGAATATAGAGCGCAGAGGTTGACATATAGTTGAACCTTATAGTTTGGCGAGCACGAAAGCCGGCTCCGGAAACGGGCCGCCCGAGACTACAGCTTCTCCAGTAGTATCGAGCATTTTCCCGATGGTATGGGAAGTGTTTTTTTCTTTTCGTTCAGGATGTGGATGGTGAAATAGTACAGCTTCTCCGACTCCAGCCTGATTTCCCAGCCGCGGGGACTCTGGTTGCTCAGTATCGTGATCAGGTTTCTCTTGAGCGACAGGTCTTCGATACCCATGATCTCGATCGTCGGCATGATCCAGTCCACCGTTTTACGTGGCAGGGAAATGTTGAGGCCGACTACGTTCTCGATCATCAGGGTGATGGTGGACAGGGCGGCGAATGCCAGAAAGAGGGGCCGTGGGAAGGCCGTGTGCCTGGGCCATTTGGCGGGGCCCTCGCGCTGGGGGAGGTAGGCTTCCCACAGCGTGCCCTGGTTGCCATCTTCCGGGTGCAGCGCGTCCAGCAGGTAGTAGAGGTGACGGATCGCGAATTCCCGGGCCAGATCGTACTTGTGGTAGCGTTCGAGACCCTTGATTATAGCGAACGTGATGTGGGGGAACACCGAGCCCAGGTACCCGTGTCCCATCTTGTTGAAGTGCTTGTCTTTCAACGACAGGCTGGGAAAGGGGTGCTCGGACCCGAACTCATTGGGGTTCGTCAACTGAGAGATCAACCTCTCGGCCTTGTCCTTGTTGGGAATTTCGCCCAGAAGATTCCAGAATGCCGCCACCGTTTTAACCTTGAGCTGACGCTCCTTCTTGTCCAGATCGTAGTAGAAGTCGTCGCTGTCGTTCCACATGAGGGAGTTAATGCGGGTCTTGACGGCAAAGTAGTGCCGCTTGTAGCGGTAGCTCTTCTCTTTGTCATTGAGAACGTCGCCGAGATGGGACATGTAGAGGGCGTTGATAGCCTGCTGGGCATTGAAGTCGACCGGGTATCGCACCTCCGGTCGCGGGGAGTTCGACATGGTGGTCGCTTCTAGCGGCACGGCGTAGAGACCGTTTTCCTGCTTGAAAGTGGTGTCGATCCATTTGTAGTAGGCTTCCAGGATGGGCATGATTTCTCTTACCCGTTTTTTCGCGCCTATCTTGTGGTAGATGTTGAACTCCGCCCAGGAAAAGAGGGGCGGCATGATGCCCTGCGGGTTCTTGCGGGGCAGAATGGCGCTGCCGTCCTCCTCGCTGTACTCCCCCCGAATGGCGCCGTTTTCCTCCTGTTTGGCATAAAACATATCCACCTGCTGTGTGACGGGGAACTGCCGGTTGCTGTACACGAGAAAAAACGTCGAAAGTATGGATTCGAGTTGATTGATGCTTTCCGCTTTCTGATAGTTGAAGTACGTGCCGCCGAAGCCGTTCTTCCTGGTTCCTTCTTTCCAGGAATCCCGGATCCAATCCCACGTTTTGTCGTATGTGTCGACAAAGTCCTGGTCGTAGAAATGTACCTTTGGGAAAGTCTTGGCGCCTGTCTTTGTCACACGTTCTCCTCAGATGCACATACTTTCGGCCGAACAAACATTGGTTGGCGAAGGTTAAAGAACTGAATTGCTCTGTGAGGGATATGAGTTTGGTTAACGGCTAGAATATAATCTCCAAAGGGGGCAAAGTCAACTCGATGCGGTTTCCGCGGGCGTATCAAAGCCCCAGCTTTTCCCTGATGAGTCTCTGGACCTCCTGAGGGGGGGCCGTACCCTTCGCCTTCTGCATTACCTGTCCCACCAGGAAACTCAAGGCCTTTTTTTGCTTCTTGCTTCCGGAAAGCACGTCCGTTCCGGCCTGAGGGTTGTCGGCGACAGCTCGGTCCACCCAGTCCTGGATCGCGCTCATGTCTACCGTAATCAGCAGGCCTTCCTGCTCGGCCACGGCCAACGGCGATGCTCCCTCTTCGACCATGCGATCGAACAACCGGGCCGCGTTGCGGGAGAGTATCCTGCCCTCCACCTGCAATCGGGCGATCTGCGCCAATCCCCCCGCGTCGATAGCGAGGTCCGACAAGGGGCAGCCCCTCTGATTGGCCAGGGCGGACCCCCTGCCCATGAGCAGGAGCGCGCACCGGCGGGCGTCGCCTCCCTCGGCCAGGGCACGTTCGAACAGCTCGCCGATCGCCCGGTCGGAGGTCAGGAACGCGGCCTCGTTGGGAGCCAGGCCGTGTTCCCGGGTGTACCGGGACTCTCTCGCCGCGGGAAGCTCGCCGATGCTCTCAGAGATCCGCCGGCGGGCCGCGTCATCGAGCACGACGGGCACGAGGTCGGGCTCGGGGAAGTAGCGGTAGTCGTGGGCCTCTTCCTTCAGTCTCTGAAACACGGTGATGCCGGCTGCGGGGTCGTATCCCCGGTTCTGCTTGCTCTGCGTTTCTAGACTGAACCCATCGGGGTCGTCCCGCCACTCATCGTACTGGCGCTGGATTTCATAGCCCACGGAATTTTCCAGGGACCGGAAGCTGTTTAAATTTTTAACTTCCACGATGGGCGTCTTGTAGAGCCGGCCGGCCCTGGTGATGTGCAGGTTTATGTTGGGCTCGAAGCGCATGTGCCCCATCTCCATGTTGGCTTCGCCGGCCCCGAGCCAGCGCACGATGCGCTGCATCTCACGGCTGTATCGAACTACTTCGCCGGTGGTGCCCAGGTCCGGTTCCGAGACGATCTCCAGCAGGGGGACCCCCGCCCGGTTCAGGTCCACTCCGGTGTGGTCCGGGTTGTCGTGCACGTTCTTTCCGGCGTCCTCCTCCAGATGGACTCGCCTGACGCGTATGCGCACGGGACGGCCTTCGTCAGACGGGATCTCGAGGTGCCCGTGCTCACAGAGCGGCAGATCGGACTGGCTGATCTGATAGTTCTTGGGAAGGTCGGGATAGTAGTAGCTCTTACGGTCCCATTTGGAGTAGCCGGCCACGCGGCAGCCCAGCGCCAGACCCACCTTCACGGCCAGCTCGACGGCCCGGCCGTTCATAACCGGCAGCGCGCCGGGAAGGCCGAGGCACACGGGACAGACCAGCGTGTTGGGGGGCCGGCCGAAGCTGTTGCGGCAGC